>Ga0310345_10005887_pt1 | contig 10788 bp, 7 predicted proteins | sample HC15DNA20500_MG_FD_204667 | JGI IMG/M metagenome (GOLD analysis project Ga0310345, IMG submission 204667) | Marine microbial communities from station ALOHA, North Pacific Subtropical Gyre - HC15-DNA-20-500_MG | ecosystem: Environmental > Aquatic > Marine > Oceanic | place: Pacific Ocean: North...
TGTTCCGAGAGAACGAGGCCGCGGGCGTGCCGGTGGAAGAGGGGGACGCCGATCTCGTTCTCGAGCGCCGCGACCTGGCGGCTGATCGCCGACTGGCTGAGATTGAGCGCGTCGGCGGCATGGGTGAACGAGCCGGCTTCGGCCGCCGCGTGAAAAATCCGCAGCTTGTCCCAGTCAAGGGCCATTTCCTATGGTCCTTCCAACGAGGAGGCGCGGTTCCAGTACCGCGCTGTAAGACGGATTATTCCGCAGCTTCACGCGTCTCGGACAGCGCTTCGGCCGCCAGCCATTTCTCGGCTTCGAGCGCGGCCATGCAGCCCATCCCCGCAGCGGTCACGGCTTGGCGATAGACGTCGTCCGCCACGTCGCCGGCCGCAAACACGCCGTCCACGGAGGTGCGTGTCGTGCCCGGCTCGATCCAGAGATAGCCGGAAGGCTTCTGCTTCAGCTGGCCAACGAAGAGCTCCACCGCCGGAGCGTGACCGATCGCGACGAAGACGCCATCGACGGGTTTCTCGACGATATCCCCGGTCTTGGTGTTCTTCAGGCGGACGCCATTGACCGATTTCAGCGGCTTCTCGACGCCGATAATCTCTTCCACGGCCGTGTCCCAGAGAATCTCGACGTTCTCGGCCGCGAAGAGCCGCTCCTGCAGGATCCGCTCGGCCCGCAATTCGTCGCGCCGATGAACCAGCGTCACGGACGTGGCGATATGCGAGAGATAGAGCGCTTCCTCGACGGCGGTGTTGCCGCCGCCCACCACCACCACGTCCTTGCCGCGGTAGAAGAAGCCGTCGCAGGTGGCGCAGGCCGAGACGCCGAAGCCCTGAAACTTGTCCTCGCTTTCAAGCCCGAGCCATTTTGCCTGCGCGCCCGTGGCGATGACCAGCGCGTCGCAGGTATAGACGGTCCCTGAGTCGCCGGTCAGGCGGAAGGGTCGCTGGCCCAGATCGGCCTCGACGATGATGTCGTTTGCGATCTCCGCGCCGACATTGAGGGCCTGGGCCTTCATCTGCTCCATCATCCAAGGGCCCTGAACGGGCTCGGCATAGCCGGGATAGTTCTCGACATCGGTGGTGATGGTCAGCTGTCCGCCTTCCTGCAGCCCGGCAACGATCAGCGGCTTCATCATGGCGCGCGCCGCATAGATTGCAGCGGTATAGCCGGCAGGGCCGGAGCCGAGGATCAGAATATTCACGTGACGTTCGGACATGGCGGCCTCGCGCGATTGGCGTATGGCAGATGGCGACAGGAGCGGCCCCGTTCAATAGACGAGGGGGTGCCGGGCTGCAACATCGCGCAAGGAAGCAATCGCCGCGGACCGGCGGACCGCTTGGACGAATTGCCGTTGCCCGTGCAACGGGCTAGAAGCCGAAAATGCGCGGCACCTCTGGCAAGCCCGCGGAATCGGAACGGAGCCGGCCATTTTCAGGACGATCGCCCACGTCACGTCGATCTTCGGGCTGGCCCTGGCGTTCGCCATGCTGATACCGGCCGTCGTGGATATAGCCGACCAGAACGAGGATTGGCGGATCTTCGTCGGCTCGAGTTTCCTCGTCGGGATGATCGCAGCCCTGGTTGCGGTCGCCACCCGCGGCGAGCGGCCGGTGTTCACCCAGAAGCTTGGTTTCCTCCTGGTGACGACGGTGTGGATCGTCGCGACGGTGATCGGCTCGCTGCCGCTCTATTTCTCGTCCGTGAACGTCACCTACGCCGGCGCTTTCTTCGAATCGATGTCCGGGCTGACGACCACCGGATCGACGGTGATCTCCGGTCTCGACGCGTTGCCCCGTGGCATTCTGATGTGGCGTTCTCTCCTGCAGTGGCTCGGCGGCATCGGTATCATCGGCATGGTGCTCTTGATCCTGCCCTCGCTCAGCGCTGGCGGTCTGGCGCTGTTCCACATGGAAAGCTCCGACAAGTCGGACAAGGTGTTGCCACGGGTGAACCAGCTCACCGGTGGCCTGATCGCCGCCTATGTCACGCTGACGCTGCTCTGCTTCATCGCCTACACCTCGCTCGGCATGTCCTTCTTCGATGCCATGAACCACGCGATGACGACGCTCGCCACTGGCGGCTATTCGACCCATGACGCGTCCATGGGGTTCTTCGACGACAACCGCATTCTGCTCGCGGCGACGGTGTTCATGATCCTCGCCGCCTTGCCCTTCGTCATCTATGTGCGCGCTTTCCTGCCGCGGCGTTTCCAGCTCTGGCGCGACCCGCAGATCATGGTGTTTCTGGTCATCTGTCTGGTGTTGAGCTTCTCGATCGCCGTCACTCGACGCATCATCAACGATACACCGTTCGGCGAGGCGCTGATCTCGTCCGCCTTCAACCTCGTGTCCGTCATCACCACGACCGGCTATGCCTCGGAGGACTATACCCTCTGGTCGAACGCCGCGATCGGCATCTTCTTCCTTGCGTCCTTCCTCGGCGGCTGCGCCGGATCGACCGCGGGTGGCATCAAGGCCAACCGCCTCGTCGTACTGTTCCTCGTGGTGCGAGCAAGCTTCCGGCGGCTGGTCCGGCCGCATGCGATCATCCGACTGAAATACGGCAATGACGAAATCAGCGCCCAGACCATCCAGACGGTGACGATCTTCTTCTTTCTCTTTTTCGGCAGCCTGCTGATGGGGACCGTGTTCCTGACGATCTTCGGACTTGACCTGATCACGGCGTTTTCGGGCACGCTGACGGCGCTTGCCAATGTCGGCCCCGGCTTCGGTCAGGTGATCGGCCCGGCGGGCAATTTCGCGACCCTGCCGGATTCCGCGCTCTGGCTCCTGTCCGGAGCGATGTTGCTCGGCCGGCTGGAACTGGTCACCGTGCTGATCCTGCTCTTCCCCTCGGTCTGGGTGGACTGAGCCTTGGTCGAGGATTGGGGCGCGACGGACGAAGGCGGCGGCCGGGTCCCCTGCGTGTTCATCAATCTCGAGCGAGCCGTGGAGCGCCGCCGATTCGTCGAAGGGCAGGCCGAAAAGATCGGGCTTGCGATCGAGCGTTTTGCGGCCTTTGAGGCCGAGGACGTCGACGACCTGACATTCGAGCGCTTGTCGCGGCAGTGGGAACGTCCTCTGACGCGGGTCGAACTCGCCGTGTTTCTCTCGCACAAGGCACTTTGGCAGCTTGCGGCGCACTCGCGCGCTGGTCTCGTCATCCTCGAAGACGACGTGGTGCTTTCGCCGGCGATCGCGGATTTCCTGGTGGAAGCACCGAAGGGGTTCGATCTCGTCAATCTGGAGAGTTTCGATCGCCGGAAATTCTTCCGGCGCCGGGGCGGCCACCAGCATCGCGGGACCGGAGTGACGCCGGTCGCCCGGGACAAGGCCGGTGCCGCAGCCTATTACCTCTCTCCCGGCGGTGCTCGGAAGCTCCTTGCCGCAGCCGAGACGGCAGCCGCACCGGCCGACGCCTATCTCTATCGCAGCGGCCGGCTGTCGGTGGCGCAGGTCGAGCCGGCGCTGGCGATACAGGCGCATGTTCTGGCGAGATGCGGCGTCGAACCCGGCATCGGGACGAGGACGCAAATCCATGTCCCACGACAAAAATTGCCCTGGACGCGCGAGAACATGGGTTTCCTGGCGCGCCGGTTGGCGACGCAACTCGACCTGTTGCGCTTCCAGATTCTTCGCGGCCTTGGCCTGGTCGAGTTTCGAAGACCCCGGGCTGACCTCGGGGCGTTTGGACGGAGCAGGCCGTCGCGGGAAGATCCGCAGGGGCGTGCTCAGGCCACGGGCCGGCCGGCCCAGACATCCTCATAGACGGCGATTAGGGCCGCAGCCTCGCGTTCGAGGGCGAAATGCTCCCGGACATGGGCAAGCGCCCTTTCGCCGCTCTGCCGAAGCCAATCGGGATCGTCGAGATACGAAGAAGCGGCGGCTGCAAGTGCGGAGGCTTCGCCGGCCGCGACCACGCGCCCCGTCTCGCCATCGCGAATCAATTCGGAAAAGGCGCCGACATCGGCGGCGACCACCGGCACTCCGCTCGCCATCGCTTCCAGCGGCGTCAGACCGAAGCCCTCCCAGCGCTGGGGCGCGATGAACAGGTCGAGCGCCCGATACCAGGGCGCAATGGGAGCGTGCTCGCCGACGAAGAGAATGCGCTCGGAAAGCCCGGCGCGGTCGACCCGTTCTTCGAGTTCGACCAGGAATTCCCGGTGTTCGGCCGTGGTTCTGCCTGCGATCACGGCATTCCAGCCGGGACGGTCGGGGAGGAGGGCAATCATCGCTTCGACGAAGAGATCCGTCCCCTTCTGTCGACGGATGCGGCCGAAACAGCCGATCGTGCGCATGGCAGGGTCGAGGGCGAGCGAGCGCTTCGCGTCGGCCCGATCTGTCGGTGGGTGAAACCGCTCCAGGTCGATCCCGTGCATGACGACGCGATTTGGGACCCGGAGATATTCCGCCGTGCGCCGGCTCGTGGCGATGACGGCATCCATTCGCGAGATCAGGAAGCGGGTCCAGCGCGTATGCTCGCGCTGGGAGGCAGAGGTGAAGACGAGGCGAAGCGGCATGCGCAGCACATCCCGCATGATCACGCCCGCCAGCATTTCGACATTGCGGCGGGCGTGCCAGATGCGGAAGGGACGGCCCTTGGGGCCTTTCCAGAGCCGGGGAAGGTCACGCAACCGCAGGTGCGGCAGGCTCTCCGGCAGACCCGGCCCCAGCGTCGCGATCGGAATGTGCCGGGCCTGAAGCGGCACGAGCTGCACAATGGTCGAAGTGACGCCCGACAGACGCCGCTTGAAGTTCGGCGCGACGACCTGGATTTGCCGAGGATCGGTCAAGCGGTGTCCCTATCAGCGGCCATCGATCGTCGCGGGATGGTCCGGTGCCCTGGTGCCCAAGAACGAGCAATCTCTCGGAATTCGCATCGGCCTGGCCAGGTCTCTAACATGGTCCCGGCCAGAGCCATGCGCATTCCGCCCCTACTGCCAGAGCACCTCGAGAATCTCGTAGGAGCGGGCACCGCCGGGCGCGGATACCTCGACCGTATCGCCTTCGGTCTTGCCGATCAGGGCGCGGGCGATCGGGGAGGAGATCGAGATCTTGCCCTCCTTCACGTCGGCTTCCTGGTCGCCGACGATCTGGAAGCGGCGTTCCTCCTCGGTGTCCTCGTCGACGAGCTTGACCGTCGCCCCGAACTTGACCTTGTCGCCGGACATCTTCGCCACGTCGATCACCTCGGCGCGGGCTGTCAGGTCCTCGAGTTCCGAAATACGGCCCTCGTTGAGGCTCTGGGCCTCCTTGGCGGCGTGGTACTCGGCGTTTTCGGACAGGTCACCGTGAGCGCGCGCCTCGGAGATCGCCTGGATGATCCGGGGGCGCTCTTCCTGCTGCCGGCGGCGCAATTCCTCGCGCAGCGCCTCGAAACCGCGACTCGTCATCGGGACCTTTTCCATGGCCTCCACCTTTCCAGACCTCGCCAATGGCGAGAGTCAAAACTTCTGTGCGACAGCGACCGTCAGAGCCGCCGAACGATAAACAAAAACCGGCCCCGAGCGGTGGCGCCGCTCCGAGCCAGCACGACTTGCGGACTTGAAGAAATCACCCGACGTGCCCGTCCGTCAGGCACTTTTTCAAATCAGGCCGCGCTAAAATACGACTGCAGCGGTCGAACTTCAAGATTGCCTGTCTTGAGGGCGGCAATCGCGTCGGCTGCCGCCACCATGCCGGCGAGCGTGGTGTAATACGGCACCTTGTGGATCAGCGCGGCGCGGCGCAGCGAGCGCGAATCCGAAAGCGCCTTCGCACCTTCCGTCGTGTTCAGCACGAGCTGGACCTGGCGGTTGCGGATGGCGTCCTCGATATGCGGCCGGCCTTCCAGCACCTTGTTGATCTTGGTGGCGGGAATGCCGTTCTCGGCCAGGAAGCGCTGGGTGCCGCCGGTGGCCATGATGCCGAAGCCAAGTTCGGACAGGCGACGCGCCGGAGCCAGCATCCGTTCCTTGTCGGAGTCCTTCACCGAAACGAACACCGTGCCTTCCCGCGGAAGGTCGACGCCGGCGCCAAGCTGCGCCTTGGCGAAGGCCACCGTATAGTCGGTGTCGAGGCCCATGACCTCTCCGGTCGAGCGCATTTCCGGGCCGAGCAGCGTGTCGACGCCGGGGAAGCGCGCGAAGGGAAACACCGCTTCCTTCACCGCGATGTGCTTGACATTGTGGGTGTCCGGTTTGCCGCCATAGGCGTCGAAGGCATCCTGCAGCTTTTCGCCCGCCATGATCCGCGCGGCCACTTTGGCGATCGGCCGGCCGATGGTCTTGGCGACGAAGGGCACGGTCCGCGAAGCGCGCGGATTGACCTCCAGCACGTAGATCTCGCCGTCCTTGATCGCGAACTGGACGTTCATCAACCCGCCGACATTGAGCGAGCGCGCCAGAGCCTCTGCCTGCCGGGCAAGTTCGTCCGTCATCTCCTTGGAGAGCGTATGGACTGGCAGCGAACAGGCCGAATCGCCGGAGTGAATGCCGGCTTCCTCGATATGCTCCATGATGCCCGCGACGAAGCTCTCCTTGCCGTCGGAGAGGCAATCGACGTCGACCTCGATCGCGTCTGTCAGATAGCTGTCGAACAGCAGCGGGTTCTTGCCGAGCAGCGTGTTGATCTGCCCGGTCTTGTCGTTCGGGTAGCGGTGCTTGATGTCCTCCGGGACGAGGCCGGGCACGGTGTCGAGCAGGTAGGACTGGAGCGCCTGTTCGGTGTGGATGATCTGCATCGCCCGGCCGCCCAGCACGTAGGAGGGCCGCACCACCAGCGGAAAGCCGATCTCGCCGGCGACGAGACGCGCCTGCTCCACCGAAAAGGCGATGCCGTTGTTCGGCTGCTTGAGGTCGAGCTTCGTCAGAAGCCGCTGGAAGCGGTCGCGGTCCTCGGCAAGGTCGATCATGTCCGGCGCCGTGCCGAGGATCGGGATGCCGTTCTTTTCCAGCGCTTCGGCAAGCTTCAGCGGCGTCTGGCCGCCATACTGAACGATGACGCCGACGAGTTCGCCGCTCTCCTGTTCGGCCTTCATGATCTCGATCACGTCCTCGGCCGTCAGCGGCTCGAAATAAAGCCGATCCGAGGTGTCGTAGTCGGTCGAGACGGTCTCCGGATTGCAGTTGACCATGATCGCCTCGAAGCCGGCATCCTTCAGCGCGAAGGCGGCATGGCAGCAGCAATAGTCGAACTCGATACCCTGGCCGATCCGGTTCGGACCGCCGCCGAGGATGACGACTTTCTTTCGATCGGAGACTTCCGCTTCCGAGCGCAGGGCGCCGGCGAAGGGGCGCTCATAGGTCGAGTACATGTAGGGGGTGGGGGAGGCGAACTCGGCGGCGCAGGTGTCGATGCGCTTGAACACCGGCTTGACCCCGAGCCGGTTGCGAAGCTCCGCCACTTCCTTCGGCCGCTTGCCCGAAAGGCCGGCGAGGCGCGCGTCGGAAAAGCCCATGGACTTCAGGAGCCGCAGATTGTCGACGTCTTCCGGCAATCCGTGGGTCTGGATGCGCTTTTCGGTGTCGATGATCGCCTTGAGCTGGGCGAGGAACCACGGATCGATCTTGCAGCCGGCATGGACGTCCTCGGCGCTCATGCCGAGGCGCAGCGCCTGGGCGACCATGCGCAGACGATCCGGCGTCGGCGTGCCGATCGCGGCACGGATCGCGTTCTTGTCGTCGTCCTGGCCGAGGCCGGGGATTTCGATCTCGTCGAGACCGGTGAGGCCCGTCTCCAGGCCGCGCAGCGCCTTCTGCAGCGATTCGGCGAAGGTCCGGCCAATCGCCATCACCTCGCCGACCGACTTCATCGCCGTCGTCAGGATTGGCTCCGCACCGGGGAACTTCTCGAAGGCAAAGCGCGGGATCTTGGTGACGACATAGTCGATCGACGGCTCGAAGGAGGCCGGCGTCGCGCCGCCGGTGATGTCGTTTTCGAGCTCGTCCAGCGTATAGCCGACGGCAAGCTTCGCCGCGACCTTGGCGATCGGGAAGCCCGTGGCCTTCGAGGCCAGCGCCGAGGAGCGCGACACGCGCGGATTCATCTCGATGACCACCAGCCGGCCATTGTCCGGGTTCACGGCGAACTGCACGTTCGAGCCGCCGGTCTCGACCCCGATCTCGCGCAGGACTGCGATCGAGGCGTTGCGCATCAGCTGGTATTCCTTGTCGGTCAGCGTGAGCGCCGGCGCGACCGTGATCGAATCGCCGGTATGGACGCCCATCGGATCGACGTTCTCGATGGAGCAGACGATGATGCAGTTGTCCGCCTTGTCGCGGACGACCTCCATCTCGTACTCCTTCCAGCCGAGGACCGACTCCTCGATCAGCACCTCGGTGGTCGGCGAGGCGTCGAGACCGCCCTCGACGATCTCGAAATATTCCGACCGATTGTAGGCGATGCCGCCGCCGGTTCCGCCCAAGGTGAAGGAGGGGCGGATGATCGCCGGCAGACCGATGAATTCCAGCGCCTCAGCCGCCGCCGCGAGCGCCCGGCCCATATAACGCTGCTTGCGCTCCGGCTCGCCGAGCATCCATTCGTGCTCCAGCGCCGCAAGGGCCGCGTCCCGCGCATCTTCCTCGGTGATGTCGCGGAAGATCCTGGCGCGCTTTTCTTCATGGGCCGCGCGGTCGGCGGATTTCGCCTCGCTGGCATTGGCGAGCATCGAGCGCGGGGTCTCCAGCCCGATCTTCGCCATCGCCTCGCGGAAGAGCGAGCGGTCTTCGGCCTTGTCGATGGCGTCGGCATTGGCGCCGATCATCTCGACACCGTAGCGTTCCAAGACCCCCATGCGGCGCAGCGACAGCGCCGTATTCAGCGCGGTCTGCCCGCCCATGGTCGGCAAGATCGCGTCCGGCCGCTCCTTGGCGATGATCTTGGCGACCACCTCGGGGGTGATCGGCTCGATATAGGTGGCGTCGGCGAGATCGGGATCGGTCATGATCGTCGCCGGGTTGGAATTGACCAGGATGATGCGGAAGCCTTCGGCCTTCAAAGCCTTGCAGGCCTGGGTGCCGGAATAGTCGAACTCGCAGGCCTGGCCGATGATGATCGGCCCCGCACCGATGATGAGGATCGACTTGAGATCGGCGCGTTTCGGCATTGTCGGCTCTTTCCAGTTTCCAAGCGTGACGAACCGCGCCGCGGGAAGGCGGCCGGATCGGCGGACATGCATGAGGCTGAGGCCGGCTTATAGGGAAGGCGAGGGCGCGGCGAAAGGGGGCGCGGAAAAGGTTTGCGGGCCCCCCGATGAACTTGCTGTCAGTGCCACTTTCGAGAGGTCCTCGCTCCCCATCTCGATCGTACGGGGTCCACAGGGTTGCGAGCAGGACTGCGGATCACCCCTCGGCGCTTTCGCCTGCCGTGCCGGCTTGCAACGGAATCACACTCTCGGCGAGTGCTTCCTCGTCATCTCCCGCCTGATCATGCTTGGTACTGGCGCCATTGATCGCTCGACCGTCATAGCTTTCATATCCCAGCGCCAGAGCGAGGCAGGCAAGTTCGATGCTTTTCGGGATCTCCACCTTCTTCCCGTCGCGCGCGCCCTTTTCGTAGTATTGGATCACGCGTTTCTTCAGGCCGAGCTTCTCGGCGGCCTCTTTCTGTTTGAGGCCCAGGCCTTTTCGCCAATCCTTGAAGGTTTGCGGATCCATCTATTCACCGGCCTTCCAGCGTCATCATGGCGATCTTCGCCTGTCAGAAGAGCAATGCGCGCGCGAGCGACGGGTCGTCGCGACGCTCGTATCCAATCTTTTCCCACGCGCAAGCGCAAGTCACACTGGCTCAAGCTTCAAATTGCTAATCGAATCAAGGCGAGCGCCACCTGCGCGTTCCACCTGGAAATGAGTATTTTTCGGCCAGAAAGATAGCTGGCAAAACGGAAAAGCGCACAGAGTGCACGAAAACGTGCGCACATTGTGCATGTTTTCTGTTGACCGAAGCGCACAATGTGCACATCTTGGTTCGCGTAGAGCAATCGCGAATTCATCTCCGGGCAGGTTTTGCCGGTTAAGATGAATTCTTGTTGAAACTGTAGCGGAAAGGGTGTGCTGCCATGTTGGCTGATATTCTGGTCGGCCGCTCTTCTTACGGCGGTGACAGAGACCGCGACGATCTGCACCGTCACGCGACGTTCAGTTGCGGTATTCGGGCGTCGATCAAGAAGTGGCTGAAAATGTTCAGGCTTGCCTGAACCGTTGTGAAGACATGACGGCGCCGCCGAAGGGGCAACTTCGGCGGCGCCGTCATGTTTTTCAGGATGCTTGTTTCGGCATGTGCGTGGCCGCCCTTAGGCAGCGGCCTTGTTCCCCTTCGTCTCCGCAATCAGATCGAAGAACCGCTTGAAGAGATAGTGCGAGTCCTGCGGGCCCGGCGAGGCCTCGGGGTGGTGCTGGACCGAGAAGACCGGCTTGTCTGAGAGCCGAAGGCCGCAATTCGTCCCGTCGAACAGCGAGCGGTGCGTCTCCTCGACACCCTCGGGCAGGCTGTCGGCGGCGACCGCAAAGCCGTGGTTCATCGACACGATCTCGACCTTGCCGGTGGTGAAGTCCTTCACCGGGTGGTTCGCGCCGTGATGGCCCTGGTGCATCTTCGCCGTCTGGCCGCCCAGCGCCAGGGCGAGCATCTGATGACCGAGGCAGATGCCGAAGAGCGGCACGCCCTTCTCGATCAGCTTGCGGATCATCGGCACGGCATATTCCCCCGTCGCCGCGGGATCGCCCGGGCCGTTCGACAGGAACACGCCGTCCGGCTCATGGGCAAGGATCTCCTCGGCGGTCGCCGTCGGCGGCATGACGATCACCTCGGCGCC
>Ga0310345_10005888_pt1 | contig 10786 bp, 9 predicted proteins | sample HC15DNA20500_MG_FD_204667 | JGI IMG/M metagenome (GOLD analysis project Ga0310345, IMG submission 204667) | Marine microbial communities from station ALOHA, North Pacific Subtropical Gyre - HC15-DNA-20-500_MG | ecosystem: Environmental > Aquatic > Marine > Oceanic | place: Pacific Ocean: North...
TTTCCGAGCCGGGTGCGGGCTCGGATCTCGCCAGCCTCACCACCAAGGCCACCAAGGTCGACGGCGGTTGGCGCATCACCGGGCAGAAGATCTGGACCACCGGCGCGCAGTTCTCGCAATGGGGTGCGCTGCTGGCCCGCACCGACCCCAGCGCGCCCAAACATCAGGGCATCACCTACTTCCTGCTCGACATGAAGGCCGAGGGAGTCGAGGTCAAACCGCTGCGGGAGCTCACCGGCAACGCGATGTTCAACACCGTGTTCATCGACGACGTGTTCGTCCCCGACGACATGGTGCTCGGCGAGGTGGACCGCGGCTGGGAGGTCAGCCGCAACACGCTGACCAACGAGCGCGTCTCGATCGGCAGCAGCGAGCCGCCGTTCCTGGCCAGCCTCGACCAGTTCGTCGAGTTCGTCCGCGACGGCCACTTCGACCAGCTCGAGCAGAACGAGGCCGGCCGGCTGATCGCCGAGGGACACGCCGCCAAGCTGCTCAACATGCGCTCGACGCTGCTGACGCTCGCCGGCGGTGACCCGATGCCCGCAGCCGCCATCTCCAAGCTCTTGTCGATGAAGACCGGCCAGGGCTACGCCGAGTTCGGCGTGTCGTCGTTCGGCACCGACGCCGCCGTGGGCGACCAGGGCCAACCGTCCGGCAAGTGGGCCGAATACCTGCTCGCCGGACGCGCGACGACGATCTACGGCGGCACGTCCGAGGTGCAGCTCAACATCATCGCCGAACGCCTGCTCGGGCTGCCGCGCGATCCCTAGAGCGGGGTTCTTTGGCGCCGAGCCTGCGGGGAGATCGCGATTTGGCGCCGAGCCTGCGGTCAGATCGCGACGTGGCGCCGAGCCTGCGGTCAGATCGCGACGTGGCGCCGAGCCTGCGGGGAGATCGCAAATTTCCAGGAAACTGCGATCTGACCGCAGATTCGGGTTGCCGATCGGGGGTACCCGTCCGGTATGAGTACTGACCGCGACTTCGCTGAGAAGCGCTTGGACAAGCCCGGGTCGTTCCGGCCGGCGGCTCTGTACACGCTGGTGGTCATTGCGGTGGCCGGGGTGGCGCTCGCGTTCCACGCATTCGGGGCCCGCGACTCGGTGTACGCCGCGTCGCTGGTGCCGGTGTTCCTGTTCCTCGGCGGCCTGGGCGCTTTCATCCAGACCTACCGGGTGTGGAAGGCCGGTGGCGGCTGGGCCGCCTGGCAGGGCTCCGGGTGGTTCCTGATGCTGGTGATGCTCATCTCGCTGGCCATCCCGGGTGCGGCGATGATGGCCGACGCCGTCAAGTAGCCGCCGACCAGCGCGCCCGACCAGCGCGCGTGGCTGCACGCCCGCGCGGGGCGTGTCACGTACCGCAGCGCACCCTCACCGCAGGCGAGGGCGCGTGGAATGCCAGCGAGCGCGGCGCGTCGCTGTACAGACGCGCGCGCTCGCGGTGCAAGGCAACGCGGTGCAAGGCAACGCGGTGCAAGGCAACGCGGTGCAGGGCATCGGGGCCGGGGACTACTCGATGTCCATCTCGCGCAGCTCGCGCTTGAGGATCTTGCCGGTCGGGTTACGGGGCAGCTCCTCGATGAAGACCACTTCACGCGGGACCTTGTAGCGCGCCAGGTTCTCCCGGACGTACGTCTTGATGGTGTCCTCGTCGATCGAGGAGCCCTCCACCTTCACCACGAAACAGCGCAGCCGGTGGCCCCACTCCTTGTCCTCCACACCGAGCGCGGTGGCCTCGACGACCTCGGGGTGACCGCTGACCAGATCCTCGATCTCGGCGGGAAACACGTTCTCGCCGCCGGAGACGATCATCTCGTCGTCACGGCCGCTGACGTAGAGCAGGCCGTCCTCGTCGAAGTAGCCGACATCGCCGGATGACAGCAGGCCGTCGATGATCTGCTTGCCGCCGCCGCCGGTGTAGCCCTGGAACGGGAAGAAGTTGCCGACGAAGATCCGGCCCACCTCACCTTGGGGCAGCTCGTTGCCGTTGTCGTCGAGGATCTTGACCTTCATCCCCTTGACGACGGGTCCGACCGTGGCGGGGTTCTTCGAAAGATCTTGCGGCCGTGCGATCGTCGCGTATGCCACCTCGGTCGAGCCGTACAGGTTGTAGACGACCGGACCCAGATCCTTGAGCGCCCTGGTGGCCAGTTCGGCGCCGAGCTGCGATCCGGAGACGAACACGATGCGCAGCGACGACAGGTCCGGCTTGGGGCTGGTCTTGTCGAGCTCGTCGAGCATGCGCGAGAGCATCACCGGCACGACCACGATCGCGGTAGCCCGGTGCTTCTCGATGTCGGCCAGCACCGTGGCCGGCTTGAACCGCCGGCGCAGCACCAGCGTCGACCCGAGCATCATCGCGATGGTGGCGTGCAGAAAGCCCAGCGCGTGGAACATCGGCGCCGGCAGCGAGGTCACCTCGTTGGCCTTGAACGGCACCGCCGACAGCACGCCGCCGATCGGCGCCAGTGACGGGGGCGCGCTGCGATTGGCTCCCTTGGGGGTACCGGTCGTACCGCTGGTCAGGATGATGATCGACGAATGCTTGCTGGCCTTGGGTGGCGGCGCGCTGCCGGTGCGCGCGATCAGGTCCTCGAGGGTCTCGTCGGTACCGGACGGTTCGTCGGGCTTGTCCGGGTTGATGCCGAGCGCGCGCAGCTTGCCGAGTTCGGGCTCGGCGGCCTGCACCGCCTTGGTGTACTCGTCGTCGTAGATGATGAGTTTGCCGCCCTCGCGCTCGGACACCTCCTTGATCTGCGGGCCGGAGAACTCGCTGTTGAGCAGGATGATGCGGGCGCCGGTCTTGGCGGCGCCGTACACCGACACCAGGAACCACCGGTGGTTGCGGGCCAGGATCGCCACGCCGTCACCGCCCTTGATCCCCTTGGCGAGCAGGCCGTTGGCCACTGCGTTGGCGGCGTCGTCGAGTTCCTTGAACGTCATCTCACCGAAGTCGTCGATCACCGCGGCCGCGTTGGGCGTCCGTCGAGCATTGAGTGCCGGGATCATCCCGAACTCGCCCCACCGGCGGATATCGGCGACGAAGGCTGCGATGTCTTGCGGGGGCTCCAGTTTCAGCGCCCCGGCGGAGAACATCTTGCGGGCGTAGTGCAACTCGGCCGAACCACGCTCGAGGTATTTGCCGACCGTTTGCTGGGCCTTGGCGGCGGCCTGCGCGGAGATATCGCTGAGCTTCGACATGCGCCCACCCTATGTGACGACCGTCGCACCGCGGTCTGGAACATACGATGAAGGAATGCCTGCTCGGGAGACGTTCGAGATCGGTGGAGCGCAGGTGCCCATCACCCACCCCGACAAGGTGGTCTTCGACGAGATCGGGCTGACCAAGCTGGACCTGATGCAGTACTACGCGGCGGTGGCCGACGGGGCGCTGCGCGGCGTGCGGGATCGACCCATGATCCTCAAGCGGTTCGTCAAGGGCATCGGGCAGGAGGCCATCTTCCAGAAGCGTGCGCCGGCGAACCGGCCCGACTTCGTCTCCGTTGCCGAGCTCAAGTACGCGTCGGGCACGTCGGCCAAGGAGGCGGTGCTGCACGACGCCGCCGGGTTGATCTGGGCGGTGAACCTGGGCTGCGTGGACCTCAACCCCCATCCGGTGCGCGCCGACGACCTCGACCATCCCGACGAGTTGCGCGTCGACCTGGACCCGATGCCCGGGGTCGGCTGGCGGCAGATCCTCGACGTCGCGTTCGTCGCACGCGAAGTGCTCGAAGATCACGGCCTGGTGGCCTGGCCGAAGACCTCCGGCTCACGCGGCTTCCACATCTATGCCGCCATCCAACCCCGGTGGCCGTTCAAGCTCGTCCGAACCGCCGCCGAAGCGGTCGCCCGCGAGGTGGAGCGCCGCGCGCCCGAATCGGCGACGGCGCGCTGGTGGAAGGAAGAACGGCACGGCGTCTTCGTCGACTTCAACCAGAACGCCAAGGACCGCACGGTCGCCTCGGCCTACTCGGTGCGGGCGACTCCGGACGCGCGGGTGTCCACACCGCTGTTCTGGGACGAGGTGGCCGACTGCCGCCCCGAGACGCTCACGGTCGCCACCGTGCCGCAACGCGTCGCCGAACTCGGCGACCCGTGGGAGGGCATGGCGGACACCGCCGGATCCCTCGATTCGCTGCTCGAACTCGCCGACCGGCTGGGTCCGGCGGAGAAGGCGCCCAAGGGGGCGCGCCGCTCGACCGACGGATCCAAGGGTTCGCGCGTTTCCAGCATGCCGCTCATCGAGATTGCCCGGACCAAGACCAAGGACGAGGCGATGGCGGCGCTGCGCCAGTGGCAGGACAAATATCCCCAGGTGGCCGAAAAGCTCGAGCCTGCAGACGTTCTCGTTGACGGGATGCGGGGGCCGAGCTCGATCTGGTACCGCATCCGGATCAATCTTCAGCATGTCGACGAGGACGCCCGGCCCACGCAAGAGCCGCTGCTGGCCGACTACAACCCGTGGGCCAATTACACCGGTGCCCAACAGCAGCGGCGGGACTGAGCGCGGCGTCAAGTTACCGGCGAGTTTGCTGACCGGGACTGATCCCAGTTCTTAGCGATGTTTTAGTCATTACACCCAGCGGCCTTAGATTGCCTGGCTACCTTTCATTGGTGTAAGGGCCGACAGCGGCCGAGCAAGCACGGGATCGAGGGAGGCTGCAATGTACGGCAATCCGACGTTCGACTGCGACGGCGCCGGCATCCGGGCGCACTGCCGCCAATTGGCCACCGTCGTGACGATCACCGGCCAGTTGCGCGACACCAACGTCGAATGCGCCGGCGACCACACCGAACGCTTCATCATCCCCGAGAAGCCGTTCATCCTCGACCTCAGCGGTGTCACTTCCTTTACCCGGGAAGCGGTTTCACTGCTGTTCCGTATCGACGACCTGTGTGACGCCGCCGGGCTGGAGTGGTCGATGATCGCCAGCCGCGCCGTCGAGCAGGTGCTGCGTGAGCACGATGTCGAGTTCACCACCTCCGGATCGGTCCCCGAGGCGCTCAACCACTTCGCCGACGTGATGGTGGCCCGGCGCCAACTTCTCCCACTTCTCACCAAGACTGCGTAAAGGACTGCTGTGTTAATCGATGTTCGGTGGCTCCGGTTCCTGCTCCAGCGTCGCCACAGGGCCGACCTGGACCACCTCGCGCTGACCGCAGGCTGATACCCGAGCCGACTTCATTCCGACCTGGCTAAGGTGCTTCTATGGGCACCGCAGCCGACGTTGATCTCGTCGCCGACGCCGCCAAGCGGGTCGTCGCCGATCACGATCCCCGTTCCGTCCCGATCCGCGAGTTTCTCGGCGCGTGCTTCGACGCCGGCCTGTCGTGGGTGCACTTCCCCGCCGGATTCGGTGGCCTGGGTGTGTCCCGCGGTCTGCAGGTGGTGGCGGATCGCATCCTGCAGAATGCCGGCGGCCCGGTGCCGCTGTCGCTGAATCCGATGGGCTACGGCATGGCCGCGCCGACGGTGCGCGAGCACGCCCAGACCGACGACGTGCGGCACCAGCTGCTGCGGCCGCTGGCCACCACCGAGGACATCTGGTGCCAGCTGTTCTCCGAACCCGGGGCCGGCTCGGATCTGGCCGGCCTGGCCACCTCGGCTGTTCAGGACGGCGACGAGTGGGTGGTCAACGGCCAGAAGGTGTGGACCAGCCTGGCGCACCGCGCCCGCTGGGGTCTGCTGCTGGCCCGCACCAACCCGGACGTTCCCAAACACAAGGGGCTGACGTACTTCGTGCTCGACATGCACGGGCCCGGCGTCCAGACCCGTCCGTTGCGGCAGATGACCGGCCACGCCGAGTTCAACGAGGTCTACATCACCGACGCCCGCATCCCCGACACCTTCCGCCTCGGTGGGGTCGGGGACGGCTGGCGGGTGGCGATGACGACGTTGATGAACGAACGCAGCGCGCTCGGCGGCAGCGGCAACCGGCGCGGCGCCGGCACGATCGGCGACGCGGTCGCGTTGTGGGCCTCCCGGCCGGACCTGCAGACACCCGTGTTGCGGGACCGGCTGACCAGTCTGTGGCTGCGCGCCGAAGCGCAACGGCTGACCTCGGAGCGTTCCCGGGTGTCGGCCAGCGTGGGCGGCCCCGGCCCCGAGGGGTCGGTCGGCAAGCTGGTCGGCGCCGAGCTGAACCAGCACATCTACGAGTTCTGCATGGACCTGCTCGGGCCCGAGGGCATCCTCTATGACGGCTACGGCACCAGTGGTGACGCCGACGCCGAGGACTGGCGCGGCCCGATTCAGCAGCGCTTTCTGCGCAGCCGCGCGAACACCATCGAAGGGGGAACGTCCGAGGTGATGCGCAACATCCTCGCCGAGCGGGTGCTGGGGCTGCCCGGTGACCTGCGGGCGGACGCGGGTATGCCGTGGAAGGAGGTGCCGCGTGGCTGAGGAGCTTGCAGATCAGCCCAAAGGCACAGCTGAGGAGCTTGCGGATCAGCCCGACAAGACAGCTGAGGAGCTTGCGGATCAGCCCGAGGGAAACGCTGAGGGCATGAGCAACGCCGAGTACGCATTCAGCGGGGAGCAGGGGCAGCTGCGCGACGCCGTCGCCGCGTTCTGCGCCGAACACATCGACGAGAGCGCGGTCCGTGCTCAGATGGAGTCCGACCCACCGTTCGACGCGAAGGTTTGGGCGCGGCTGGGGTCTGAGCTGGGTGTGCTGGGTCTGTCGGTGCCGGAATCGCGGGGCGGCGTCGGTGGCTCGTTGATCGACCAGGCCGTGGCTGTCGAACAGTTGGGGGCGGCGCTCGCCTGTGGCCCGCTGTTCGGGACGGTCTACCTCGCCATCCCGGCGCTGGTCGCGGCGTCGGAGAGCGCAGAGAACACCGCGCTGCTGGAGCCGTTGATGGACGGCTCGCGTACTGCGGCGTTCGCCGTCACCGACACCGCCGGCGCGTTCGATCCGGCGACCGTGCAGGTCGACGCCGCACGCACACCCCAGGAGTGGGCTCTGACCGGCACCGTCGAGCGCGTCGTCGACGCCGGTGCTGCAGACATCCTGCTCGTCGCGGCCAACGGCCCCGACGGTCTCGGCCTGTTCGCGGTGGATGCCGACACCGCCGGAGTGCGGCGCACCGTGCGGACCACGCTGGACCTCACCCGTCCACAGGCCGACGTCGAGCTGCGTGACGCGCCCGCCCGACTGGTCGCCGGCCCCGAAGAGGCCGGGCGGGTCATCGGCCACGCCCTGCATGTCGGTTCGGCGTTACTGGCGGTCGAGCAGGTCGGCGCGGCCGCGCATCTGCTGGACCTCACCGTCCAGTACGCCAAGAGCCGCTTGCAGTTCGGCAGGCCGATCGGCTCGTTCCAGGCGGTCAAGCATCGCCTGGCAGACGACCTCGTCGCTCTCGAACACGCCAAGTCGACCGCCTACCATGCGATCTGGGCGTTGACCGACGGCAGCGACGATCCCGGTCTCGCGGTCGGTATCGCCGCGGCCACCTGTTCGGACGCACTCACCCGGATCGCCACCGACACCATCCAGGTGCACGGCGGCATCGGCTTCACCTGGGAGCACCAGGCTCACCTCTACTACAAGCGTGCCTACACCGACGCCGTGCTGCTGGGCAGTGCCGAGCAGCACCGCGACCGGATCGCGGCTTCCGTGCTCGACGGCCCGCCCGAGAAGAACCCGCCCCGCGTCGCCACCGGCGTTCCGACATGACCTGCAGGAGGACAACTCATGCGCTATCTGATAGCCACTGCGCTCACCGTCGCGGCCGCCGCCGTGCCGCTGGCGATTCACGCCGTCCCGGCGACGTCGATCGCGGGGTGCCCGCCCGGTGAGACCGGGGTGATCTACGGCTGCGCGCCGTTCTGCGTGCCGGGCAAATACCTCGACACCAGCACCGGTCTGTGCATGCCGGTGCCCCCGCCACCGCCCGCACCGCGGGGTTAGGCCGCCTCTGTGAAACCGCTGGATCGCTTCTTCGAGATCACAGCGCGCGGATCCACGCTCGGAACCGAGGTCCGCGGCGGTGTCGTCACGTTCATCGCGATGGCCTACATCATCGTGCTGAACCCGATCATCTTGTCGGGCTCGGCCGACGTCACCGGCAGTCGACTCGATTTCGCGCAGGTGTCGGCGACGACGTCGCTGGCTGCGGGTGTGATGACCATCCTGTTCGGGCTCATCGCGCGGTTGCCGTTCGCGTTCGCCGCCGGCCTGGGCATCAACTCGTTCCTGGCCACCACCGTCGTCGGCTCCGTCACGTGGGCCGAAGCGATGGGCTTGGTGGTCATCAACGGCCTGATCATCGTGCTGCTGGCAGTGACGGGTCTGCGGCGCTTGGTCTTCGACGCGGTGCCGATGCAGCTCAAACTGGCGATCACCGCGGGCATCGGGCTGTTCATTCTGTTCATCGGTCTCGTCGACGCCGGCTTCATCAGCTCGACGGGGCTGCCGTCGCCGCCGGTCGGCCTCGGCAGCGAAGGGCTCGGTTCCATCAGCACGATCCCGACGGTGGTCTTCGTCGTCACGCTGCTGTTCACCGCTGTCCTGGTCGCGCGGAAAGTGCGCGGCGGCATCCTCATCGGGCTGGTAAGCGGCACGGTGCTGGCGGCCGCCATCGAGGCGATCTGGCATCTGGGGCCGGCCACCGAGAAGCCCGGTGGGTGGAGCCTGTCGGTGCCCACGCTGTCCGGGTCGCCGTTCGCGCTGCCCGACCTGTCACTGGTCGGGGCGTTCAGCATGGACAGTTTCGCGCGCATCGGGGTGCTGTCGGCGGTGATGCTGGTGTTCACGCTGGTGTTCACCAACTTCTTCGACGCGATGGGCACCCTGACCGGCCTGTCCCGGGAGGCCGGGCTGGCCGACGAGCGGGGCACGTTCCCGCGGCTGCGCTCCGCGCTGCTCGTCGAGGGTGCCGGGGCGGTGGTCGGTGGCGCCACCTCGTCGTCGTCGAACACCGTGTTCATCGAGTCCGGTGCCGGCGTCGAGGAGGGCGCCCGCACCGGGTTGGCCAACCTGGTGACCGGCGTGCTGTTCCTGGCGGCGATGTTCGTCTCACCGCTGGCGTCGATCGTCCCGACCGAGGTGGCGGCGGCGGCGCTGGTGATCGTCGGGGTGCTGATGGCCGCGCAGTTGCGCCACATCGATCTCTCGGAGTTCACCGTGGCGCTGCCGGTGGTGCTGACCGTCACCGTCATGCCGTTCAGCTTCTCGATCGCCAACGGCATCGGCGTCGGGTTCATCTCCTGGGTCGTGATGCGCACGGCGACAGGCCGCGCGCGTGACGTCAGCCCGCTGCTGTGGGTCGTCGCGGCCGGGTTCGCCGTCTACTTCGCCCGTACACCGGTGGAGTCGCTGATCGGCGCGTGAGCGTTTCCCCACTCGACGGCCACCCCGGTGATCACCGACCTGAGCTGACACTCGATGTGGATGCGGGTGGCCGGTTCGCTCGCCCCGTTGGCGAAGCCGAACACCAGCCCACTCAGGTAGGTCAGCAGCACGGCGGCCTGCTCGCCGGCCAGCTCCGGGTCGGGCGGGGACCCGCCGGACTGCAGACCGATGACGAGCCGCTCGGCCAGCGCCCGGTAGCTCTGGAACACATCCTGGAAGCCGGACGCCAGCTCGCTGTCGCGTCGGGCCAGCATGGTCAACTCCAGCCGGGCACGGGTGCGCGCCAGATGCGGCTCCTCGCGCAGCAGCAACATCTGCTCCGCGAGGATGCTCAACAAGGTTTCGGCGCCGGCCTCGTCGGCGAAGGCGCCGGTGAAGAATTCGATGTCGTAGTACACGATCTGGTCGGCGACACCGCGCAGCAATGCTGAGCGGGTGCGGTAGTAGAACGAGGTGGTGCCGTCGGGTACCTGTGCGCGGCGGTCCACCTTCTGGTGGGACAGCCCGCGCCCACCTTCTTCGGCCAGCAAGGCGATGGCGGCGTCACACAGTTGACGTCGCCGCTGCTCGGCGTTGGGTTTCCGTCTGGTCTCGACAGCTGTCAACTGTAGTCGTCCCGGGTCGCCGCCACAGTCCGAGCCTGGGCAGTGAACGGTGTTTCCGACGTCAGCCACTACGACCTCGAGGTCGATAGCGAGACGTCACGGGGTCGGTTGCGGCGAAGAACACGCTCGGATCCGCGGTACCACTCCACTGCTGCGCGCCGGGGTCATGGAGGACCCGGTCTGTGTAGCATTGACCAGCGCGTAAGTCTATTTTCTGCCGGGGGTTGTCGGAATTCAACGTTGCTCGCCCGAAGAGGCACTCGGCTTGAGCACCCAGGCCGCTGATGACCGCTCCGTCGCCGACGAGACGGAGCGCTTGCTGACGCTCGAGTCCTTCACGATCCTCGACACGCCGCCGGAACCGGCATTCGACGATCTGACGGCGCTAGCCGCGGATCTGTGCGGAGCGCCCGCGTCGGCGGTGAGCCTCGTCGACACCGACCGGCAATGGTTCAAGTCGCGCCACGGCTTCGACCTGACCGAGACGTCTCGCGAGCTGTCCTTCTGCGAACGCATCAACCCCAGCGACGCCTCGGTGGTCGAGGTGTACGACGCGCGCGTCGATCCCCGCTTCGCCGATCACCCGATGGTCCTGGGCCCACCCCATGTCCGGTTCTACGCCGGGGCTCCCCTCGTACTCTCCGACGGCACCGTGCTGGGCACACTGTGCGTGTTCGGACCCGAGCCGCTGTCGCTGACCGATCGCCAGCGCCGTCATCTGGGGGCACTGGCCCGTCAGGTCGTCAGTCAGCTCGAGCTGCGCCGGCACGCCCGCCGGTTCGCCGCCGAGGCCCGTGCCCGCCTGGTGGCCGACGCTGCGCTGCGCGAG
>Ga0310345_10005889_pt1 | contig 10786 bp, 8 predicted proteins | sample HC15DNA20500_MG_FD_204667 | JGI IMG/M metagenome (GOLD analysis project Ga0310345, IMG submission 204667) | Marine microbial communities from station ALOHA, North Pacific Subtropical Gyre - HC15-DNA-20-500_MG | ecosystem: Environmental > Aquatic > Marine > Oceanic | place: Pacific Ocean: North...
CAGGTCGATTGCTTTTTCCGCACCCGACGATATGTCTGCATATTCTATGACTGAAAACCGGATTTATCTAAGGGCGGTCGATGATGAGGGTGGCACCTTTAGAAAACTGGGTTCCTCCTTCGATCAGAGTCTACGGATGGGTTTCTGGTCTGAAGATTCAAGAACTATTTACTTCAATGCAGGCGTCAGGGTTACAACACAACTGCATGCATTGGACATCGAAAATAATAGAGTGAGCCAAATTACCGATGAAAAGGCTCGATTGTCCGTCAATCGAGATGTAAACAGTGGTCAGATATTGATCAGCTATGCCGATCCTAAGACACCATCAACACTTTTCACGACCTCTGACATCCAGGGAGTAGGGGATAGGTCTTCCTGGGTGCAGCTCGTAGACGTTAACCCTCAGGTTAACGGTATGCTTTTGGGTGATCAGGTAGAGGTCAACTGGACTTCGACTGATGGAAAAACCGTTGGAGGTGTGTTGGTTTATCCCGTGGGATACGAACAGGGGAGAAGGTATCCTTTAATCGTGGCGATTCATGGAGGTCCAGCTGGTGCGGACCAATTGGACTTCAATGGTGGTTACAATTCGCAGGTCTACGCAGGTGCGGGTTATGCAGTTCTAAGGCCAAATTACCGTGGTTCAGTGAACTATGGGAATGCGCATCGCACAGACATTGTCGGTGATTATTTCACTTTGGGTTATGACGATATAATGACAGGAGTGGACTACCTGATTGAAGAAGGCATTGTCGATGGTGACAAAATGGGTGCTCTCGGATGGAGTGCAGGTGGCCACTGGTCTAACTGGATTCTCACGCATACTGATCGCTTCAAGGCCATCAGTTCTGGTGCTGGTACAATGAACTGGATCAGTATGTACGCTCAAAGTGATGTACAACGAAATAGACAGTTCTACATAGGAGATGACTTCCTATATGAAAATTTTGATACCTATTTTGATCAGTCACCCCTGAAATATATTGCTGATGCGATTACTCCAACGATGATTCATGTGGTGGAAGGTGATCCGAGAGTGCCAAGCCCGCAGTCAGTGGAATTACATATGGCACTGAAGAAACTGGATGTTCCAACTGAATTGTTTATGTATCCTGGAAGGACTCACGGGATTACACAACCTCGAAATAGGTTGGTCAAAGCAGTAAGTGAAAAAGCTTGGATGGATCACTATGTACGTGGATTGGGAAATAAATTTGAGTGGCGTCAGGTCTTGGAAACCTTAGAGTCGGAATCCGAACCCAAGACCATTTCGGAACAAGATTCTGGTGGAGAATGATGGAATATGACAGTTTTAGGTGGACAAGTTGTATGGGGACGCGTTCACTGATTTAGTTTTTGACATTCACAAACAGGTTTCCCACAATTTCCTAGACAATGGAGGAAATGATGAGATTTAAGTTGTTACTTGGATTAGCTGTTATATGGAGTTGTGCTGGTGGGGATTCCGGAGAGGGAACGCCTTCCACATCTGTCTTTGAAGGTGCTCGTCTCATTATTGGCGACGGAAGGGTAATTGAGGATGCCGTGTTTGTTGTGGAGGATGAGATTTTTGCTTGGGTGGGTTCAAGAAGTGAAGCTGGTGAGATGCTAAGTGGAGAGAGCGTTGACTTAAGCGGATCTACTGTAATGCCAGCTTTAGTCAATGCACATTTTCATCTTTCCTCAGATCGAACTGAGCGTATTAGCCAGTTACAACACATGTTATACTACGGGACGGCAGCTACAATCAGTCTTGGATTGGACGAAGGTGAAGTTGGTCTTCGGATGAGAGAGGAAGAACTGGCTGATGCGGCGAGATCTCAATCTGCAGGTCGAGGGATCACCAGCCCAGAGCCTGGGAGGACTGAAGTTCCATATTGGATTACTTCCGAAGATGAGGCCAGAGCAGCAGTGACGGAATTGGTCGCACAGAACGTGGATGTTGTGAAAATATGGGTCGACAGTAGGGGAGGCAGCTATGACCGTCTGACTCCGGAGCTCTATGGTGCAGTGATTGACGAGGCTCACAAAAACGACTTGCGTGTTACCGCACATGTTTACAGCCTGGAGGATGCTAAGGGTCTACTTAGGGCTGGAATTGATATATTTGCTCATGGAATAAGAGATACGGACGTGGATGAGGAGCTTATTCAACTTTGGACCGACCGACCTCACGTGATCTTGGTACCCAATTTGCCTGGTCCAGGCGTTCCCTCGGATTTATCCTGGCTCAGTGGTACAATCGGAGCTGCTGAACTTGAGGAGATGGGGGAAAATCAGGTAGAACGTCCTGCTGCTCAAGAGGCGTTCGGTATTCAAGCTCGGAACCTATTAAGACTACACGAAGCGGGAGTGGCGATTGCTTTTGGTACAGATGGAAGTTCTCCGTGGGCACCTCATTTAGAGCTAGAGGATATGGTTCGGACTGGGATGAGTCCTGCCGATGTGATTATTTCTGCTACTGCAAATTCTGCTACTTTACTTAAAATGGAAGATATCGGCACAGTTGATGTAGGCAAGAAAGCCAATTTCATTGTACTAGATGCTAATCCCTTGGATGACATAACCAACACACGTCGGATTTCGGCCGTTTACCTGGGTGGAGAGGCTGTAGACCGTGAAGCAGTGGGGTTCCAGCTACTCGGCGGTTAAACAATTATAGTCTGAACAGATCCTAGAGAGACCCGTGTCTGTCAGGATCTGTTCAGACCAATAATCAATCCGCTGACTAAAGAAATGATTTCTGGGGTGAGTTACATAGCTGCAGTTCTTGGGGGAAAGATTTCTTTCCATGCCACCATGAAGCGATCCATTTCATCGGGAGTGCCTATGGAAACCCTAAGGTGCTCTAGGAGTGGAGGAAAGGCACGGCCAACCAATACCCCTCTTTTGCGGAATTCTTCCTGAACCCATTCCACGGGTTCTCCGGTGTGAACCATGAAGAAGTTGGTTTCTGACGGAATAACGTCATACCCTAGTGCAGTGAGTTCCTCCGTAGTTTTCTTTCGAAGTTCAAGGGTGATGTTTCTTACCCTCTGTTCAGCCTCCTTATCTTCCAGTGCGGCAACTGCACCCCACCTAGCAATTGCAGTAGGGTCTCCACCAGTGCAATAAAGTGCCATTTCTTTAATCATATCTGCGGGTGCTACTGCATATCCGATTTTAAGACCTGCCATACCGTATATTTTTGAAAAAGTGCGTGTGACGATGACTTTGCGGCCTTCCAAAATATAAGGTATGGAGGTGGCGTAACCGGGATCTTCGACATAGTGATGGTAAGCTTCGTCTATCAGAATAGGCATATCTTCAGGTATGCCGTCTAGTAGTTGACGAACCTCTCCAGACGAGACCGTACGGCCGGTAGGATTGTTGGGATTACAGAAGTAAACGAAACCGACATCTCGGTAGTTTCTCTTTGTCGAATCAATCATGGCAGGGATGTCTTGTCTGTAATCATCCAGTAACGGTAGCAAGATCGAATCTGATTTTATTCCAGAAGCATGCTGATATACCTGGGCGTAAGAAGGTTCAACTCCTACAACTTTTTTCCCGGGCAGCAAATAGGTCATTCCAACCGTCTTCAGTATTTCTCCAGATCCAGCTCCCAGCAGTATGTTTTCAGGGTTAACTCCGTGTAGATCGGCAATCATCTGTTGGACATTACCATCTGGATAGCCGTAGCGCATTGAGTACTTGAAAGCTTCGTCCATTACTTCCCGAACTTTATCCGAAGGGCCGTAGGGATTTTCATTAAAGGATATTTTCGCGAAGGAATCGTAGTCATAGGCTTCTTGCCCGAGGATTGAGGTCAGCAGCTTACGACTGTTTTGTGATTCTAGGTTGGTACTGGGTTTCAGACCGATGTAACTAATTACAGAGGCAATTCCACCCATGAACCGTCTACGAGAGAAGTTTTGATTGAGATACATATCAGGTTCCTTATTTGGTATTTGATGAGAGTGTTAGGGTAACTTCAGATTAATGTCGGATTAGTCATTGTGGGCCAGTTCGTACTTTCTCTGCTCGTTCATTCTGTCCTTTCCTTGAGCGACATCTCTTTTCTTCGCTGCTTTCATGCTCATTGCTTTTCGGGACGTCGAGTGCACTGATGGGGACGAAATGAGTTTTTTTAGGTCCACGGTTTCACATGACGGACAGGTTGGAGTCATTTCCCCACGGACGAGCAACTCAAAGCTAGTCTCGCAAGATTTGCAGAGGTATTCATAAATCGGCATTTTCCTCTCCCTGGTTTCTTGTCTTATTAGGTCTGTTACAATCCCTTTGAAGAATGTACGACGGGTTGTTGGAATTCTAAAGCTACTATAATGGTAATTATCGAAAATGAAAATCCTGAACTTGAAGGATAATTTGTCGAAAAGGTCGACCATCTCAAAAATGTGAACTAGTTTAATCCAAATAAACAGACATCTGGAGTCATTTTCAGAAGATATGGAGGACTATTATGTCAAAACGCCCCGATATGGCAGATCAGGAGAAAGCGTTTGAAGTTCATCAAGGCTTGGAACGGAGAAGCTTCTTGAAAATGGCTGCGGGTGCAGCCATCAGTGCTGGAACAACTTCGACGGTTTCTTCTAAGACTAATTTGGAAGTAGGTAGCGTTACTGGACTGACCAACCATCGGTTACAAGAGGTGGCGAAGCCCCTTGGTAATGGAGAATCGCCAGCCTTACAGTTCCAGGCGAATCCAGGTGGGACGGGGGCCCTTTTGGACAAATTGTGGATTGCAGACGGAGGCAGCCCTTTTCATTCGGATCAAATAGGGATTGACCCTTGGATTGAACCGGTTCCTACAGATGCTGCTGAGATAGCTTTTCTTCCCGTACACCGTTTAGCTGCTCTGATCCGTCAGAGAAAGATTTCTTCTGTGGAACTTACTGAAATCTATCTAGAGCGAATGAAAAAATTCGATCCGATTTTATTATGTGCAGTGACAATACTGGAAGACAGAGCATACCATGAAGCTCGGAATGCAGATTTAGAATTACAGCGAGGACAATGGCGAGGACCTTTGCATGGTATACCCTGGGGTGTCAAAGATCTATTCTCTGTTACGGGCGCCCCGACTACTTGGGGATCGGAAGACTTTAAGAACCAGGTAATTGACGAAGATGCTGAGTTAGTTGTTCGGTTGAGGCAGGCAGGTGCAGTTCTTATCGCCAAATTAGCCACTGGTAGATTTGCTGCAGGAGATAATTGGTACAGAGGAGAAACACGTAACGCGTGGAATACAAATCAAGGGTCTAGTGGATCTTCTGCAGGCCCAGGTTCAGCTACTGCTGCCGGTCTGGTTGGATTTTCAATCGGTACAGAAACACAGGGATCGATCGTGGGTCCTTCTAGGAGGGGAGGCTTGAGTGCGCTGAGACCTACTTTCGGGAGAGTCAGTAGGCATGGTGGAATGGTTCTTTCCTGGAGTATGGACAAACCAGGTCCAATGTGTCGTAGCATTAAGGACTGTGCTCTAGTTTTCAATGCAATTCACGGCTCCGATGAAAAAGACCCTTCGACTCTGACGGCACCATTTCGATTCCAAGAGAATCCAGATATCTCTAGTATGGCAATAGGATATACTCCAGATGCGCCTCAAGCTTTCTTGGATAAACTTCAAGAACTTGGTGCTAACCCAAAACCCATGTCGAATCTTCCCGAAGGTCGTTCGAACGCATTGAGCGTTGAGTCTTCAGCGGCTTTTGATTTTTATGTAGCTCCGAACGGAGAGTTAGAAGAGGTTCCTCAACCCCCAGAAGGAGAAGAAGCCAGGGTTCCTCGCTTCCATGGTGGTCGGTCTATTTCGGCCCTTGAATTTGTACAATCACAGCGCCGTCGAAGAATTCTCATGCAAGAAATGGCTGAAGCGATGGAAGGTTTTGATATGTTTGTGACGGGTTCAGGGGAAACTCGATTGACCAATCAGACAGGTCATCCTGCTGCTGTTTTACCGTTCGATTTTGGAGATTCAAACAGTGAAGACGAATTTAAGCATGAGCAGCCAATTTGTACAACGATCATTGGCAACCTTTTCGCGGATGATAAAATTCTAAGTGTGTCCCATCTTTATCAGTCCGTTACCGACTGGCACCAGCGACATCCACCAGGATTGCGTTAAAAAATCAGGTACCAAGAGTGGTACTCATAGCTATTTTTTGATTGTTTAGGATGCTGTACGGCTGAGGATATTAACTGACTCGGATATGGCTTGTGCGGCTCGGACCATATCTGAGTCCTCGATGTAGAAATGTGGAGCGATTCTCAGGTATCCACCCTGACTGGTCAATATTATGTCTTGGTCTCTCAATTGTTCAACAACATCTCGAGGGTCACAATCTAGTTGAAGAGATAGAATCCCAGAGCGATTAGCAGAAGGAAATAAGATTGGATGTATGTATGTTTGGTCGATAGATTGAATCAAAATATCTTGTAGACGAAAGACTTCTTCGGAAATAGCCTCCATTCCGTGCGGTATGAAGATATCCTCCAACACCTTTTGCAGACTGATGAGATGCTCCCAAGGTAAGGTGCTATATTCGAATTTTCGGGCACTAGTGAAGGGGTCCCAGTTATGGTTGAGATAATCTAGGCGGTGTTTCATCGTACTATCACCGACCGAGGTAATTTGAAGTTTTTCTCTCAACTGAGGGTTCGTATAAAAGAGTCCCGATCCTCGGGAACCAAGAAGCCATTTCCATGACGAAGCTGTAATTGCGGAGATGCCATATCTTTCAGGATAAATTGGTAATACTCCAAGACTTTGTGCGGCATCTATCACCAAATCAATGTTTCGATCTTTGCAGAAATCGCCCAATTTTTTAAGGTCTGCCGCATATCCACTGGCAAATTGTGCATGACTGATAGCAATGATCCGAGTTTTCTTTGTAGTATTTTTTTCAAGATCCTTAAATGACCAACGATATGGCCCTGGATAGGTTTTCTCATTGGGGGTTTTAGCGTCGGGCAGGAGTACTAGTTCTACACCTCTTTTCTCCTGGAGAACCCAGGGATAATGGTTCGAAGGAAACTCATGTACATAGCTTAGTACTTGATCTCCAGTTTCAAATGGGTATCCGTTAGCCAGCATGTTAATGCCCGTAGCTGTATTACTCACATGAGCGATATTTTTGGGATCAGTCTCTAGGAGGGTGGCCACTTTTTCTCGAAAAGTAGATAGAACTTCTCCATAGTGCTCGACAACTAGCAAGCCAGATTCTGATTGCATGTGAAGGAATTCCTGTACCTTCTTCAATGAGGGATAGTACAGTGGTCCGATAGCACAGTTAGCCAAATAAAGGCAATTTTTCTTGATAGGGAAAAGAGATGGATTTTTATTGAAATTCACGGGATGTTTTGCCAGAGAATTGATTCTGCTAATCACTTGGTAGTTGCACTCCATGCTTTTAAAACTTCCCTTTCTCTTTCTCTCGACATTCCGAATAGTGGGTTCAAGCGCTCCTTTTCCGGACGAGTTTCATACCATTTTAGCGTATCCTTAGAAGTTAATCTCAGGGGTCGAAAAGTTAGGCCTGCTGCAATGGCTCGATTAATATCGACCAGCATGAGTGGATCTCCTGGGATCCAGGTGGGGATGTCTCTCCAAGGAGATAGCCCTTCAGCCTCAAGAAAATATTCTGGAACCCAGGTTAGTTTGTAGGAGCCATCGGTAGCTGCACCGATTCTATTAAGCATAGATTCCATGGACATTCTGGTAGCAGGTCCCGTTGCGTTAAAATCACCTACGACTTGGTCTTCGGCTAGTCGGATTATCCATTCGGTCAGATCTCGTTGGTCGATCACTTGATTAGAATGCTTGGGGTTGCCAGGGGCTAAAACTTCACCACCTTCCGCCAAGCGGACTGGCCAGTAGGTGAAGCGATCAGTTGGATCTTCAGGACCTGCGATTAAGCCAGGACGCACGACGGTGTTTTTCCCAGGGAATGCATTGTGAACGATATCTTCAGATAGCGTTTTCATAAGTCCATAAGGAGCTTCGTCTCCATAGTTCCAGCCGACGGGAGATTCTATTCGAGGATAGCCCTCATCTACCTTTGGTTCCATTAATATTTGGTCTGAATGGGTCCAGCCGAAGCTATTTAAATCGTAAGCGGATATCGATGAGACTAAGATGTAGTGATCTACAGAATGCTTCAATAATGATGTACTTGCTGCGACCCAACGGTAATCTTGAGCATTGTTGTCTAGGACTATGTCCCAGGTTCTTCCTTGCAGGGCAGCGTGATCGTCGTTACGGTCACCAATCAGCCGTTCCACATCATTAGGTAAGTCAACTTTGGAGTTACCGCGGGTGAAAATTGTCACCTTGTGGCCTCGATCTACAGCATAACGGACCATATGAGGTCCAATAAACCCAGTTCCTCCCAGAATTAGCAGTCGTTTCGAAGCGTTCGAAAGCCCAGGCAAAGCTCCGAACGCTATACCAGCACTCATGCTAGTAGCGGTTTTTAGAAATACTCTTCTTGATGAAAACATTTTGATGATCCTATTGATGTATTGTTTGTTGGACCTTGATAGATCGATCAAAAGCACTGTTGGACTTAATTCCAGGTATTAATAAGGTCTTCAGCTATTCGCCCTATTGTCGCCTCCAGTTCAACGAAATCTCCTCGGTTTTGATTGGTGAACACGCTGATAATCGAGGGTCCGCCTTCATAGTAAAGAATGCCGATATCATTACCGGCGTGGGGAGGCCAGTCGCCGGTTTTATGCGCAACAGTTGCTTTTCCTCGGAGAAGACGAGGTATTCTAGAGCTGTACATTTGGTTTTTCAAAATGGCGATCATTTCTTCTGCCGATTCTTTAGAAGTAAGTTCAGCGTTTCCTAGTTGTTCCAAAAGTTTCCCCATTTCTCGAGCAGTGGTTCGACCGAGCCATTTTGTGGAATCCCCTTCAAATATGAAAGAGTGATCATTAGAGTCTGAATGTAGAGGAGACTGAAGTTCGAAAATCTCACGGTCTGAAAAATCTTGAGCAGAAGGATTTGAGTAAGCTCTCAGATTGCGAAATAAATCTCCTGTCGAACTTAAAATGGTGGTCTCTAGATAGCCTGCTTCTCGAAGAAAAGTGTTGACTCGATCCATTCCTAATTTATTGAGCATGATGTCAGTAGCAGTGTTATCACTGGTGATGATCATTTGTGTAATAAGATCTTTGAAGGTCGGCGTGAGCCCTGGAGTAAAAGTCTGTAGTAAGCCACTCCCACCTCGCACATCTTCCAGTTTTACCGAGTAGCGTTGATCAAGATCAAGAAGTCCATCCTCGACGTCGCGAAAAGCCAAAACCATCATGGGTATCTTAATAACACTTAAAGGGTTCACAGGCTGATCTGCCCTAATAGAAATTTCTTTTCCAGAAGGAAGATGTTTTGCATAGAAAGTGGTTTGGGCATTTAGGGATCCGAGGTGTTTCTCGACTCGCTCCTCTAGAGAAGAATACTTATCAGGGTCTTCAGAGGTGCAGCTGAAGATCACTGCAAGCACCAATACTAGGGATCTATTCCAATATGGTTTCATTCTCGTGATCCTCTTTGCTAAAGCTGTTCGAAATGGCTGAGAAGTCGGTGGAAATGATGTGTGCCAGTTTCACGTCGAGGAGAGTATCTTCCTCGATCGTATAGCCTAGAAGAAACTCCAGATTGCACAGACATTACTACTTCTTCGTCCTCCATTTCCACTCTGTGTGAAGTTGCCATGTGTGCAGGGAAGTATTCTGTATCCTCCGTGAGGTAGTTCAAAAAAGAGATATTCGTTCGGTTGTGGGAAAGTGGACGAACTACATTCACTTGCATGTGTGTGGGGTAAAAATTCAACATGAGATTGGGGAATAACCAAAAGTAAAAAGCGGAAAGTGGTTGTCCAAAGTCAGGGTGACCAGAGGGTAGATCAAAAATAGGAAACTCTTTTGTTGGGCTAGAACCGAACTGAACGTTTCCCCAAGGGAAGCACTCAGTCTTATAATTTTCGTAATCAAGGCCACCTAAGCTGACTGGGTGTACATAGGGAATATGCAGTTCGTCTAGATAGTTGTCGCAGTAAAGGGCCCAATTTGCGTTAAGGGTATAATCTCGAGAAGAAAGTGGATCAAAACGGTATTTTTCAAGTTGGAGCCAACCGACCCGTTCCAAAATAGGAGCCATCCATTCATCGAAAGGTATAGCTGGATCGAGACTGGTGAAGAAAAGAGGTCCTATGTTTTCAAGTGGTAGGCGGGGCAAATTGTCACAGGTGTCGGGGAAATCACACACACCGTCAAATTCGGGCATGGAAATGAATCTACCATCGAGATGGAATTTTCGGCCGTGGTAGCGACAACGTAGAGTTCTTAGGTGTCCTTCTCCTTCTACTACCAAGGCTCCACGGTGGGTACAGACATTGGAAAGACAACACAGCTCCTCATTATCATCCCTTGTGAGTAAAAGTGGTTCAGAGAGACAACCATCTAGGAGTCTAAAAGGTAAAACATGTCCTGGTGCTTTGATTGTTGTTGCATCGGGAACAAACTGCCAGGTTTTAGCAAAAATGGTTTCTTTCTGATGTTCGAAATTCAGTGGATCAGAGTATACAGAGGACGGGGGTGTATGAGCCTTGGAGATGTCAGCGTCTATTGTGTAAGTCTTTTTTCTCATAAGTGTTCAAGATCTAGTGTAGAGGTGATTTCTCTTGCATCTATTCATATTCTAAAGACTGTCGGCAACTAACACCGAGTTTCTATAATCTCAAATTCTTCTGAATATGCTATAGGTTGTTGCAGGCCG
>Ga0310345_10005892_pt1 | contig 10783 bp, 10 predicted proteins | sample HC15DNA20500_MG_FD_204667 | JGI IMG/M metagenome (GOLD analysis project Ga0310345, IMG submission 204667) | Marine microbial communities from station ALOHA, North Pacific Subtropical Gyre - HC15-DNA-20-500_MG | ecosystem: Environmental > Aquatic > Marine > Oceanic | place: Pacific Ocean: North...
AGAAGTTGCAAATTCTCGCGGCCCACGGCGCCCCAGCCATCAAGCCCGGGCACTTCAAGCCACCATCCGATGCCTTGATCACCATGCTCACCGACGTTCGGAGGCGGGCCTAGCCCGTTGCCGGACAATCCCCCAACACTCATATTATCTGGAGTGAAATCATGACAAAGCGACGCAAATCCGAGCCTCCTGCCGCTCCGCTCGAGATAATGGCGGACTGCAAAGAATACGTCGTCGACTACCTGATGAAGAGTTTTCCTGTCCGGCTGATGGCGGTCTTCACCGATGAGAACGGCAATCCCCGGTCCGAGCCGATGAGCGACGAACAAGGCTGCCCGGTATTCTGTCAGGCCGCGCTCGCCGCGCGCGACCGGATGATCGAGCAACTCTGTGCGCTGCCGCCGATCGCAACCGCGCTCGATGCAATTATCGAACGCTTCGGGGCCGACAAGGTCGCTGAAGTCACGGGCCGGACGCGGCGGCTGATTGTCGGTTCCGATGGAAGGCAGAAGCTCCAGTCGCGTACCCAGCGCGCGAACATTGCCGAGACCCAGGCCTTCATGAACGGTGACAAACGCATCCTTGTCTTCTCGGATGCCGGCGGCACGGGGCGCAGCTACCACGCCGACCTTGCCGCCCGGAACCAGGCGCGGCGCGTCCACTTCCTGCTCGAGCCGGGCTGGCGGGCCGATGCCGCGATCCAGGGGCTTGGCCGCACCAACCGCACCAATCAGGCCTCAGCGCCGCTGTTCCGCCCCGTGACCACCGACGTGCGCGGTGAGCGCCGTTTCATCTCCACGATCGCCCGGCGGCTCGACAGCCTTGGCGCGCTCACGCGCGGCCAGCGCCAGACTGGCGGGCAGAACCTGTTCGATCCCGCCGACAATCTCGAAAGCACCTACGCCAAGGATGCACTCAATCGCTGGTTCGGCCTCTTGTTCCAGGGCAAACTCGAGGCCGTCGGGCTGGCCCGCTTCCAGGACCTCACCGGTCTCAGGATCGAGGGGCCTGATGGCGGCATGGTCGACGACCTGCCGACCATCCAGCGCTGGCTCAATCGCATTCTCGCGCTCCCGATCGGTCTGCAGAACGGGATTTTCGATGAGTTCCTTGGCCTTGTCGAAGCGCGGATCGATGCGGCGCGGGCCGCCGGAACCCTCGATCTCGGGCTTGAAACCATCGCGGTCGAGAGCTTCGAAATCCTGTCTGATACTCTCCTCAGGACCGACAGCGTGTCGGGAGCAACGACCCATCTGCTCGAAATCGAGATCGCCCGCGCGCTCAAACCGCTGACGCTGGAGCGGCTCGATCAGCTGGAAGCGGCATCGGGCCATCGCCATCGGTTCCTGCGCAACACGCGCTCAGGCCGGGCGGCCCTGCAAGTTCCTGCGCGCAGCCTGCTCGCCGACGACGGCAGCCGGATCGTGCGGTACGAAATGGTGCGCCCGCTAAAGCGAAGCCACCTGACCGCGGACCAGCTTGCCGAAAGCAGCTGGGAGCTGGTCGACGAACCGACCTTCCGCACAGCTTGGCAGACCGAGGTCCATGAAGCGCTGTCCTCGCTCAAGCGCGAGCGGCTCCATCTGGCGACCGGACTGCTTCTGCCTGTGTGGGACAAGCTGCCTGCGGATCATGTCCGGGTGAGCCGCATCTCCGCGCGGGACGGCCGCTCGCTGCTGGGGCGTGAGGTTCCGCTGCATGCTGTCGGTGAGATCTGCAGCGCTTTGGGGCTCGATGCGCGGCCTAACATTGCCCCTGAGACCCTCGTTGCCGCGGTCCTTGCGAGCGGGCGTGCCATGCCGGTCAAAGCGCGCGAGACACTCATGCTCAAGCGCAGTCTCGTCAACAGCGCCCAGCGGCTTGAGCTCACGGGCTGGTCGGCTGCCCGGCTCGATTGGTACAAGGCCCAGGGCTGCTTCACCGAGATCATCCGGTTCAAGACCCGGCTATTTGTTCCGCTGGAGGGGGCTGATGTCGTTCTAGGCCGGTTGTCGGAAGGGACGGCCGGTGTTTGATCACAGTACGCCGATATGCGGCGCCAGTATCGAAGCGGTCTCCAGCAGCCCGTGTGCTTCGAGCGATCGCAACATGTCGCCGGGTTGCATTTCCGGGCGCTGCAGGCGCTGACGCATTGCGCGGATCGCTGAAATCGCAAGACCTTCTTCCAGCGCAATGGTGTCGGCAATGAACTCGTCAGCGCTGCGCGCCTAGAGGCTCAGCGAGCCGAGAACATCCGCTGGAAAATCGGACAGGTTCTCCGTCACGATGGCTTGAGCCTGGGTCTTGAGTGCGGCAGCGACAACATGTTCGTCGCCAGAATCCGGCAGGCCCACCGCCGAACCAAGCAGACTGTCGAAGTCTTCAACAAGCGCTTCGGGAAATGCGTGCTTCATGCTGGCAATCGCTCGGGCCGCCCGAGCGGTCGCATCGGGAAAGCCGCGATCTGCCTGAAGCCGTGCGAGTGTCCGCTCGGTTTCTGCGAGGATCTGAGACGACCATCGGACGCGGAAGAACTCCGCCTCGGCAAGGCTCAGGAGCAGATTCCGGCGCCAGACGCTGACCAGCGAGCAGGCATCGATCAGCGCGGTGTACCTGTTGGCGAACATCGGCTTTCAGATCAGATCCGAATCGCCAGCCATCAGTGCATCGAGGGCTTCAGTCCGTTCGAGGTCACGCTGTGCCTTGTAGTCGAAAACATCCTGCGCCTTGATCCGCCTGTGCCGCCCAACAAACGAATAGGGCATAGCCCCTTGCTCCAGCAGCTTGATCAGATGCGGACGTGATACATTCAGCAGATCTGCCGCCTGCTGGGTTGTCAGCAATTCCTGAATCGGCACAAGCGTGACAGCATGGCCGCTACCGACATGACGCAGCAACTCGAGGAACAGATCAGACATCGCCGGCGTCAAGGTCACTTCCACCGGGCTAGGATCGCCGGGCGCTCTGACGCGCAAGGCTGCTTCACCTGCCTTTTGCGCTGCAAGAATCTGCCGAAGCTGGTTGGCCATGTGACGATCGTCGGCCGAAGGCATACGGCCGCCGAAAGGCTCAGCGTGTGCGGGCAATGTCATGGCATCCTCGGGAAGATTGGCGATTATGTTTGATCGCATATATTCGAAATATTCGCAACGAAATTTCGCTTGATGCTCGAGCGTCTGTACGCCGATTGAGAGAGGGGAGGGGGCTTTGCCCTGATTGAGCCAGTCAGGCGCCGATGGTCGGCGTGATCGACGGGCTCGTCATCAGGAGTGAAGACGATGTTTCAGACGATACCCTTGAACAAGCTTGTATCCTCGCCGCGCAATGTCCGCCGGCATGCTGATCCGACCGCCGATGCCGAACTCAAGGCCAGTATCGCCGCACATGGCCTCCTGCAGAACCTTGTGGTTCGTGCCGGGGCCAAGGGCAAGTTCGAGGTCGAGGCCGGTGAGCGCCGCCGCCGGGCGATGCTGGCCCTTGCCGAAGACAAAGTGCTGCCGCGCGATCACCAGGTGACCTGCCTCGTGCTCGATGCCGACAGCGAGACTGCCTCCGAGGCGAGCCTCGCCGAGAACTTCCACCGCCTCGCGATGAACCCCGCCGATGAGGCGCAGGCCTTCGCTGCGCTGATCGAGGGCGGCGCGAGCACCGAGCAGGTTGCGCGGCGCTTCGGTCTCACGGTCCGCTTCGTCGAAGGCAGGCTGCGGCTCGCCACGCTGGCGCCGGTCGTCTTTGACGCACTGGCAGCCGGCGAGATCACGCTCGACATGGCCAAGGCCTATGGCGCGACGTCGGACCAGCAGATCCAGGCGCGCGTCTTCGCCGAGATCTCCGGCGCCTACTACACGCCAAACCCGGATAGCATCCGCCGCATGGTGCTAACCGGCACGGTCCGCGGCAGCGATCCGCGCGCGAAGCTTGTCGGCCGCGATGCCTATCTCGCGGCAGGTGGCCGGATCGAGCGCGAGCTCTTCGACAACGCCGACACCGAGAGCTGGGTCGATGTGACACTGCTGGAATCACTCGCTGCGGCGAAGATGGAGGAGGAAGCGCGCGCGCTTGCCGCGCAGAACGGGCTCGCCTGGGTCAAGCCGACGCTTGATCCCTACGCAAGCCACGATTTGGTCGAAGGTCTGGTTCGGCTGCCGGCCGAGCCTGCGCCGCTCAGCGACGCCGAGGTGGCCCGGCTCGAAGCACTCGATGCCTCGTGGGATGAGCACGCAGCCGTCCTCGAAGATGAGGAAAGCGCACCTGAGGCCATCGAGGCTGCCGAAGCGGCGATCGCGGCCATCGAGCGCGAGACGCAGGACATCCGCAATCGCCCGCCGGTTCTGCCCGAGGACAGCAAGGGCACGGCCGGCATGATCCTCACGCTGTCGCGCGAGGGCAAGCCGGTGCTCCAGCCGGTCTTCTACGGCGAACGGGAAGAAGCTGCTTCAAGCGATGATGGCGGCATCGAAGTCGTCAACGCCGACGGCGATGCAGGTGGCCGGCGTTCGACGCTCTCGCGCCGTCTCGTCGACGAGCTTGCGATGCAGCGCCGCGATGTCCTCGCGCTGCACCTTGCGTCCGACCCGGGTCTTGCGCTCGATGTCGTGGTCTTCACGCTCGCCGATGCCGACAGCCACGACTGGCAGGCGCGCAGCGCCTCGACCATCCGGGGCAGCGTTCCCAGCGGCCCGATCGTCGGCTTCGAACCCGGCGATGCTGCAGCGACCCGCACGCTTGCCGAGATCCGGGCCGGTCTCGACGAAACTTGGCGCGCCGGGCGCGACCAGTGCGAGCGCTTCGACCGGTTCCGGGCCCTCTCCGACGAGGCCCGCGCAGCCTGGCTCGGTCATGTCGTGGCCCGCTCGCTTGAGGCGAGCCTCAACATGAGCGGCGAGCGCCGGATCCCGTTCCAGGATCATCTTGGAGCGCTGATCGGCATCGATATCGCGCAGTGGTGGCGGCCGACCGCGGCGAACTTCTTCGACCGGGTCCCTAAGCAGGTTATCCTCGAAGCTCTGGGCGATGTCGGCGGCGCGGAACTGGCCGCCCGCTATGCCTCGGTGAAGAAGGCGGATCTGGCGGCAAGCGCGGAGCGGATCTTCGCCGGCACCACGATTGCCGAAGTCGCTGAACGCGAGCGCGCCCTGGCTTGGGTGCCGGATGTCATGCGGTTCGGTGCGGCTTATGCCGATGTTGGGGCTATAACCGATGCCGAGCCTGCGGACGGCGAGCAGGTCGATTGCGCTGGCGCTGGCGATGATGGCGCGCAAGCCGATGCCTCCCCCCGCGATCTGGCAGCCTGACCTCCTCCTGACAGGCTGACAGATCGCGGACCCTTGAAGCGGTCCCTCGGGCACTCCCCGAGGGGCCGCTTCATTTGTTCAAGAGAGAGGAGAGGGGGCGCCCCTGGGGGGCGGAATCCGTGGGCAGGAGCGCCCACGGGGATACCGCTCAGGAGAACCTCTCATGACCAAGTACCGTCCCCGCGAAGGCAGCGCGCTCTCGCCCGCAGCTCGAATTACCCAGGAAATCATCACCCGGCTCGAAGCTGGAACCAAGCCCTGGGTGCAGCCCTGGCGCGGCGTTCCCGTCTCGCGGCCCATGCGGGCCTGCGGCATCCCCTACCGGGGCATGAATTGCTTCTGGCTTTGGATGGTCGCCGACATGTGCGGCTACGCGTCGCCCTTCTGGATGACCTATAGGCAGGCGCAGGAGCTTGGCGGGCAAGTGCGCAAAGGCGCCAAGGCGACCATCGCGATCTTCTACAAGAGCTACACCAAGGAGGTCGAGGCCCCGGATACCGGCGAGAAGACCGACGAGGCCCGCCGGGTGCTGAAGGCCTATCCGGTTTTCAATGCCGATCAGATTGAGGGCCTGCCCGCGCGCTTCCATCCCGCCGCGACGCTGGAACTGGTCGAGCCCGATGGTCGCGAAGCCGAGCTCGATGCCTTCTTCGCAGCGATCCCGGCAAGCCTCAGGAACCATGGCTCGGAAGCCTACTACGAGCCCGGCATTGATCGCATCACCATGCCAGCGCCGAGCCTGTTCACCGGCTTCGACCACTACTATGCGACGCTCGCCCATGAGCTCTCGCATAATGCCGAACGCCGGATTATGCCGCATGGCCGTTCAGAATGTTGGTTTTCCGTGGGTCAGCCATGCGGCGGTTCGGCATAATCAGAGGGCTTCGAGCCAGGCGAGTAGTGCGTCGTCGGGGCGGAACCTGCCGGGTCGAGTTTCTGGCGCAGCAACGCTGGCCAGTGCTCTTTCCTTCAGCCGCATGTCCGCATGGATATAGATTTGCGTGGTCTCGACGGATTCATGCCCGAGCCAAAGCGCAATGACCGACTGATCGACGCCGTGGTGAAGCAACTCCATGGCTGTGCTGTGGCGAAGGGTGTGCGGGGTCACCCGTTTCCCGGCGAGGCTTGGGCAGGAACGCACAGCGGTCAGACAATGTTTGCGGACCAGATGTTCCAAGGCATCACGCGAGAGAAGATCGCCACGGATGGAAGGGAACAGCGGTCCATCATCGTCGCTGCGCCATTCTTTCAACCAGTTTTGCAGGGCCTTGGCGGTATCCCGACGAAGCGGCGTGCAACGTTCCTTGCGACCTTTGCCCAGACAGCGGACATGTGCCCCAGTGCCGAGGACGACATCCCTGCGGCGCAGACCGGTCAGTTCCGATGCCCGCAGGCCCGTTTGCAAAGCAACGAGCAGGAGGATGTGGTCACGCCGACCGGTCCATGTCGAACGGTCGGGCGCAGCCAGCAATGCCGCGATCTCAGGTCCATCGAGGAACGTGACGCTTCTCTTTACATAACGCTTGCCCGGCAGGGCGAGGATTCTCTGGCAGTGCAACAGCCATTCCGGCTCGTTCATGGCCACATAGCGGAAGAAGGACCGGATGGCGGCAAGCCGCGTATTGCGGCTCCGCGCGCCGTTGCCTCGCGCCATTTCTATATGGATGAGGAAGTCGCCGATCACTTCAGCATCAAGATCGGCGATGCCCAGGCCCGTCGGAGGCTTTCCCGATCGCGCGGCAGCAAAGCGAACCAGAAGCCGGAACGTATCGCGATATCCCGCGATCGTATTGCGGCTTGCCTCCATCTGCGTGCAAAGCCGGTCGGTGAAGAAGCTCTGGAGCAGCGCTGGGAACGTCATGCCGGTCATGAGCATATCTCCCGATCATGAGGATCGGTGATCCGGGCTGACGCCAGGTCCAGCAGTTCCGGAACGGCCTCGATATACCAGTAGGTGTGATCGGGATTGGCGTGGCCGAGCCATGTGGTCAGCTTGATCATTTCCCGCGCCGGATCCTTGCCGGATCTGTACCAGTCGATCATCGTTTGCGCAGCGAAGCTATGCCGCAGGTCGTGGATGCGGGGACCACGGCCGTGGCGCCCCTCTGTCTGAGGTTCGCGCAGGCCAATGCGTTGGCAGACATGCGCAAAGTTGTAGCGCGCGCCGCAATCGCCAAGCCTGCTTCCATCGCATTTGACGAAGAACGGAACCGATGCGCGCCCCAGCAACCGGTCCCTCTGGGCAACAAAGGCGCGCAGCCGATCGAGAACAGTGTCGTGGACGGGAAGCAGGCGCTCCTTGCCAAGCTTGCCGCAGCGGATGTGAACGGTACCGGTACCGAGATCCACGTCGCCGGTATCGAGGCTCAGCGCCTCATTGATCCGCATGCCCGTCACCGCGATCAACCCGAACAGGGTCGAACAGGTCAGACCGCGCATGCCATAGATTGACGGCAACTGCGTTGCTTCTTCGACGATGGTGGCGATCTGCGCCGGTGTGAAGATATAGGGATGCGTTCTGCAATAGCGGTAAGGGACCAGCCCACGGGGAAGCACTTCATGGGCAACGTCCATGCCATGAAGCCACTGGCTGAACAGGCGTACCATAATGAAGCGAGCGCCCCATGTCGATCGTCTGGCGTTGCCGAACGCTCCCTGCCAGCGCAGGAACAGGTCGGTCGTGACATGATCGACGCCCTGCTCATCGGCATATTGCACGAAGCGGCGCAGCGCCCTTTCGGCTGTGGCCAGGTCGTATCCGAGGCTGCGCCTAACGCTGAGATAGCGGTCAAGTTCATGAGCGAGAGTCATTGTGCCTCTCCCGCCACCGGCCACGGTTTTGCGATCGAGCGCAGGCCGTTGATATCCAGCTTCGCATAAATCATTGTCGAAGCGCGCGACCTGTGGCGCAACATGTCGCCGATTTCGGCAAGTGAGGCGCCGTTGCGTACCATGTTCGTTGCCAGGCTGTGGCGAAGGACGTGCGATCCTACATACGGGCCGGGCGGTGTGACGCCGGTCGCGGCAAAGGCATTCTGCAATATAGTGTTGATGACCTGCCCATCCTTGAAGGGGCCATTTGGCGCCCGCAACGAGACGAACAGCGTCCGTGATCCCGATACGCGCTCCTGACGGATATAGGCTGCGATCGCTTCTCCGACATCTGGCGGAACAGGCAGGCGATCATGCCGCTGGCCCTTGCCCCGGACGAGCAACTCACCAGCGCGCCAGTCGATATCGTCAAGCTGGATGGCGATCACCTCCGGTGCCCGCAGCCCGAGCCGCGCCATCATCAGCAGCATCGCATGATCGCGCAGTCCATGCTTCGGATTATCGCGGACCCATGCGAGCAGGGCTTCGATCTGCTCAGGCGACAGGAAGCGCGGCAGCCTCGCACCCCAGCGCTGGGCGACGGTCGGCACGCACAGCGCAAGGTTGGTTTCCGTGACGCCGCGCTGGAACAGATATTGGAAGAAGTTGCGCAGGTGGGTGGCGGCGGTCTTGTCACGATAGGGACCTTTTCTCCCCAGCAGATACTGAAGGAAGGATATCACATCGCCCGCGCCGATCGCCGCGAGATCGGTTTCGCCGTTGCCGAACCGATGGTCGAGGAAGCGGTCGGCAAAGCGCCAGGCATGATAGATCGTACGCGGACTGATCCCGCGCTGCCTAACCAGATACTCTTCATAATCGACGCGCAACGCTGCACGGGCCATCTGCCTCGGTGTCGCGACCGGAGCTGGCACCGTGCCGCTGGCAATAAGATGGGCGACAAAGCGCCGTGAGATATTCTGGCATTTGTTGGGCTCGCGCCGGTTGCGTTCGTCATTGCGAACCAACGCGGCCGCCTGTTCCGCTGTCAGGTCTTGTGGCGATATTCCGGCGGCTTCGATCAGGGATACCAAGCGCGTCAGCAGGACACGATAGGTCTTTATCGTTTGAGGCTTGTAGTTTTCGGCGGTCAGCCGCTCCATGAACGTAGCGATATCTCGGTCGAACTGGGATTGCAGGTAGTTCGGCATTTTTCGTGCTCCTTGCTATGGAAGCACGATCCGACCCTTGCGACCGCCCCGACCGCAATACTATCGTCACCTCGTCATTCCCGATTAGGGCATGACGATCATGATCTTTGTCGCGGGCGGGACGATATGAAGAAGGCGACCAAGGGGCCGAGCAATAAGACGGCCCAGGCATTGCTGGCGAAGCATGAGTGCCCCGTGCCGTTCCACGAGGTACGCACCCGCTTCCTGGGCAATATCGCAACGCCCGCGATTTCGGCCTCGCCGCTTCAGATCATCAAGGACCTTTGGGGTGGCGAACTGCCGCCCTTTGACAGCATCGAGGAGGTCAACGAACTGCTCGATACTCTGGTGCAAGGGCTCTGGAACGACCTCACCCGGCATCAGAAGCGCAGTCAGCCGTTCCGGTTGACCCGCCCGTCGACAGAGCCGACCGCCGTCGATCTGGGCCAATATGGACTCGTTCGCCTCCAGGAACTGGACGGGTTCATTGAAGGCCTGTTCAATGGCGAGGACGTGATCGATCTGCCTGAACGGGCGCACGAGGCCGTCGACCGTCTTGCGGAGATGCGCGCTATGATGGCGGGCATCTGTGAACTGGTTTCGCACGCACCGGACGCAGATAACGCCGCCAAGCTAGGTACGACCTTCAGCCATTTGCGCGAACTGACGCGGATCATGGAGACCGAGATCAACGAGGCCGTATTGTCCTGCACCCGCGCGCGCCGTCAGATGATCGAGGGCATCCTCACCGAGAAGCCAACGGTGCATTGACGGCTATGATATCCGAAGACCAACTCCGCGAGAAGCTGCGCAAGATCGAAGCGCTCTACGCCGGTGCAAAGACTGATGGCGAGAAGTCTGCCGCTGGCGCAGCGGCGGAGCGCATCAGGGTCAAATTCGAGAACGCCAGCAAGCAGGAACGTGCTGAGGAGTTTAAATTCTCGATTCCCGATCCCTGGTCCCGTCAGCTATTCATCGCCCTATGCCGCCGATACGGCATCAAGCCCTTCCGCTATACGCGGATGCACCGTCAGACCGTCATTATCCGTGCCCCGGCCAGTTTCGTCCAGATGACGCTATGGCCCGAGTTCGACGAACTGAGCGGCGCGCTCAATGCCCATCTCCACGAGATCACCACGAAGATCATCCGCGAGGAGGTGCATGAAGCGACCCAGGATGCCGATGAGGTAACCGAGCCGCACAGGTTGCGGTAATACGTCCTCAATACCACGCAAACCTTGCCCCGTTATCGTCCTTGATTATGCCGAACCGCCACATGGTTGACCCGCAGAAATCCACCACTCTGCGACGCCATGCGCCATAATCCGGCGCTCGGCATAATGTGACTTATGCCGATATCGGCATAAGTCGCACTGGACCGGGCATGGCAGCAGGCTCGGGCGTGATCTCAAGAACCGGTTCGGGACCGCAGCCTACGCGGCGGAGGAACTGGTTGCCTTATCTGGACAGTCTGCACCGTGCCTGACG
>Ga0310345_10005894_pt1 | contig 10782 bp, 16 predicted proteins | sample HC15DNA20500_MG_FD_204667 | JGI IMG/M metagenome (GOLD analysis project Ga0310345, IMG submission 204667) | Marine microbial communities from station ALOHA, North Pacific Subtropical Gyre - HC15-DNA-20-500_MG | ecosystem: Environmental > Aquatic > Marine > Oceanic | place: Pacific Ocean: North...
CGAAAATATCTACACAATCTGGTGACAAACCACGGCATTGGCGTGTCGTTCGCCCTAGCGATCCTGTTCCTTTTATGCCTCCATGGCCTTATATTCATACAGGCCTTTTTATAAACAGTCAGACTTTGGATTGGGGGGAAGATAACGATAACGGATTAATTTCAAAAACCGATGGTTTAGATCATGCTATAGCAAAATACGTAAGTACATTGAAAGAGCAATTATGAATAAAAACAACAAATTAGTTAGAAGTATTTCGCACTATTCAAAACAAATAGGAGGCTTCGCGGCACGACACGGTAATTTAATTGCAAGTTGTGACGGAGTAGGAACTAAAATATTATTAGCACAAGAAGCGAAAAAACGATACGGACGGCCATTAACATCAATTGGTAAAGATTGTGTGGCAATGGTTATTAATGATTTATTATGTAATGGATGTGAACCGTTGTTCTTTTTAGATTATTTTTGTTCAGCAAATGTTAATGAAGAAGATTTTAAAGAAGTATTAGATGGAATATATTTTGGATGTTCTGAAATAGGAATAGAATTAGTAGGAGGAGAAACTGCTGAGTTACCTGGCATAATTGAAAAAGATACGTTTGATGTTTGCGGATTTGGAGTAGGAATATCAATGGATCCGTTACCTAAAAATAATATGCAAGTAGGTGATATAGTTGTCGGATTACCGTCAACAGGATTCCATTCAAATGGCTATACAATGATACGAGAACATGCACACAAAACGCCAAAAAATCCCGCAGGCGAATTAATAATGGATGAAAAAGACTTTATATATAGTTTATTAGAACCAACAAAAGTATATAAAGAAGAATTAGATGCTCTTAAAGAAGCAAATATAGAAATTAAAGGTATTGCACATATAACAGGTGGCGGACATTCTAATACAAAAAGAATACTACCAAAGAATTTAATATGTAATTATAGATTATATCACTCCGAATTAAGTGGTAATAAATCAAACGAAACTCGATTTTTTAGGCATGAAAAATTATTCCAATGGATACAAAAAGAAGCAAACTTAACAAAAAAACAAATGATGAAAACATTTAACTGTGGAGTAGGAATGATCGTAGTTGTTCCTGAAGATAGCGAATGGCAGTATCTTAGTAATATATTAAAAGAACATCTTATTTTAGGTGAATTAGAAGAAAAATGAAAGAAGAATATAAAGATTTTGTAGGGATATATGATGAAAGTATTCCAATACAATTATGCAATGACTTTGTAAAAAATTATAAAGAGGCTATTAAGAATAGAACACTTATAGATGTTTCTAAAGTAAACGAAACACAAGTTCTAGATCAAGTTCATTCTTCTATTAGAAAGGATGAAGTTGCCTATATAGCTCCTTTATTTTCTACCATATATCCAATACCACCAGTTAATGCATATTTTAATTTTTTAGAACAATGTTTTAAATGTTATGTAGAAAAATACAATGTACAGTTTGACGGACCAATTTTTAATAATGTTTTTAAGATTCATAAAGTTAAAAAAACAGAGGGATTTCATGCTTGGCATTATGAGAGATCTGGTAGACATGTAGATAGAGTAATGGCATATATGACATATCTAGAGGCACCAGAAAAAGGAGGAGAAACCGAGTTTCTTCATCAATCGTTAAGAATAGAACCAATAGTAAGACGAACCTTAATATGGCCCGGAGGGTTTACTCATATGCACAGGGGAAATCCGCCTTTAGAAGGAGAAAAAATGTATATTACTGGTTGGTTTACGACTGAGCCAGCAAACACATCAGCCGTAGGGGGATTATGAAGTTAATAGGTACCGGAGTTAATCAATTTGAATCATTTTTAGATGAAGTTGATGCATGGTATAGTGCTGATGATTGGAGTAAATTGGTTAACGAAAAATTAAAAAAGGAAAAAAATGATAGGAATAATAGTAGGGAGCGACAGCGACTTAGAGACAATGAATAACTGTGTCGATAAATTAGATGAATTAAATATCGGCAATGAAATAGTTACTGCATCTGCACATAGAAATCCAGATAAAGTAACAGAGTATATTAAAAAATGGGAAGCAACAGGATATAAAATTATTATAGCGGCCGCAGGAATGTCTGCCGCATTGCCAGGAGTAGTTGCATCGCAAACTAATTTGCCAGTTATTGGTGTGCCTATGAAAAGCGATTTAATGGGCATTGATAGTTTGCTAAGTATAGTACAAATGCCTAAAGGTGTACCAGTTGCATGTATGTCAGTAGGCAAACATGGCGCAATTAATGCCGCATTATATGCAAAGCGTATTTTAGATTTAATGGACTTTGATCAACCATATGGGGCGTAAGACTATCATTGGATTATGAAAACTATTTAAATTTAGATGAAATATTAAATGCTCAAACACCAAAAACAACTGAACCTCTTGAGGTAATGTTTATAATTGCACACCAATCATCTGAGTTATGGTTTAAAGTATTAATACAAGAATTAACTTGTTTAATTGATACGCCCGAAATTGATTGTTCAAAAATAACAACAATTAAACTGCCACACAATGCAATTTATAATCCAATAGTTCAATTACAACGAGTTAAAAAAATATTTGATCATTTAAATACGTCATGGGATATAATTGCAACAATGTCACAAGAAGAATACGATCGTTTTAGAGATAAATTAGGTTCTGCTTCGGGTATGCAATCTAAACAATATATAAAAATTGAAATGCTATTACGAAAATTAATAAAAAAATGGGATCATAGATATAAACATCAACTATTAGATATCGAAACAATATTTAAAAAATGGCAATTTTCACACATGAAAACGGTAGAACGAATTATAGGAAATGATAAAGGTACTGGCGGGACTTCAGGTGTTCCATATCTTAAACAAGCAGTAGATAGATCTTTAAGAGAAGATTTTAATTGGAAAGGTTGGTAATGTCAATATACGAAACAATGCGAATTATTGGTTACCCTATTGATCTTCTTGGTAACCCTATTAATAAAAAGAGAACTGAAAATGACAGAAGTACAAGTAAAAAAATCATTAAAGATTATAGGAGAATTTACTTTAATTCACGAAGATGGTAGAGTAGAACACATTACAGGTAAGCGAGCATTTTGTAGATGTGGAAGATCTAGTAGGCAACCTTTTTGTGATAATACTCATCGTGAAAGATTAGAAAGAGAAAAAATCGAAGACGAGGAGGCTCCGTTTTAAATGCGAGTTAATACTGAAATAAAATTAGATTATAAAGATGTATTACTTCAACCTAAACGCTCTACAATATCTAGTAGACGAAGTATAAATTTAGAAAGAGAGTTTACATTCAGGCATTGGGATGAGTCTGCTCAAACATGGGCAGGTACTCCTATTATGTCATCTAATATGGATGGCGTAGGCACTTTTTCTATGGCAATGGTACTCCAAGAATTTAATATGCTTACTACAATTAGAAAGCATTATACATTTGACGATTGGAAGAAAGCCGCAGGTAAAGGATTACGATTAAATAACGTAGTAGTTAGTACTGGTACTAACGCTATTTGGGAAAAAGAAGCAAGTGATTATACAACAGCAAAAGCAGTATTAACAGAATGGCCTGAAGTTAAGTTTATTTGTATTGATGTTGCTAATGGCTATCAACAAAATTTTTCAGACTTTGTTAAACGTGTACGAGATGATTTTCCAGATAAAATTCTAATAGCAGGTAATGTTATTACAGCAGAAATGACAGAGCAGTTATGTATATCAGGCGCAGATATAGTCAAATGTGGTATAGGCCCAGGTAGCGTATGTACAACACGAGAACAAACAGGAGTTGGGATGCCTCAAATAAGTGGCATAATGGAATGTGCTGATGCCGCACACGGCTTGGGCGGTCATGTAATTGCTGATGGAGGATGTACTGTACCAGGAGATATAACAAAAGCATTTGGAGCAGGAGCTGATTTTGTTATGTTAGGAGGTATGTTAGCATTTCATGATGAAGGCGACTTACTAAAACAAGATGGCAAATATGAGTTTTATGGCATGAGTTCGGATCGTGCAAAAGAAGTGCATGGATCACGAAAAGATGGTTATACAAGTACAGAAGGTAAACGAGTTACAATGGATTCAAGAGGGTCTGTAAGAGATACTATAAAAAATATTTTAGGCGGACTTCGAAGTGCATGTACAATGATTGGCGCAAGAAGAATAAAGGATATTCCAAAATGTGCAACCTTTGTAATGGTGAACAATCAACAAAATAAAGTATTTTAAAGGAAAAAAAATGAGAAGCGACGAAGATGAAGATATAGGAGCACCATCAGGACCCCCAGGCCCGGAGGCAATGATACCAAAAATGCAACTTCTAATGGAAGGTGTAGTAGTTTTTATGGGCGATGTTACCGTAGAATCAATGAGTCCGTTAATTGATTGGATACTTGCAGAAAATTTTGCAGAAAAGCGGAAAAAAGAATTAACATTAGGAATATGTTCTAGAGGCGGCGACCTTAATGCATGTTTTGCATTAGTAGACGTAATGAAAGGATCTAAAATTCCTATTAAAACAGTAGGACTTGGAATGATTGCATCATGCGGATTACTTATGTTTATAACAGGACAAAAAGGCAGACGAGTTTTAACTCCAAACACAAGTATTTTGTCACACCAATATTCGTGGGGTAGTATAGGAAAAGAACACGAACTATTTGCTAGAGTAAGAGAGTTAGAACTAACAACAGAACGTATGATTAATCATTATAAAAAATGCACCGGACTTAAAGAAGCAGATATTAGAAAATATCTTCTTCCGCCACATGATGTTTGGCTTGGTGCTAAAGAAGCAAAAAAATTAGGTTTGTGTGACAAAGTAGAACAAATTTATTAAATGATAAAACCTTTTCAAATAGTGTGGGAGTTGATTGAGTTTGGTCTGCAAGCATTATTTGTATATGTACTGGTGATCATTATATTCATAGGTATAATAGCAACAGTTATCTATAAAGAAAAGAACAGAGAAGTTGAGTGGAATAATGCAATAGAAGAAGCAACCATAGAATACAAAAAAGAATGTACTAGAATAGATGGATGTCGTGTTCTAAAGGATGGTACAGTAGAATGGTAATATGAAAAAATTTAAAATTACAACAAAACTACGAAAAGGTATTAAAGATATACAAGGCGATACTATTTCATTAAATTTAAATGCAAATGGATGGCAAGTAGAAAACATGAAAGTAGGACAAGTATTTTACTTTAGTGCCCCCGATAACAAAATTAAAAAATTATGCGAAACAATTCTTGTTAATACTTTATTGTATGATTATGAAATAGAAGATGTATGAATGTTTTAGAATACGTAACAAAATTTGTTAAAGGTGATGATACAATATTACATGTTTTTCCTACTACTATGTTTGTAAGTAAATATCCTGATCCATACGACGAAGAATTTGAATATATTGAGAAGTTACCATTTAGACAAGAAGGATCATATAACGGAAATTGTAAAACAGAAGATTCATATATACTAGAGCATAAAGAGTTATCTAAAATTAAAACCTGGATTAAAGAAAAAATAAAAAAATATGCAAAAGATGTTATTTCTACTGAAACAGACTTAATTATTACAAATTCTTGGGCTAATAGAAATGAACCCGGAGCAGGCCATCCAACTCATCATCATCAAAATAGTATTATTAGTGGAATATTTTATTTAAATGTAACCAGCTCAATGCCTCCCACTCAATTTTATAATAGGTATCTACCTATGATTCAATTACAACGATCTACCTATAACAGTATGAATGCAGAACATGTAGATGCACCAATGACCAACGGAGACTTAATTATGTTTCCATCGGATATAATGCATTCTGTTAATATTAATCAGCAAAATGATATTAGATACACTTTATCGTTTAATACATTTGCTAAAGAATTGGGCAATGATAGACAATTAAGTTATGTAAATTGGGAAAAACATGTTAACGAATGACGAAATAAAATTAATAAACGAAAGGTTGGGGCGGGCCCCCAACGTAACCGAAACTCATGTTTTTGATGCAATGTGGAGTGAACATTGCTCTTATAAAAGTTCTAAGTACTGGCTAAAACAATTATACACTGAAGGCAAGCATGTTATATCTGGCCCTGGTGAAAATGCAGGTGTAGTCGATATAGGTGACAATGATAAACTAGTTTTTAAAATAGAAAGTCATAATCATCCTAGTTATATAGAACCTTATCAAGGAGCCGCAACAGGAGTAGGCGGCATCATGCGTGATATCTTTACAATGGGAGCCCGTCCAATTGCAAATTTAAATTCATTACATTTTGGTTCAACAAATGATAGGAGGGTTATAGATGGGGTTGTTAAAGGGATTGCTGATTACGGCAATTGTGTTGGTGTGCCTACAGTTAGTAGCAAGTGCCATTTTTTTGACTGTTATACAGAAAATCCTCTTGTTAACGCCATGACAGTTGGGTACACTAATAAAAAAATATTTACAAGTGTACCTGGGCAAACAGGAGTTGTAGTTTATGTAGGTGCTAAAACTGGGCGTGATGGTATTGGCGGTGCTATTATGGCCAGTGAAGAGTTTACAGAAGGAGAAGATAAACGACCAACAGTACAAGTAGGTGATCCATTTTATGAAAAATTATTGTTAGAAGCATCATTGGAATTATTCGAAACAGATGCAGTAATTGCGGCACAAGATATGGGTGCGGCAGGTATACTATCTTCAACATCCGAAGTAGCACTTAAAGGAAACTATGGTATTGAAATAGATTTATCTAAAGTTCCGTTACGGGAAGAAGGAATGGAACCATGGGAAATACTACTAAGTGAAAGCCAAGAACGAATGTTATTTGTTTTAGATTTAGATAGATTTACACAAATAGGTAAAGAAAATGTATTTAAAATATTTAAAAAATGGGACTTAGCCTGTATTGTTATTGGTAACCTCACATCAACAAACAATTTTAAAGTTACTGTAGAAAATAAAACAGTATGCGATATTCCGTTAGAAGCATTAGAAGCACCTGAATTGCAACGACCAACAGAACCTTATAAACCAGAATTTATAGACATACCTATAGTAACAGATTTTGATATGAATTGGGTATGGGAGCAATATGATTCGCAAGTAATAGGAAATACAATACAAGGGCCACAAGCAGACCCTGCTATTGTTAGAATACCAGATAGTAAAAAAGCCATAGCAATGACAACTATGAGTAGTGCTCCATTTTGTCATTATAATCCTAGAAGTGGAATTAGATATATTATATATGATTGTTATAATAAGTTATTATCTGTAAATGCAAAACCGTTAGGTATAACAAATTGTTTAAATTTTGGTAATCCAGAAAATCCAAATGTTATGCATGACTTTAAAGAAGTATGTCTAGGCATGGCAGAAACATGTAAAGAATTAGAATTTCCTGTTGTTAGTGGCAATGTAAGTTTTTATAACGAAACATCAGGCAAAGGCATTATACCAACGCCAGTAATAGGCGGAGTAGGATTAATAGAAAATTATGAAAACAGCGATTATAATATTTCCAGGTAGTAACTGCGATAACGAAACAGAACGATTTTTGTATAAGTGTACAGGAATTGCTCCTATACGTGTATGGCACAAAGAAACAATATTACCTAAGGTTGATTTGTATGTATTACCAGGAGGATTTAGTTATGGCGATTACTTACGGGCAGGAGCATTAGCAAACCTTAGTCCTATTGTAAAAGAACTTAAAAAGACCGACAGAAAAATACTAGGTATTTGTAATGGATTCCAAGTACTATGTGAAGCAGGTCTATTACCTGGGACATTACGAATAAACAAAACAGAAAAATTTATATGCAAACCTGTTGGTATAACAACTTGGCCGATTCACCATAAGCGTAGAATACCTATTGCCCATGCAGAAGGTAATTACTATCATCCTAACTCTTCAAAGTTAGCAGAAGAACAAAAAATAGCATATACATATTCCTCATATAGAGATGATATTAATGGCTCTGTGCGAGGAATTTGCGGAGTACGCAACAATAATGTATTAGGAATGATGCCACATCCAGAACGAGCATTTGAGTCATATCATTGTTCGCAAGACGGATTTAAAATAATGGATGATTTAAATGCATAAACGATACACAAGTAAACAAATACAACAAATCTGGTCAGAAGAAAACAAATATCAATTGTGGTTTGATATTGAATTAGAAGTTTGTGAAGCCCAAGCACAATTAGGAAACATACCCAAAGAAGCAGTAGAAGATATAAAGAAATGCCGTTGGAGTTGTGTCGGTACTGGTAATTTTGTTGCTCGAATAGAGGAAATAGAACAAACTACTAAACATGATGTTCTAGCATTTTTAACCCATTTATCTAACATGATAGGGTCTAATGCAAAGTATATCCACATGGGCATGACAAGCCAGGACTTACTGGATACGTGTACAGCAATTCAAATTAGAGATTCACTTAAAGTTGTTTGTGATAAATTACTTGCCTTAGGAGAGATATTACTAAAAAGGGCAAAAGAACATAAAAATACTATTTGTGTCGGGCGATCACATGGTATACATGCAGAACCAACTACATTTGGATTAAAGTTATTAGGTCACTATAAAGCATTTGAGCGTAGCCATCAATTACTAGAGCAATCAGTACATGATATTTGTAGAATTAAATGTAGTGGTGCAGTAGGAACATATTCTGTTATTGATCCTGAAATAGAAGAACATTTATCAAAAAAATTTAGCCTATTTACAGAATATGTTAGTACCCAAGTTGTACCTAGAGACCGACATGCATTATTAATGTGTTACCTGGGAATTATAGGTGGCAATATAGAAAACTTAGCAGTAGAAATACGGCATTTGCAACGTACAGAAGTAGGCGAAGTAATAGAACAATTTACTAAAGGACAAAAAGGTTCTAGTGCAATGCCACACAAGAAAAACCCTATACTAACAGAAAACTTAACTGGACTCGCTAGGCTTATTAAAAGTGCCGTGGCACCATCGTTAGATAACATAGCCTTATGGCACGAAAGAGATATTAGTCACTCTAGTGTGGAACGTATTACTTTACCAGACACATTTTCATATGTATCGTTTGCATTATCACGGTTAGCAAAAGTTGTTAAACATATGATAGTGAATAAAGATAAAATGCTAGAAAATTTAGATGCAACTAACGGATTAATTTATTCACAGCAAGTACTTTTGCACTTAATTAATAAGCAAGGATTAACTAGAGAAGAAGCGTACGAACAAGTTCAATCATGTGCTCATAAAGATGGACGATTCCAATTGAATTTATTACAAGATAAAATTTTATCAATGGAAGAAGTAAAGGAAATATTTAATGTTGATTTTTATACCAAACATGTTGATTACATATACTTTAAATCATTATGAGTAAAAAAGTTCAAATTTTCATTAATAAAAAAGAAATGCTGTATTCACACCAGAATATGGCACGAGCTATTAATAGTTTTCTTCCTTACTTAACAAATGTTGATCTTCACGAGTTAGAACAAGACATTCTTGATTTGATAACCCATAGGAAAGAAAAACAAAAGCAAGTAGAAGAAGAATGTAAAAACATCCCAATACAAACAAATAGACACGATACATAATGAAAAAGATAATAGTAATGGCTTCAGGAGAAGGCTCAAATTTTAGTGCCATTGTTAAAGAAGGTATAATAGTAGATCAAGTAATTACAGATAACCCTAATGCAAATGTAATTAAACGTGCAAAAGATGTTAATGTACGTTCTTGTTTAATTGAACACTATAAAAAAGAAACAAGAGAAGAATACGATAAAAGGGTAGATTGGATGCTTGGTGGAAGTGGACCAGACAGTTACAAACCTGATTTAATTGTACTTGCTGGTTGGATGCGAATTTTGTCTCATTGGTTTTGTGAAAAATGGAAGGGTAAAATGATCAACATACATCCGTCATTACTTCCAGCATTTGCTGGAGGATGTAATGCAATAGAAGATGCATATAATCACGGTTGTAAAGTAGTAGGTGCCACTGTTCATTGGGTAGAACCTGAGGTAGATGCAGGTCCTATTATAGCCCAAGGAGTTAATCATATTTTTGAAGGACAATCTTTAGAAAGAGTAAAAGAGGATGTACATTTATTAGAGCATTGGTTATATCCTGATACAATAAAACAACTTATAAAATGAGAATAGCAATAATAGGTTGCAGTTTTGCCGCAGGAGTATATAATCCTGTCCCTGTTAAAAAACAAATAGCAATAGATGCATTTACTGAAGATTATACTATAGATAATTTTAAAGGGTGGCCGTACAAACTACATAAAAAATATAATGCTGAGACGCATCTTTTTTGTCATGGAGGAGATGGGTTGTTTGGAACTAGATTTTTCATTGATGAGATAATAAGCAATTACGGGTTAGATTTTTTTGATAAAATTATAATATCACTAACATCAAGTGAGCCAAGACGAATACTATATAAAGATTATATTTTTGGTATACGTACAAGTAAAGATAACTTTTATTATTATAATATCCTGTCAAATTTAGGCAAGGATCATTTACCAGATTTTATAAATTTATGGCAACTTAAAACAAAATTTGATTTGACTAAACATGACGCTAGAGATCCACTATTAGGCGCAGTAAATTATTCTAGTTCAAATTTTGCCGCAAAAGAAATAGACCATGTTTTAGATTATATAGAAACATTAAATACAAACTCTAAATTTTTAATGTTTCCATATGGTTGGTTAAATAATGAAGAA
>Ga0310345_10005895_pt1 | contig 10781 bp, 10 predicted proteins | sample HC15DNA20500_MG_FD_204667 | JGI IMG/M metagenome (GOLD analysis project Ga0310345, IMG submission 204667) | Marine microbial communities from station ALOHA, North Pacific Subtropical Gyre - HC15-DNA-20-500_MG | ecosystem: Environmental > Aquatic > Marine > Oceanic | place: Pacific Ocean: North...
TTGGCGATGTATACCGGGACAAGAACAGGATTCGAGAATCGGGCGAAGAATATGATAAAGCACTGTACCTGGTTAACAAACACGTATCCGAGTCGGAGGTAACGGAAGAGTTAAGGGACCAGGTAGCAGAGACATGGATGTCATTGGCTGGCAACCAGGTTATTTTAGGCGATCACGAAGGGGCTAAAATGTCACTTGGTACATCCTATGTGATAAATCCGAGTGATTCCGTAGTAGCAATGCAAGAGATTATTGAGGATTTGGAAGATAAGGGTCAATATCAGGTGGTTAGAATAGCATTGGATTACTATGAAAGAGGCCAAGTGGTGGAGGCGGCGGAATATATAGAGAATAGCTTGGTGATTGGATTGTCAGATCCAGCAACTGATCAAGCTGAAAAGTATTTAGAAGAAATTTACGATACGTTGGGTACAGATCGTACGGTATTGGGTTACGAATGGATAATTGGGGAATTGAGCGAATATGGCAGTACATATACTCGTCCTGTAGGTAATTATTTTAACAAAATAAGCCGTAGCTATTATGAGGCAGGGGAATTAGAGGCAGCGGCGGAGTCATTGGAGAGCAGTTTAGTTTTAGATTTAAGCAGTGAGGCGTTGAAAGAAGGGTTTGAGTTACTGGAGGATGTATACGGGAGTCTAGGGGTAGAGAGAGGGTTAGAGGGATATAGAGGTATAGAGGGAAGGAGGCCTGCGGAGCAGTACACAAACCAGGATGTAATGACGCTTTACAGCAAGGGCAAGTTTTTGAGAGAAGCAGGGCATCTGGACCAGGCATTAGAGATTTTCAAAGGACTGATTAGGGACAACGAGCAGATGCCGATAGTGAAGTACCAGTTTCCTATTCGAGTCAGCATTGGTGATATATACCGGGACAAGAACAGGATTCGAGAATCGAGCGAAGAATATGACCATGCACTGTACCTGGTTAACAAACACGTACCCGAGTCGGAGATAACGGAAGAGTTAAAGGGCCAGATAGCAGAGACATGGATGTCATTGGCTGCAAACTATAAGGAACTGGGATTAATTAAACAGGTAGACGGAGCGCTAGCTATGGTAGCGGTTTGGTCCGAAGGTACCGATTAGAAGGCCTTAATTAGATTTCGTATCCTTGCCAAAGTAAATTCGATCGATATTCAGGCCACTATAAAGAGATAGATGTGGCCGTCTTGGCTGATTCATAAGCTTTATGTACTAATATCAAATCTTTTAGCCCTTCTTCTCCCGTCATTTCAGGATGTCGATTCTGTGTGATGCTATTTATGAACTCTTGTGTCATAGCAAGTATTCCGTTGGGAGGGTCTGAGATCTTTATGATCTGGCTGGTTCCTCCTTTTTCTAGGTGTAAAGTCTGTTTTATTAATTCGAAATAGATTCGCCCTTGGGTACCTGATACGGATACCCAATGATTGCTGTGTATATTTGAGTAGGTCCATGAGTGGTAAATTAATCCAACCTCTCCTGATCCCCACTTTGCCGTGAAAATCATACCATCCTCTATCCCTTGGTTATCTCCTCCAAAATTGGGAGCTGCTGCGTAAATGCTGTAAGGCTCACCTAGGATATATCTTAAAAAATGGATTTTATGGATACCTGCATCTATGAACACGCCACCTCCATTCTTATGCGGGTCTTTACGCCAATCCGCTGCTTTATAAGGAGATTCCTGTTGTATTTGTATAGTACGTACTTTACCAATAGCTCCTTGGTCGATTAGTTGTTTGCAGAGTTGTACGCAGGGCATGAATCTGTAATTCTCAGCTACCATCAATTTAACATTATGTTGTTCAGCCGCGGCAATTATATCCTTTGCGCTCTGTACCGTGTTAGATATGGGTTTTTCGACCAGGATATGTTTGCCTGATTTAGCTGATAAAATGCTGTGTTCTAAGTGTACGTGGTGGGGAGTGCAAATATATGTCGCCTTGATGCTAGGGTTATCAACTGCCTCCCTGTAGGAGCCAAATGCGCCCACTCCATTGAACTCTTGGTTATATTGCCTAGCTTTGTGAACGTTGCGGCTTGCAAAATAGAGGTCGATGTTAATTAGCAATGGTTGGATAGACTCTGCAAATGTCTTGGCAAAATTACCACAACCTAATACACATAATCCTATCTTCATAGGGATATCCGCAATATCGTGTGGGTATATAGAAATATAGGATGATATCCTGTAAGTATATTATTCATAGTCTTCGGGTAATTTGAGTACTTATCTAAGGTAATGTCAAAATAGTCCAGATTGGTTCGGGAAAGTAGTCAGTAAAGGAGATCCAATTGATAGATCTTCTGAATTTATATCATTCAGCGTTGAACACCCGCACATCCCCATGGTTGTATCGAGTTCGTCGCGAAGTATTTCCAATACTGATGAGAGACCAGATTCCCCGTTTACCGCAAGGCCCCAGAATAAAGGTCTCCCTACCAAAACCGCCCTTGCTCCTAAGGCTATAGCTTTATATATGTCAGTGCCTCTTCGGATTCCTCCATCAAGGTAAACTTCAACTCTCCCATCCACCGCTGCTGATATTTCTGGTAATACCTCGATGGTAGCTGGAGTTGTATCAAGGTAACGTCCTCCGTGGTTTGAGATGATAATGGCTTGGGCTCCGTTATCAGCAGCCAACCGCGCATCATTTTCCCGCATTACTCCCTTGACTATGACGGGTAGATCCGTCGAAGAACTGAACCATTCTAATTCTGCCCAGTCGGCAGAAAGGGATCGTATATCCATAGATCCTGCGGGAGCATCTGCCGCAAATTTCCAACTGTGCGTACCTAAGTCTAGATGGGAGTAATTGGGAGAAGTTGGTCCTACATAGTTGTTTCTAATATTCCGTTCTCGTTTTGGTGAGATCTTTGCATCTAAAGTGATGCAAATCGCGGAATACCCAGCCTCCTCGGCGCGAGCCGCCATTTCTGTTGTTAATCCTCTGTCTGAAAAAAAATATTGTTGAAACCAGAGAGGACCTGTGGAGGCTGAGGCTACGTCTTCTAGCGTTCTAGACGCGTGAGAACTCAAAATCATTAATGTGTTAGCGGCACAAGCGGCTTTTGCTGTCGCGATTTCAGCATCTGGATGAGCTGCGCTATGATTCCCTGCTGGATCCAGCATGACAGGCATAGAGATTTTATGGTTCAATACGGTAGTACTTAAATCTCTATGTGAAACGTCGACTAACATTCGAGGCCGGATCATAATTGAATCGAATACAGCTCGGGTCCTACTAATTGTTATTTCGTCTGTAGCCCCTCCAGCAATGAAGTCATACTCTCCTTTTTCAAGGGCGGCTTCGGCTAATTTCTCATATTCGAATATGTTTACGGGGTTGGACATATCTTTCTCCTATACCATTATTTAGGAGCCGTGTTTAATACCATCATAAATGCCTGTGATATCTTGACTACCTTTTTATATTCTCAGTGTGTATATGAGGTTCTCTTTTAAAACGATTACTACCTAATTAATCCCTGTTAAGTCTGCTACTCTAGGTCCTACTTCCTCTGCAAGTAACTGGAGACATTCGTGCTCCCATTGAGGGTCATCTGGATCTTGAGTTATAGCTAAAAGGTGTCCAAATCCTCCGACTTCTTCATAAAGGCTTCGGATTCGTTCTGCACATTCTTCAGGGTCACCAACTATCCAAATATTCTCCATCATATAGTCTACGGTCAGTTCTTCATTAGACATGTTTGGGTCTGTTTTGGTAGCTTGGATTAAACCAGAACCGGTCCGATTGGGCTGTTGATGTTCTATATAGTTTCTTCCCAGTACTGCTCTCGCTCTTTCTCTAGCTTCGGTTGGAGTTTTAGCAACAAAAACGTCCCTACCGATTCTCCATTGACTACGGTCAGCAGTTCTGCCTGCCTCTGCTGCTGCATCTTCTACTTCAGTCCAGTGTCCTCCCAGATATTGAGGGGCAAGGTTAGAGCTACTCATAGGTATCCAACCCTTTTCGCCGGCAACTCTAATTGAACTAGAACCGATTGATGTTGCGGCTACTCCTATAGGAGGATGTGGAGTTTGATACGGTTTCATATGCAACCCACGTTCCAGAATAGGGTCAAGTTCCGGTGCTGTGATATTGAAATATTTCCCCTGGTATGTGAATTGTCCTTCTGAAGCCCATATCTTCAACACTATATCTAATACTTCTGCGGCCTGCTCTCTAACGGCTTCTCCCTGTTTCGGATCCAGTCCAAAGAGTGATAAATCTGTTGGGATGGCCCTGTGTCCTATTCCCCAGTAAAACCGCCCCCGTGTAAGGTGGTCTAGCATTGCTATTCTATGCGCTAGTTCTACAGGGTTATGTATTGGTAAGAGAGTAATTCCGGTAGCTAAATGAATTTGTTTAGTCATGGCAGAGGCTTTAGCGATCAGTAGGTCAGGGCAAGGGACATTTTCCCAACGCTCCGTTAGATGTTCTCCAATCCAAGCCTCATGAAAACCTAGACGGTCTGCTTCAACCAGCAAATCAAGATCTCTATCATAGGAATCAGAGTAGGATCGATATGGAGGATGCAAAGGCATCATAAAAAGTCCAAATTCCATGCTTTTCTCCTTAATCTATAGCATAATATACTTGGTGACAGCTATTAACATGGGTTTTAATCGTAAGAATTCCGAGCGGTTAGGGTTGTTTTAGACCGATCAACAACTAGGTTCTTTCGATTTTGTTACATGATAACAGTTGACGAATACAGTAGGCAATTTGTGTGTGAGTGAGGTTAAAATTAACCTTACTGTCATAGTGTAATAGGATCATTCAAAATGCTTCGTATTTTAAAATTGATTTACAATCCGTATTGATGGCGATTTATTTATTTTGAATCTAGTATAAAGAAGTAGAGTGAGTTAGGAGAAAAATCATGAAATGGGCTAGGTTTCTGAGGGGAGACAATATCAGTTATGGAATCGTAGAGAATTCCGGAGTAATTCAGCAAGTTTCCGGTGATCCTTTCACTGCATATTCGGTAACAGGAGTGGAATACGACCTTAATGAGGTAAAAATATTGGCTCCTGTCATACCTCGTATGTTATATGCGGCTGGCCCGAATTATCGTGGGCATGTTGAGGGTATGGCTAATCGTAGAGGCTCTCAGCCTGTATACCCGATATTTCCTGAACCCAATTTCAGATCTGTGCACGCGATAATAGGAACTGAAGATAATATAGTCATCCCCAAAGATTGTTCGGGTACTGTGCAACCTGAAGGTCAATTGGGAGTAGTAATTGGTGTGGATGCCCGTAATGTGAAGAAGGATGAGGCTTTAAATTACGTTTTTGGTTACACAATTGGTAATGACATCAGTCAGAGAGTTTGGCAGGGCGGTGACAGGACTATGTTTCGAGGGAAAAACTGCGATACGTTCAAACCCCTGGGACCTTGGATAGTGACAGATCTTAATCCTAATGACTTCCATATCACTGTTCGTCATAACGGCGAGGTGTGGGAGGATTTTTATTCTAAAGATCAAATTTGGGATACAGCCACCTGGATCGAGGAACTTAGTCGATATACTACTTTACACGTAGGTGATGTTCTTTGGATGGGGACTCAAGGAGCTGATGGTGATATGTTCCCGGGGGATGTTATAGAGGTTGAGATAAGTGATATCGGTGTTTTAAAGAATTATGTAGTAGCTGAGGATTGATTGTGACAACAGAGGAGCTGCAGAATAGAGTAAATACCTTAGAGGAACGTATTGAGAATCTAGAAACAGAAAACAAACAAATATCTCTGAATGCTGCATATCTCTATATCCACTCAAATTGGAATCTCATACGCTGGTATCTAGCTCGTGAACGGGATGTGTTTGGTGAAACATCAGAGACGTTTGAGCGAAGCAAAAGTGCAGAGGAGGATATAAGAATTAAATTGCCGCCTAATTTGAGATTGGTTCAATTTGCCGAGTCTCCTATGGATGTTGCTTACAAATGGAGGATTGAAACGACTGTCATTTTAAATTGTTATGGTTTCACTTTCTTCGACTAGCCAAAACGAGCCGTTAGCACGTTGAAAATATATATACTAGAATTTACAGGAAAGATTTCCAGATGTGAATAATCCGGAGAAATGGGTGGATGATATAAGATGCCAAAGCAATGAATGTAACTGAGGAATGAAATGCAACCTATTAATTGGTACCAGAAAGCTAAGCAGAAAATCGAGTCTTTCTTACCCGAATTGGATCCTAGCCTTGAGGTGGATGTGGACACGACTACTGTTACCCCGAATCAAGGTGATGATCAATATACAACTTTCGTTTTAGTTTTCTCTCATCAAACTAATTCTAATTTGCAGTGGACTATGGAAGTGGAGGAGGAAGACTTTTATATAGAAAACGAGCTAGAGAAGATAGTAAGGGAGATTTATTTCCAAAGAGTGGAGTGAATCGTGGTTGCGGCCCTCTGGAAATAATTCTGTCGTAAGGTGATCTAGGATGTTGCCCAACCCGTGTGAGATATGTCGATTACCACCCCGTTTGGCCCAGCCCATTTCATTTCGAAGTTTGCAGGTCCGGTTCCCATAGCAGTGTTCAGCCCGTCTCTTGAGTTTAGTTGCTCGCCGTCTACATCGTTCAGTTTTTCGCAGGCTTGATCAAGATCTTCAACCTGAAAACCAATGTGATGTATACCATTGTAGTTGGGTCCGTTAGGACCTACATCTGCATCCTTCTCGGTTTTCCAGTTGAGTATAGCTAGGTTTATATATCCGTCACTTAGGAAAACGGCACCGTTATCGCTGCGGCGGATTTCTTCCATATCAAACGCGTTCTTGTAGAATTCAGCTACCTCTCCAGGATTTTCGGTTGTTAGAGCTATATGTTTTATCTTTGCCATAGTTGCCTCCCTTCAAATTTCTATTGAAATAAAATGTTCGGAGATTACGGTAAGGGTAATTTTTATCGATTCTGGTTTTCTACGTAGGAGTCAGTAGCTCTTTGCAGCCCCGCTCGTCGGTTCTTCTGTAATTCGTCTTTCATTTCGGAAGATCGCTTATTTGAATCCACTATTCCAGTGAGGCTACCTTGGAATTGTGGCATGACGTATCTGGCCATCAACTCGTAACTGCGATGAAGTTTTTCTCTGGGTGCCCAGTCTTCAGCTCGTAGGAGTAAGGCACCGAACCCACCGCTTGCCTCTTGAAGTTGGTTGATGCGCTCAATACAGTCATCTGGTGTCCCGACGATCCATTGATTGTTTTCAACCATGTAATCGACTATTTTTTCGGGGGCCACGTCAGGGATTGGATGCCCGTTAGTAGCTCCCAAATACTCTGTGATCACTCGAGCTCCACCGACTCTTATGTCTTCAAAGGCTTCTTCTCTGGTTTCTGCTAGGTGGCATCCTACGGATAGCCTCCAGTCTTCTCTGTGTACTGTTTTGCCGTGTTCAGCTGCTGATTCTTCTGCGATGGACCATTGGTCTTTTAAGCTAGTAGTACGGATCATGCTCCGAGGTACACTCAACGATATCACCGAAGCACCGTGCTTACCGGCTACCTGGACTCCTGCAGGTGATTGGACTGACGCTACAGCAACTGGCAAGGTGGGTTTTTGATATGGGCGTAATTGAAGAGAGGCATCCCGCAATTCGAACCAATCACTTTTGTGAGTAACTGGTTCGCTACCGTCCAAAAGTTTCATTATCACTCCCAGAGATTCGTCCATCATATCTCGTTGTCTCTCCGGATCTATACCCAGCATGTAAGCATCTGATGCTAATGCTCCCGGACCGACACCCAACATTACGCGTCCCCGTGTAAGATGATCCAGAAGTACCATTCTATTGGCTACCATGTATGGGTGATGGTAAGGAAGGCTCACTACCCCCGTGCCAAATCTGATATGTTTGGTACGTCCTGCGGCGGTGGCTATGAAGACTTCGGGAGAAGCGATGGTTTCCCAACCGCCACTATGGTGTTCACCCACCCAGGCTTCGTCGAACCCCAGATCATCTAACCAGTCTAGAAGTTCGAGATCGCGTTCTAATGCTAATGTAGGATTTTCGCCAACTCGATGGAATGGGGCCATAAAGGTTCCAAACCGCATGTTATCCGTTAAGTTCATCATAAGCCATCTCCTTGTAGTCTAGTTCATAAAAAACGAGGTTTATAATGGATTTACGTCGTATGACTGATATTAGCATTTTAACATCGTACGCCGGGTTGTTCCAAACGTAAAATTGGTTGACACTATTTGTCGCCTCTTTGATAATTCGAATGAAAGGTTAAGAAGGACGATTATGGAAAATTCGACAGAAGTAGTAGTGATAGGGGCTGGTGTAGTTGGTTGTTCTGTGGCCTATTATTTGGCAGAGGCCGGAGCAAAGGTGGTGTTATTGGAACGGGATTCTATCGGGAGTGGATCTTCTGCTCATGCGACTGGTTTTCTAAGTCTGCTTGGTGCTGAATTTAGTCCTGGCCCAAGTTTTGAGTTGGGTTTAGCCGGGTATCATGAATTCCCCCAGTTAGTACAAAGACTAGAAGAAGAAACTGGGATGGATTTATTGTTTCAGCGTAGAACTTCTTTGAGGTTAGCTTTAGAAGAAAACGAAGAGAATCTCATTAAAGAAATGATGGAGTGGCAGCAAGAGTCGGTGGATATGAAATGGATAGAGGCTGAAGAAGTTCACCAAATTCAACCTGGCCTTAGTCCTATGGTGCGTGGGGCAGTGTTGGAAACTGAATCATCTCAGTTAGATAGCTATAGATTAAATTTGGCTTTGGGAGATGGGTCTGAGCGAAAAGGGGCTAAAATATTGTTGAGGGACGTAACGGGTTTGGTAACTAAAGAATCAACAGTTACAGGAGTTTCCACCTCTGCGGGGGATATTGCTTGTGACATGGTTGTAATAGCCGCAGGCACTTGGAGTTCGGCGTTTTCTGAGACTTTGGGTTTCCCGATTCCAGTTAAAGCTTTAAAGGGAGAAAGGCTGGTTTTGAGGTATCCGGGTGAACCGTTACGGGCCCTTATTAGCTCTCCACAAAGAGGCCACATGATTAGCCGTCTAGACGGTACTTTAAGCGTGGGTAGTACTGGTGGCCGTGATTATGACCGTAGGGATTTGTTTGCTAGTGATGAATTTGACCGGCAATCAACGGAGGCTGCTAAGGTCGAGCTCTTACAGCGGGCAATTGAGGTCTTTCCTGATATAGAAAGGGCTGAGCTGATTCAGCAGTTGGCCGGGTCTCGGCCTTTAAGTGCAGACAAAATGCCTATCATAGGTAAAGTACCAGGATGGCAAGGTGTCATGCTTGCTACAGGTCATACAACTAAGGGAATTCATTTGGGCCCCATCACTGGTAAAATAATCGCTAATACAATTCTCGCAGGGTCCCCTAATATTGGGATAGATTTGTCTGAATTTCTACCGGATAGATTCGCTGATGTTGATCAGGAGGCTTTCTATGTAAGTAGTCAGAACGTGGATGAATAAGTTAGGGTAGTGAGTTCATTGCTAATTTTATATTGGATATGTGCCAATATATACCCTTAAAACATGTCCGACGGAAATAATGTGAACTATAAAACCCAATATCGGAGGACTTTATAGATGAGTAAGCCAAACATTAAAGTAGGGAATGTGGAACTTGTTTCCGTAAGCGATGGGTATCCCTTGAGATCACCCTTAATGCCATTCCCTGATACCAGCATCGAGCAGTGGAGAGAGTTTCCTGAATTAATGGTTAGTTCTGATGAGGTACGTAGTCGTTATGGTACCGTGGTCGTTAGGTCCGGTGGTAAATTGATTGTTGTGGATACCGGTTTACAGGGACCGGACGGAAGGCTCCTTGAAGATATGGCAAAAAAGGGAATTAAAACTGCGGATGTAGATTTAGTAGTGTTTACTCATTTACATCCGGATCATGTTGGATGGAACCTGACAGGAGGTAAGCCCAATTTCCCGAATGCAAGATATATGTTGCCTCGTAAAGACTGGGAATACTGGACTCAGGCAGACGTTTTGGCTAATGCAGACCATATCTCGAATCAGGTCGTTCCTCTGAAAGGTCTGGACATCATGGATTTGATTGAAGATGATTATCAAATAACTGATGAACTTAAAATAGTGGCCACTCCGGGTCATACTCCCGGACATGTTTCGATATCAATTAACTCTCAAGGAGAGAGAGCCTATATCTTGGGTGATGTTGCTCATAGTCCAGCTCAGGCTCATTACACCGATTGGTGTCCTATCTTCGATATTCAACCGGATGTATCTCGTGCGACTCGTCATAGGGTTTTGGATATGTTGGAAAAAGAAGAAATGCTGGTATCAGCAGGCCATTTCCCCGACCCGGGATTTGGTCATTTTGTCAGAGGAGAAACCCGGCGATATTGGAGAGGATTATAGTAAACGGAATTTAACTTTCCGCTTAAATTAATCTTAAGTAAAGTAAGGATGTTTTATGGCTGAACACTCCATTAAGGTCGGACTTATTGGCGCTGGCGGCAATGTCAGGAACCGTCACATACCCGGATTCAATAAAGTTGAAGATTTGGAAATTCTGGCTGTAGCCAACCGTAGTGTTGAATCTGGGCGAAGTGTAGCCGATCAGTTCAATATTCCGCGCGTTTATAGTGGATGGCAAGAACTTCTCGATGACCAAGATATCAATGCCGTTTGTATAGGTACCTGGCCATATATGCATCGGACTCTTACATTGGCGGCTCTGTCTAAAGGGAAACATGTTCTTACGGAAGCCAGGATGGCTTCTACATCTCAGGAAGCGAGAGATATGCTTGCCGTAT
>Ga0310345_10005899_pt1 | contig 10778 bp, 8 predicted proteins | sample HC15DNA20500_MG_FD_204667 | JGI IMG/M metagenome (GOLD analysis project Ga0310345, IMG submission 204667) | Marine microbial communities from station ALOHA, North Pacific Subtropical Gyre - HC15-DNA-20-500_MG | ecosystem: Environmental > Aquatic > Marine > Oceanic | place: Pacific Ocean: North...
GCGAAGAACAGACGTGTTTCCTAGGAAAAAGTGGTGAGCCGCCCCGGAATCGAACCGGGAACCTCCAGATTAAGAGTCTGCTGCTCTGCCAGTTGAGCTAGCGGCCCACGTGAAGTTGCAACCAGGAGCAGTGGCGCGCCCGGCAGGATTCGAACCTGCGACCTCCTGCTCCGGAGGCAGGCGCTCTATCCAGCTGAGCTACGGGCGCAGCGGCGTTCACTGCATGCAACAACGGTCGTCTTGGCATCGCCGCCATGGTGTACGACATGGGAACAGCAATGTCTGCTACAGACGAGAATATGGCGCGCCCGGCAGGATTCGAACCTGCGACCTACGGGTTCGAAGCCCGGCACTCTATCCAGCTGAGCTACAGGCGCATTTAAATTCACAGTTAGCTTCGAACCAAAGCGAAATCTTACCACGGACATCGCTACTGGTCGTGTCGGAGTTCTGCCTGTCGCCTAGTACACGGCGTCAGGTGTGCCTGTGTCAAAGCACTGGTCGTAGCGTTTCGAGTCCGGCCAAGATACAACTTGCTGTGACTGTGACAAACCACACCGTGGGTGTTTAAAGGGCGCGGGATGAGGTTACTTAAGTCTGAGATCAAACGCAGCCATTTCTCTGGAATTTCTGATAAGGAGTTGTCCATTGTCGAGCGCCGGAACGTTCCACGTCTTGCCTTCAATCGCCGTCGTGCGGGCAACTTCGTCGTGGCCATGTGGGTTGGCATAGACCAGTGCCAAGTCACCGTCTTCCGTTAATACGACTAGATGGTCGCCGGCTAACAGCAGTTGACCATAACCGTATCGACCACCTTTCCACTGTAGTTCGCCAGTCGCTACATCGATACAGGCGAGAATCGATTCATCGAGTCCGTAAATGTACCCTTCGTGCAGCACGGAACTGCTAAAACGGTTCTTCATTCGGTTGTTCTGCCAGACGGGTTCGACCGAGAGACGATTACCGTCGTTAACGAAGTTGAGCAGCGTCGCACCGTGGCCATAGGATGCCGAGAGAAATAGCTGTGTGTCACCGACGACGAGCGGTTGCGCGATATTGGGAACCATCGACGGAGACCAGGGATGCTCCCAGAGGAGTTGGCCATCTTGTATTGCGAGTCCGACCACCCGTTCCGCGGTGACGACGATCACCTGTCGTTGGCCAGCAAGGCTAGCGATCATGGGAGAGGTGTACGACTGGAGATCATCAAGCGTATGCCATACCACATCGCTGGTGGTGAGGTCGTATGCGACGACGGACCACCCGCTTTGGCCTCCCGGTTGCACAATCACCATGCCATCGACGACTAGAGGTGAGGAGGACATCGCCCATTGCAGATTAGTCGCCTGACTGTCTTTGAGAATATTGCGACTCCAAATGACGTTGCCAGTCGCAGCGTCCAAGCTCCAGAGATAACCAGTGGCCCCGAGGGCATAGATTCGACCGTCGTGCCAAGTCGGCGTCGCTCGCGGTCCGGGACCGCCCTGAAATTCCTTAAATTCAGCCACCCATGCATGATTCCAGAGTTCTCGACCGGTCTGAACGTCATAGGCGGTGACGACCTCTTGATCACGACGTTGTTCAATCGTCACGGCACGGCCTTCAGCGACGACAAATGATGCGTAACCCCCTCCGATGGGTTGTTGCCATTGTGACGTCAAGCCGTCTGCTGGCCAATCGGTCCTGATCGCGGTCTGCGTGTAACGACCATCCCTGGTCGGGCCTCGGAAGTTCGTCCAATAGGGCCCGCCAGCGTCTTCTCGGTCGAGTACACTCGAAGCAGCCGGAAGCAAGTGTGAGTAGTGCTGAGCCCGATTCTCTTCAAGTTGACTGAAGTGTTCTTCGGGGTCGTCGAAGAGGAATACCGGACGGAGACCGTTGCCGGTCATCTCAATTCGCATGCCGAACGCGATTACTAGAACCGCGACTGCGGTAGCGCCGAGTGCCAGCGTGACCCCAACAACTAAGAGAATGGGACGCACCCATTTCAGGCTAGCCATATCTGATGATGGACGATTTTGATGACGCTGTCATTAGTCTCACAACAAATCCGGTTAAATATTCATACGCCACAGTTAATGACGAGGGCGGTCACATATATATATTGACTATGGAATAATCGGTCAGGATTCACCTGTCTCGATTGGAGGTTCGTTACATATGCGCAACTATGGTTATTTCTTCATCACACTTGTCCTGTTATTTGCGGTTGCCGTGGGTGGCTGCCAGGTGTCGGAGAGTTCCGAGCCGGCGCCGGCCTCGGGTTCAGACCAATCGGTCCCGATTGAACCTCACCCGATGACCCAATCTCCAGAGAAATTGGTTACCCACGAGCAAATGCTTGAATGGGAGCAGGAGATGAAGAATTGGGGCCGGTGGGGTCCAGATGATGAGCGAGGCACGCTTAATCTGATCACTGAGGAAAAAACGCAGGCAGCGGTAAAATTGGTCGAAGAAGGTATTTCGGTTTCTCTGTACCACTTTCCCGACCCAGTCAATCTTGCTGAACCCGGTATCGATACCTCGAACATGCGAGTACTGAACAGACATTGGATGCCAGGACTGGATCCTGAGACGGGTGAGGTCCGTGGAGCTTTGGACGCTATCAGTTTTGCAATCCATGACGGCGGTAATGCTCACATCGACGCGATCTGCCATTACGTCGTTCAAAGTGATCGCGATAATCCGACTATCTACAACGGAAAGCCACAGAATCTGACCGAGAACGGTTGCGAAGGTGGGGCGTCGATCGACAAGATGGGACTTGGTTATGTTACCCGTGGTGTCTTGATCGACATTCCCCTTTTAAAAGGAGTTCCGTATCTCGACAAACGCTTGCCGATTTTTGTGGAAGACCTTGAAGCCTGGGAAGAATTCGCTGGGTTGACTATCGGAAGTGGGGACGCAGTTTTTCTTAGGACTGGACGTTGGGCACGTCGGGATCAGGAAGGTCCTTGGAATTATGCCGGCGAATCCGCGGGCCTTCACGCGTCTGTCTTACCGTGGTTAAAGGAACGCGATATCGCCATCTTGGGAAGTGACGCCGTCGCTGATGTTCAACCGTCCGGTGTCGAAAGATTTTGGCGACGACCGATTCATGACATCCTGATTCCGATCTGGGGAACCCCGACTATCGACAACGGTTATTTTCAGGACCTCTCAGAACTATCAGCACGCTTGAAGCGCTGGGAATTTATGGTGTCGTGGGTAGCCATGCCCGTGCCGAATGGAACTGCGACACCGTTTATGGGATTGGCCACCTTTTAGTGTTGTGAGTCGGCTGAATGAATGAGCTCATCTAATGGGTGATTTTCGATAGTGGGTTGTTATGTCTTACGAATCACAATTTGTTGACGTTCTCGGTTCGAAAATGCATTACGTGGAAGGAGGTCACGGCGATCCCATTCTGTTTCTGCATGGGAATCCGACCTCTTCATATCTGTGGCGGCATATCTTGCCGCATCTTGAGTCGGGGGCACGGGTAATTGCACCTGATCTCATTGGTATGGGGAAGTCAGACAAACCGGACCTTGAGTATCGACTTGTGGATCACGTGCGGTATGTCGAAGGGTTTATCGAGGCACTGGGACTCCAACGAGTGACATTGGTCATTCATGATTGGGGTTCGGCATTGGGGTTCCATTACGCTCGGCGCCACGAGACTAACGTCAAGGGTGTCGCATTCATGGAGGCCATTGTTCGGTCGATGACGTGGGAAGAGTGGCCACATACGGTGCGTCCGCTCTTTCAAGCGTTTCGCACACCCGAGGTGGGATGGGACTTGATTGTGAACAAGAATGTGTTTGTTGAGCAGGTGCTGCCAGGTGCGATTCAACGCAAATTGACGGACGACGAGATGCAGTCCTATCGTGAGCCATTTATCGAACCATCGAGTCGAAAGCCGGTGTGGCGATGGCCGAACGAGATCCCGGTCGATGGACATCCCGAGGAGGTTGTCCAGTTGGTTGACACCTACACATCGTGGCTTGCCACGTCGGAGGTGTCCAAGTTGTTGTTGTACGCGACGCCAGGTGCGTTAATCCGGAAGGAGCAGGTCCAGTGGTGTCGCGACCATATCAATAATCTGGAGACGGTTGATTTAGGTCCCGGTCTTCACTTTGTGCAAGAAGACTGCCCAGATGAAATCGGGCGGGCACTTCGCGAGTGGTATGAGCGGCTTGAGTGAGGGGACTAGTAGTACCGCGCTGAAGTGGTGCTGATAGGGTAGGCACCTGCATCGCTAGAGGTCAACGGACCCGAACTACCGGTCAAGAATGTCGCGCAGTACGCTGAGGTCTCCATTAAAGATCCAAGCATTGCCCGGACAGTCAAGGGAATGTCGGTTGGGCTAGAACCGCTTGCGACCCATATCCGCTTGACATTAGAACGATTGACGGGCAACCTGAGCCGCACATCCTGATGCGCAGAGTTTTGGGACATTGAACGCCCCCCAAAGCCTCGTAGATGTGACTGGGAGGAGCAACTAATGCATAACCAAAAACTCCAAACGCTAAGTGCCGTGGCCTTGATGGCTGTAGCCGTTGGCACTATGACCTATGTCTTGCAAACCAGTGCTTCGAAACTTGAAGCTGCGCAAACAGAGGAGACCAGCGCACCACTAACACCGTGGGGGGAACCGGATCTTCAAGGTATTTGGAGTGTAGAGCTTCTCGTGCCACTGGAGCGTCCCAATGGGGTCGCGACCGAGTTTTATACCGAGGAGCAAGTTGCTGAAATTGATCGAGAACGTGCTGGAGGTTCAGTGTTCGGGAACCATGTTCGCGCCGAACGGGGGAGTGAGGCAGACGTTGCCGGTGCCTATAACGCGGTGTTTACATCACAGAGGCCGACCGGTCGACGAACAGGCATGGTCATCGATCCCCCGGACGGTAAGGTGCCTCCACTGACACCAGAAGCGAGAGCCCGTCAGGCCGCACTCTTCGAGTATCAAGCGGCGTTGTTGCAGAACACCGTGGTGTGCCGGGACAGCTTGGATGGGTGTATCGGGGGAACGTATGGACCGCGGTCGCCGTTGAGAGACGAGCAACCGCCGTACTATTCAACGCGGAACATCAATCGTGCTGATGGACCGGAGGACCGTAGTTTGGGTGAGCGCTGTATGAGTGGAAACTTGCCGAATTTCCGAGGGGGTTTTACGGGGATTCATTATCGAGTTGTCCAGTCTCCAGGGACTGTCACTATTTTTTATGATGTGGGACAGGGCCAAGGATTCAATCGCGTTATTCCAATCACCGATGCCCCTCATCTGCCGGCTCATGTTCGACAGTGGTGGGGTGATTCTCGCGGCCGGTGGGAGGGTGACACCCTCGTTGTCGATGTAACGAACTTCAGTAGCAAAACTGAGTTCAGAGGCGCTCGTGAAAATCTCCGTGTCATTGAGCGATGGAAGCGAACGGGTCCAGAGACTCTTGAGGTTGTCTCCACGCTGGAGGATTCGACCGTCTGGACGAGACCGTGGACGGTCATCCAGGATTTTGCGCGGCAACCCGAAGAATTAAACCGCATCTATTACGAACCCCGGTGTCACGAGGGAAATTATGGGTTGCCTGGAGTGCTCGTGGGGTCCCGTGCTGAAGACGAGGCCTTTGCGGAGGGCCGTGGGCGTGACCCGGCCACGAGATGTATTGCGGGTTGTGCGTCGCCGGAAGGACGTGACCCGTTGGCGTTACGTTAAGTGACGCACGTACTCTGTCAAATATAGATGGGCGGGGTCTGGGGTAAGTGAGTCCGCCCTGAGACCCCTCACGGATGATTGGGAGGACAACTTTATGCACAGCCAAAAGCTCAGAGCGCTAGGCGCAGTGGCCTTAATGGCTCTTGTCGCAGCAACTATGACCTATGTGATCCAAACGAACGCTCCTGCATTGCAAGCTGCTCAAGCACAGGATGTTACCGTGCCGCTAACGCCGTGGGGAGAACCGGATCTTCAAGGTATGTGGAGTGTAGAGCTTCTCGTGCCGCTGGAGCGCCCCAATGGGGTCGCGACCGAGTTTTATACCGAGGAGCAAGTTGCTGAAATTGATCGAGAACGTGCTGGAGGTTCAGTGTTCGGGAATCATGTTCGCGCCGAACGGGGGAGTGAGGCAGACGTCGCCGGTGCCTATAACGCGGTGTTTACATCACAGAGGCCGACGGGTCGACGAACAGGCATGGTCATCGATCCCCCGAACGGAAAAGTGCCGCCTTTTACGTCGGAGGCGCAGGCGCGACTGGCGGAAATCGGCGCATATAATATGGCCCTCTTGCAGCACACCGTGGTCTGCAGGGATGGTTTGGATGGCTGTCAGGCTTTCTTTAATGGGCCATCCGGGCAGTACGGGCCACGGTCACCTCTAAGAGAAGAGCAGCCCCCGTATTACTCGACACAAAATATTAATCGTGCTGATGGACCGGAGGACCGTAGTTTGGGTGAGCGTTGCATGAGTGGCACCGTTCCAAATTTCGGCGGTGGCTTTACCGGGATTCATTATCGGGTTGTCCAGTCTCCAGGGGTTGTGACTATTTTTTATGATGTGGGACAGGGCCAAGGATTCAATCGCGTTATTCCGATCACGGATGACCCGCATCTGCCGGCGCATGTTCGCCAGTGGTGGGGAGATTCACGCGGTCGATGGGAAGGCGACACCCTCGTTGTCGACGTGACCAACTTTAGCGAGAAAGTAGACTTCAGAGGTGCTCGCGAAAACCTGCATCTTGTCGAACGTTTTAGACGTACCGGTCCAGATACCCTTGAGGTTGTTTCCACGATGGAGGATTCGACCGTCTGGACGAGACCGTGGACGGTCATCCAGGATTTCGCACGGCAACCCGATGCGCCGAACCGGATCTATTACGAACCTCGCTGTCACGAGGGAAATTATGGGTTACCTGGTTTGCTCGTGGGGTCCCGTGCCGAAGACCAGGCGTTCGCCGAGGGCCGAGGACCTGACCCCGCGACCAAGTGCATCGTGGACTGTTCGTCGCCTGAGGGGCGGGATCCGTTTGCGTTACGTTAATTGAAACATTGAGCCTCGCGGGGCACGAGATCGACAGACTTGAGAAGGAGATTGTCATGTGGAACTGGATTAAAGGTTCGATGGTAGGTGCGGTTGTTGTGACTGCGGTTGTCAGTACTGTTATTGCGGTGACTGTGACTCGTACGGCCGGTCAGGCGCCGGCGACACGACCAGCCAGAACGGTGGATGACAAGCCAAATTTTAGTGGAATTTGGCAGGCCAACAACGAAGCGCATTGGGATTTGGAGGCGCATGCCGCCCGTGCAGGCGCGGTGATGCAAGACGGTGTCTATCCGTACGAGTTCGCCCAGGTGCCAGCGGCACCTGTTTTGGCTCTGGGTGCAGCAGCGGGAGTTCCCGGGTCGATTGGGGTGGTAGAGGGCGATGGTCAGATTCCCTACACGTCGGCAGCCGCTGCTATTAAACAGGAGAACGGCGAAAACTGGATTGACCGCGACCCCGAACTCAAGTGCTACCTTCCCGGTATTCCGCGGGCGATGTATATGCCCTATCCGTTTCAGATCGTACAAAGTACAAACAAGATTCACATGGCTTACGCCTTTTCGAGTACGGCGCGTACGATTCATTTGGACGAGGTTGCCGGCCCCCCTGACTATACCTATATGGGGCACTCGGTCGGCCGCTGGGAGGGGGACACCCTGGTTGTTGATGTGACCGACTTTAATGGCAAGAATTGGTTTGATCGTGCGGGAAACTTTCACAGCGAAGCCTTACGTCTCGAAGAACGTTTTACGCCGATCTCGCCCGATGCTATTCAGTATGAAGTTACGATAGAGGACCCGAATGTCTTTACCAGACCGTGGCGGATCTCAATGCCGATCTATCGTCGACTCGAGTCGAACATGCAACTACTTGAGTACCGTTGCATTGAGTTTGCGGAGGAGTTTCTCTATGGGCATCTTCGCAAGGAACCGTTGGTAACACGATGGGAAGGTGAGACGATCATCGTCGACATTACGCGGAAGATTCCCCAGGGCGACGCGCTTTACGACTGGTACCGAAAATAGTCTGTTGCTGCGTTTGTGGAAGCACAGGTTCAACAGACTGTGGCGAGAAGCGTGGTCGGAATGCTGCAGTGAATAGATTCGGTGGCTGTGTCTTACTCCTCTTGGCTGGATTGAATGTCCAACCCGCGGCGCAACTTGCCTCGCCGAATGAGGTGGGTGTCGCGATGGGACATCTGCACTATTACGTCCGCGACATTGAAGCCAATACGCGTTTCTGGACGGCGCTCGGTGGCGAAGCGCGCAGTCGTGGCGCGGCGACAGTCATTGAGTTTCCAGACGTCTTGGTGGTTCTCAGTGCCGGGGAGTCATCAGGGGGGACCGAAGGTTCGGTGCTAAATCATATGGCCTTCAGAGTGAGGTCCTTGAACGATATTGCGGCTGCCGGGTTCGAGTTTGAGAACTCGGGGTCCGGCGTGACTAACGTATTTTCGCCGGGCGGTGAACGAATTGAATTGTTCGACGATACGGCCACGAATTTGACGTTTATCGCCGACGATGGTCGGACAGATCCGGTTGTTGGACGACATAATGAGCCTCTGCGTGTACCGGTCATCGCACACCATCTCCATTTGTATCTGACCGAAGACGTTGTGGAGGAGGCACAGGATTGGTATGGGTCCATCTTCGGTGGGGTTTCCGGGACGCGGTGGCGTTACGACGCGGTGGACCTTCCTGGTATTAATTTAAATTTTTCCTATAACCCAGAGGCTGGGGGTGCATCCACCAGGGGGCGCATGCTCGATCACATCGGCTTCGAGGTGGCGAATCTTGAAAGGTTCTGCCGAGAACTTGAGGCCAAGGGTGTCGTGTTCGACGTGCCTTATACCAAGACGTCGTCGGGTATTGGAGTCGCCTTTTTGACCGACCCGTGGGGCACGTATATCGAGTTGACCGAAGGGCTTCGGAATCCCTCCTAAAAAAGAAAGCCTGGGTGAAACCCCGTAAGTGAGGTTTCGCCCAGGCTGATGAACACTACTAGAAAAATTCTAGAAGTCGATCTGGCCGCCGATCTCGAAAATCCTTGGGTCAATGATTGACGTCGGGTTACCCCAGCGTGAACCGTATGTGCCGTTGACCGATGTGATGGAACTCGAGTTCAACGCATTGTAGGCGTCAAAGTTGATCTGGAAACGAAAGCGGCCAGTGTTGATGATCTTGCTAATGCGGACGTCGAGCCGCTTAATCCGAGCATCAAACAGTGTTTGCGGTGCGACGAGCGGAACGACCGCTGTTTTTCTTCTGCCAGCTAAGGGGCGGCCCAGTGACGTTTCAATGGCCGCAGTCGTGTACGCGTAATTTGCATCGTATGACGGCCCAGACAGATTTTGATACGTCGCACTGGCGACGACATCGCCCGGTAGTGGTACCGACCCGAACACCTTGTACTGTGTCTGCGCCTTGAACGGCGTGGTGATTTTGCAGTGCAGTAACTGTTGAGGGGAATCCACAACGAAGCACTGGTCTTGCACGGAGCGGCCGGTGTCAAATCCGCCGCCGACTTGGATACCGTTCTGGAGTCGACCATCAAGACTGACATTAAAGAAGTGGTGCGCCAGGCCGAATTCACCAAAATCTGAGACCGGGCTGATGACGCTCTCCACCTGACCAAACTTGGCCGGATCGACGTCATAGAGGCCACAGACCTGGTAGCCACCGCCGTCGGGTAGTCGTGGATCGGTTGGTGCAGTGACACAGTATTCATCAAAGTCGTTCTGGCCCACCAGCACGTTGTCGGTCAGTCGAATTTTGCTGCCTCCTAAAGCGCCGTAGCCTGACCCACTCGAGAAATAGCCGCCGGTGTTAAAGAAGTAACCAGTGCTGACGGACAGGCCCGGCGAGATCTCTTGCTGCAACTCTAGCGAGAAATCCCAGTTGTAGTCTCGTTGGCCAAATCCTGACAACAGTGACTGGGTCCACGTGATGGCGTTTGGGTTCTGTTTGCCGAAGTACTGATTGCTGATACCCCCGCACTCGCCGTTGGAACTAAAGTTACCCAGATCGCAGTCCGGCACGTAGTCGCCGTTCGCATCGTTCCACGAGCGGTTGGCTGACAGGATCGAGGTGTTGATGGGGTTGTTGGCCGCCGTCATATTGGTACTGGATTTTCCGACATATCGACCCAGTGATGTCTTGATCGCTGTACGACCGTCGCCGAACACATCGTATGCCGCACCGACGCGAGGACTGATGTCTTTCCAGCTAGGCACGCCGTCGACAGCAGCATAGTTCGTGGCGGGGAGCCAACTGTTACCAAACGTGACGCCCTGCCAGGTGCCGGGGTCTTGGGTGCCTGGAAAATCCTGTGCCGGCACATGTCCAACCATCATGTCGAGGCGCACACCTAGGTTGAGGGTCAATCGGTCGATGGTCCACTGGTCCTGGGCGTAGATCCCCGTTTCATTAACCCGGTTCTTCTCAAGCGCTGGAGTGGCAAACAGGGTAATTCGATTCGGTACGCCGTTCCTGAACCGGTAGGTAGCGTTGGTGCTTCTGAAAAAGAAATTGTCCCGCGTCAGATGTTCAAGGAGGAATCCAGCTTTAAAATTGTGTGTGCCCGTGACGTAGGAGACAGACCCACGTGCTGAATAGCGGTCCGTGTTGTTTGGGTCGCCGCGGTAGACGGAACTGGCCCCGTAATCGATCCCCGTTCCTTGGTCTTGGATTCGCACCATCTTTGGTGTGACACCCGGCATAAAGAATTGATTCCACTGGGAAATTGCAATTGTGCCACCTG
>Ga0310345_10005900_pt1 | contig 10777 bp, 8 predicted proteins | sample HC15DNA20500_MG_FD_204667 | JGI IMG/M metagenome (GOLD analysis project Ga0310345, IMG submission 204667) | Marine microbial communities from station ALOHA, North Pacific Subtropical Gyre - HC15-DNA-20-500_MG | ecosystem: Environmental > Aquatic > Marine > Oceanic | place: Pacific Ocean: North...
ATCTTTTCCCCGTCGGTACCGACGGGGGTTTCAGGCAGGATGGGTGATTCCAACTCGGGGGCGGCAGGCGCCTCGGTAATGACGATCTCCGGGGTAGCCTCCGGCTCGGCGGGTGGACCGCCCGGGGAGCCGGTCCGTTTCGCCAGGTCTGTCTTGAGTACCCAGGAGCTTCCATAGCGTACGTAACCGAGCGAGCCGCGGGCTCCCTCATGATCTTCGTCGATCAGGAGGGTCTCCTTCAGGTAGAAGGCCGCCTGGCTAGCGAGCTTGCTCTGGCTGCACCAGAGATAGAATTGGAAGTGCGCGTTCGCATCCCTGGGCGGCACCCTGGCCGCGCGCCGGCAGTACTCTTCGAGGACGCTCTTGCCCTTGGAAGGTTTGCTGTCCTGGGCTGTCAATGGGCCCTGTATGAAAAGGATGGCGAGGAGGATGGAGATTTTTTTCATGGGTTGAACACTCCGGATAATTTTCAATTTCTACGCTGATTGCATTGTAAGGCAAGGTTTGGTGGGAAGCCAGCGACGAAGGCGACCAGGCGACAACTCTCGACATGGCCTGGGGGTAGAGAGTTGTTTGAGCCACAGGTCCCCGGTCTCCTCCCTGGGCGGAACCCGGGGGTTTTGGGTTAAAACAACCTCTCGCGTCGTGGGCCGTGGAGCTAGAAAATATTTCCGATGGAGAAGAGGAAAAATTTGGTCTCGTCGTCGGGTTGATGTTTGAGCGGTGTTCCAAGAAAGAGCCCGATGGGAATCGGGATTCCGCCCAGCAGTGGGAAGTTGAGCCTTGCTCCCACACCGACGACATAGCGCATTTCTTCGAATCGGAAATCTGACAATTCCTGGAGGTTGCCGTAGTCGAGGAATACCACTCCGCGCAGCATCTGTTCAAATATCGGGAAACCGTATTCGAGGGTTCCCCAGATCTGCGAGGTGGAGCCGATGGGCACGCCCTGGTCGTGGGGGCCCAGGCCCCGATAGCTAAAGCCCTTGACGGTCTGAGGGCCGCCGAGGAAGAAACGTTCGAAAATAGGAAGCTCATCGGTGTCGCCAAAAGGTTCTATCAGGCCAAGGTTGGCCTTGAACGCGACCACGTGATGGTTTCCATCTTCCTGTTCGTAAACCGGAAAGCAGAGGCTTTGGCCGACACGTATCTTGTGATATTCGAGCTCGCTGCCGAAGAAACCCGCGGCGAATTCATAGTCCACGGTCTCCTTGTGGCCATCATAGGGACCCTCGTAGGGGCGATAGAGGAGCTTGTCGTACGCCATTCCCAGGTTCAGTCCAATGATGCCGGTGCTCCCCTCGACGACTTCGGCGGGTGCGGCGGGTCCGTCTTCCTCAACACTGACATTGTCGATCTTGACATTTCCAATACGTGCCCCGAATCGGGCTCTCAGATCCCGGTCAAAATCAAAGGCATGGCTTATGCTCGGAAGGAAGCCGGTATGGCGCTCTTCCCACCTGCGTCGCCACCACTTGATGCTTCGGAAATTAAGGCGCAGGGAATTCCTGGTGTCCATCAGGTAGGGCTCTATGAAGGTCACTTGATATCTCGACCAGATTGTTCCCGGCGAGAGATTGAGTGACAGTGTCTGGCCTGCCCCGATGAACGATGTTCGCAGGTCGTAGAGGGATTCCGGGGTGTCAAAGATGTCGAAGTTCTTCTTGGTCAGCTGGAAATTTCCGAAGAGCCCATGTCCGCCCGAGAGTCCGAAACCGAACATGAAATTCCCGAAGTTGGGCACTTCGTCGACATCTACGACCACATCGCGGTAGGACGGCTGCGTGGTCGGCTCGTAGGAATAATTTATCCTTTGGAAGATACCGAGGCGGCTGAGATTCGAGTGGCTCTTGACGAGCCTGGAGTTGTCGATCTTTTCTCCGGGGTAAAATTCGAGCTCTCTTCTGATGACCCGGTCCTGGGTTCTCAGGTTGCCCTCGACCTTGATCTTGTTGATGTGGATCTCGTTGTTTTCTTCGATCGCGAAGCGCACTCGCATTGAGGGAGTGTCGAGAGAGTGAACGAACCTGGGGGTGACCCTGGCGAAGAGGTAGGCCCTGTCCTTGTAGTAGTCGAGGATTGCTTTCTGATCCCGGTCGAGTTTCTCCTGGTCGAATTGCAGGCCGGGGGTGGCCTTCGTCAGGTCGCTGAGGACCTGCTCTGAGAAGACCGTATTCCCGGTGAACAGGTAGCCATCGAAGACGTAGAGCTCTCCTTCATCGATGAGTATATCGATGGTGAGGCCATCCTTCTCCGGCAGTATATCGATGGCCTGCGGCTCAATCTGGACATCCATGTAGCCATGGCTGCGGTAGAATTTCTTGAGCTTGACGATGTCCTGTTGCAGTTCCTTGTGATTGAAGTAGCCGGGACTGAAGAGGTCCAGGATCCAGAATCCTTTTGGTCTGATTGTCATATTGTCGAGTAGCTCACTCGCTGAGAAGGCGAGGGCCTTAGGGGCGGCTTCCTCAGCGGCCTTGGGGGCGGCTTCTTCAGCGGCCTTGGGGGCGGCTTCTTCAGCGGCCTTGGGGGCGGCTTCTTCAGCGTTTCTGGAGAACCTGATTTCTTCGACCTGGACCCGGTTGCCCTCAGACACGATGAAGGAAACGATCACTCCCCTGGTCGTGGATTCCACAACGTGATCGATCTCAACAAAGAGGAAGCCCTCCTTGAGGTATTTCTGTCGAATGGTCTGCTCGTCCTGCGAGATCAGGTATTCATTGAACAGGTCGCCTTCCTGCAGCCGCAGGGAGGGGCCACTCGAGTACAGGTTGCTTTCACTGAGCTGGGCGATTCCCTGGTAGTTGATCTTGTAGACCAGGGGCTTTTCCACGACCACGAAGCGAATCGCCACCCCGTCTTCGTACTTGCTCTCATAGGGACCGAGGACCCGCTTGAATTTTCCCAGGGCGAACAACTTGGCAGCCTCGCCCTCGACGGCGTCCGGATTGTAGCGTTCCCCTATGCGGAATTGAAGCCGGCCGAGGATTTCCGCCTGTGGCGTCTTGTCGAGGCCTTCGATGGTGATCTTGCGGATCAGCTTTCCGCTCAGGGGGGATTGCTGTGCGAGGGCAACCCCCGGGTCGAGAGAGAGATGCAGGCAGGACGCGATGAACACGCTCAGCGCCAGTTTTACAAGCGAACCGGGTTTCTTGATTGAAGACACCATCTGATTTTACCGTTTTAGTGAAAAGATCGGGTCTGTCAAGCTCGTAGCCTCTTTTGAGGCCAGTTTGGTTGAAATGTCCCTGATTTGGACGCATCGACTCGGCATTGGGTACCAGTCCAGGTTCGTGCGAATCGGAGCAAACCGTCCTAATTCCTTAATTCCGAATATGTTGAGGGCGATGAGCCAGTGCCCTTTTGGTCGGCACGGGGCTTGCCCCCTGTATTCGCGTACAAGCCCCCATTTCGTTCATCCATCTACCCATTCCAGAGGCACACCATGGAAGCCAAGGTCATCTCAATTGAAGAAGCCAACCGCATGCTCCCGCTCCTCAAGGGGATCGTCGGTGACATCATGCTGAAATGGAAGGCGATCATCGAGAAGCGGGCGGAGCTTGAGTGTATTGAAAAAGCCGGTAGGGACAGCGAGCCCGCCCTTGATTCGCTGGCGAGGGAGAATAGCCTTCGCGATCTGAAGCATCAGCTCAACAGCCTGATCGACAGGATCAACAGCTACATCCGCGAGGTGGAAGACCTTGGCTGCTTTGTCGAGGAGTTCAAGAGAGGGGTCGTTAACTTCCCCTCCCTCTACAACGGCCGCAAGATCTTCCTCTGCTGGCAGCCGGGCGACCTGAACGTGGGGTATTGGCACGAACTCGACGAGACCTTCAACGATCGCGCGGCAATACGCGATTTCTCGGAGTTCCTGTGTCACAACCCGGTTCATGAGGGACGGAGTTGAGGCGGTCGATCATTCCTCGGAGGCAAGCACCTCGATGATCTCATCGGGGACATCCAGGTCGCTGAAGACGGTCTGCACATCGTCGTGGTCTTCGAGATCTTCGAGGAAATTCAAGGAGGCCTTGGCCGTTTCCTTGTCATCGATGACGACCGGCGTCTGGGGCTTGTAGATTAATTCGGAGCGACCGAAGATAGGACGATCATCTTCGGTCTCGCCCCATTTCTTCTCTTCCCCGAGTCCCCGTTTTTTCTCGAGGAAGGCCTGCAGGGCGGTTCGGACCCGCTCAAAATCTTCGGCTGGGGTTTCCACCTCGAAAGAGGAGTCCGCCTCCTCTATGTTTTCGGCGCCGGCTTCTATAGCTGCCTCGAAGAGCTCCTCTTCTTCGACGTCTTCTTTCGAAATGCTCAGGAGCCCCTTGCGGTCGAATTTCCACATCACGGAATTGGATTTGCCGAGGGAGCCGCCTCTTTTCTCCAGCATATTTCTCATCTCTCCACCCGTGCGATTGCGGTTGTCGGTGAGAACTTCCATTATGACGGACAGCCCGTTGGGCCCGATGCCCTCATAGGTGAGTTCCTCGATGGCTTCTCCCTGCAGCTCTCCGGTACCTTTCTTGATCGCGCGGGTGATGGAATCCTTTGGCATGGATCCGGCTTTCGCTTTTTCAATAGCGTAGCGAAGCTTGAGATTCTCCTGGGGATTGCCTCCACCGTTTCGCGCCGCGACCATGATGTATTTCGCGAGCTTGGAGAACATCTTGGATTTACGAGCATCAGCCGCGCCCTTGCGATGCTTGATGTTAGCCCATTTTGAATGGCCAGCCATAGCGCCTAATTCCCAGGTCGGTGGTTGAGCGGATCAGACAAACCCGCTGGAGTTTTACGGCCTGATTTTCTCACAGGGGAAGGGTGAGCCTTCACGATTTCACCTTCGATTTTCGCCGGTTTTCTCTTCTGCGGATGGTTTCGAATTCCTGGCGGCTTTGGGTCTGCTCAGGCTGAGCACGGCTGGAAGCTTCTCACCTTCTTCTATCTTGTGATAAACGTTTGCGTGATAGAGCAGGTAGTGGTGGAGGGGGAGGATCTTATCCGGTCCGACCAGGCTGTAGAACCGTTTCCCCTTCCGATCCCGGGTCTCTGTTTTTTTCGCGAGCCGGAGCTTTACCAGAAGTTTTTCCATTTCCAGGCTGAGCGGCAGGATCGGGTGGTCCTTCAATCTCATCAGGGCGACCTCTATCGTCGCAGGTTTCATTCCCTTGATCCTTTTCAGGAAGTCCCTGATTTCACGGAGGTTATTCTCGCGGAGTGATTCGAGACTCAACTCGCGCCGTTCCTTGTGAATGAGATCGAGAAAGTCTTTGATGAAAACCGTGAGCTCCAGTGAGTCGTAGCTGCCTCGGAGGACTATCTGGATATCTCGGACTACACTGACCCTCACCTCGTTCCAGTCGACGAATGCTGACTTCAGATGGTTGTAGCACTTCTTGGCTTTTTTAGGGGACATGTGGAAGTGCATCCGGTGAAAGATCACCAGGTCCAGAACCGTCTCGGGGTAGTTATCTGTTTTCAGGGCTGGCGCGCAGAATTCTTCAGCCGCATCTACGATTGTTACCAGTCGTTTGCTGATTTTCACTTCGTCTCACCACAAATAGAAGAAAAGGAGGGAATAGGGGATTTGGCCCCCTAAAGTATTTAATTAAAAGAACTTGAAGGTCTCTCGCCAGAATGACATTCAGCAGTCATCCGGAGAAGGATGGATTATACTCCAGCGCCTTGAAAGCATCAAAACCTGTTCAAATCTCCACCTGCCGTATTTATTAATCCTTGGGATTTAATAGGTTAAGTTGACGGCCAGTCACTTCGTGGGGATGGGGTCGTTCCTGTTAGCGGCTGGCAAGTTTCTGGAGTTGGATTCATAAACTTTTATTCAGGCGATAGTTGACTGATCAGCCTTGCCCAGTCGCCGGCCTTTTCCTTTGAGGTAAGCTTTTCTACGATGAGCAACCAATTCCGCTGCGATGCTCACCGCGATCTCTTCAGGGGTTCTACTCCCAATGTCCAGTCCGATAGGGGCATGGATTTCATCCAGGCTCTCCTGGGAGATTCCCTCTTCGCGTAGCATTTTGTAGATCCGGGCTATCTTGGGCTTGCTGCCGATAAGACCGATGTAGCCGGCCGAGGTTCTGATGGCTTCCGACAGTACCAGGTGGTCGTATTTATGTCCCCTGGTGACGATCACGATGAAGGAGGCGGGGGAGATGTTCAGTGGTTCGAAGCAGTCCTCGAAGTTAGCTACCAGGACCTGGCTGTCTGGCGGGAAATGCTCTGAATCAGCGAATTGGGGCCGGTCGTCGATAATTACGCATTTCATTCCTACCAGGTGTACCAGGGGAGCCAGCTGTCGGGCTATATGTCCTGCTCCGAAAATATGGACCACCGGACTGCCCAGCGGTTCGATGAAGATTTCGACGATTCCTCCACAGGCGAGTCCCTCTTCCTCAGCGGTTTTCGGCGTGAGCTCGAAGTCCCTGCGAATAGGGACATCCCTCTCGATCGCTTCGCGCGCCAGGGCCCAGACGTCGGCCTCAGTGCAGCCACCGCCGATGGTTCCGAAGATCGTTCCATCTTCGCGTATCAGCATCTTGGCGGATTCCTTGCCCGGGGTGGAACCGCTGGCACCGATAACGGTTGCCAGCGCTCCTCTTCGACCCTCCGAGAGCAGTTTTGATATCTCCCTGTAAATATCAGACATAGGGCTACTTATAGCATTATTACCAGCCTCTATCCAAGTCCCATGGCCGATTTACGCTCTTCTGCCTGCATCGAGGACCTTGTTGTATACTTTTATGTATATTGGGCAGGGAAATCGGCAGTTGACCGGGCTGGACTGAAGATGAGCAAAGAGAGTTTTGTCTCCGCAGGCGAGGTGAGTGAGTTGCGGCCGGACTCCATGGACTGGAAGGAGCAGGCCCAGCTGCAGAAACTACGTGCGACCAAGGCGCTCCAGGCTTCGCTACGGATGTACGAATTGAACGGAAAGATCAAGTCTACCCTTGATCTGACCACCGGCCTTCTCGACCTGGAAAATGAGGCGGAGCTTTTCAGTGAGGCCGTGGAGATCCTGACCTCCGATGAGGGCATGGGCTTCCGTGATGCCAGCCTCCTCCTGCTTGAAGAAGACTGCCTGCATACCGCGTGCTCTACGCTCGAGCGCGGGAAGAAGGTATTTTCGATCGATGGGGACAGCCGCTATGGCCGCTGGCTTGCAGCGGAAGAAAAGGGCGAGGGCTGTTCCGTTGACGGCGACAACGAGCTATTGGTGGCGTTGCGCAGCCGTGGGCAACTGTTGGGGCTCCTGGGGGTTGTCCAGCATGAGCGGGAAAAGACCCTCTTTGAGGGATTGGACTCCTCTGTGGAGTGGCGCCGGGATATGCTCACGAGGATTGGCGAGGTTGTCTCCATGCTGATCGACAATCTTCGTCTCAACCGGGATCTCAAGAGACAATCGACTGTAGATGTCCTCACCGGGGTTTACACCCGGAGCTTCTTTCTCCAGAGAGTCGAGGCTGAGGTTGAGAGAGCGGTTCGTTACGACCGGGCGCTCTCCCTCGTCTTTATCGATGTAGACAATTTTAAAGAGGTCAATGACGAGCACGGCCATCTCGCGGGCGATCGGGTATTGCGGGAATTGGGTTCGCTTTTTCGCCGGAATATTCGAAACGCGGATGTGCTTGGAAGGTACGGAGGAGACGAATTTATCTGGCTCCTGCCGGAGACGGATCTCGAGATGACGGTTTTCGCCGCCCGCAAGTTGATCGCCGAACTCAGAGCGCATCGGTTTGAGCTGCCGCGGAAGGAAGCCTCCGTTGAAACAATCCCGGTTACCACCAGCCTTGGAGGGGCCACCCTCCTGCCGGAAGAGGATGTGGAGTCTCTTCTGCGCCGGGCGGACGAGGCTCTCTACAAGGCGAAGGCGGCGGGACGAGACAGGCTGGCTACCTGATCTCCTTCATTCCTGCGAAGGTTCGGTGGGAGGTTCGGTTTCATCCTCGTCCTCACGATCCATGGCGAGGATCTCTTCGATTCGAGACATACGGTCATCGTATTCATCGAGAACGAATTGAAGCAGGGGAACGTTCCGGAGGTTGAGGTTCTTCCCGACCCTTTTCTGAATGAAGCCGGCGGACGATTCGATGGCGCGGAGAGACTTTGCCCTGTCGCCCTGGGGGCCGAGCACCGAGAAGCGGATTTTCGCTTCTCGCAGATCGGAGGTCATCTCGACATCGAGGATCGTCACGAAGCCCAGGCGCGGATCGTTCAACTCCTGCTGGACCACGTGGCTGACGATGAACTTGATCCGGCTGGCTATTTTCTGGGCGTGTCGGGGAGGAGGCATTTAGTGGTATGCGGCTTCGGCGCTGCGGCGGGCTGGATCCAGGAGTCCCGGCTATCCATCGAGGGTACGCGCCTTGTGGGTGATCGTGTAGGCTTCGATCTCGTCGCCTTCTTTGATGTCCTCATAGCTTTTCAGCTTGATTCCACACTCGAAACCTTCCTTCACCTCCTTGGCATCGTCTTTGAGGCGCTTGAGGCTGGCGAGCACTCCCTCGTGGATCACTTTTCCGTCACGGATCAGGCGGATCTTGTCGTTGCGAAGAATCTTGCCGGTTTTGACCATACAGCCGGCGATATTACCGAGCTTCGAGGCTCTGAATATCTGCCGGATTTCCACTCTCCCGTGGAACTCTTCGACCTCTTCGGGAGCGAGCCGGGCCTCCATGGCCGCGCGGATGTCATCGACCACCTCGTAGATCACCTTGTAGTGGCGGATCTCGACTCCAGCCTCCTCAGCTACCGCCCGCGCACGGTCGTCGGCGACCACGTGGAAGCCGATGATGACGGCATCGGAGGCGGAGGCCAGCTGTACGTCTTCCTGGCTGACCGCGCCTACGGCGGTGTGAATGATTTCGATCTTTACCTCATCGGTGGAGAGTCCTACCAGGGAGCTTCGCAGCGCCTCGATGGAACCGCGTACGTCGGCCTTGATGATGAGATTGAGCTCTACGGTCTCTCCTCCACCGACCTTTTCGACAAGGTCGATCAGGGAGCGTTTCTTGCCGCTGGACTTTTCAGCCTGCTCCATCTCACGCCTCTTGAGCGCTCTCGTCTCCGCAATCTGGCGCGCCTGCTTTTCATTTTCGAGGACATAGAGCTTGTCGCCGGCATCGGGGACCGCGTTGAGTCCGACGATGGTGACGGGCACCGATGGACCGGCTTCTTCAACCGTGTCTTCACCGTTTACGAAGAGGTCGCGGACGCGGCCGTAGCATGCTCCGGCGAGCACACAGTCGCCGTGTTTCAAGGTCCCGTCCTTGATGAGGACAGTGGTGAGGACGCCGCGGTGAGTGGTCGATTCCGCTTCGAGTACGATACCTAGCGCGGAACGTTCCGGGTTGGCTTTGAGCTCGAGAATCTCGGATTCCAGACTGAGGGTCTCGAGAAGATTGTCCAGTCCTTCGCCGGTCTGGGCGGAGACCTCGACCATCTCGGTTTCGCCTCCCCAGTCTACGGGGTTGAGGCCCAGCCCCGAGAGCTGCTCCTTACAGCGTTGTGGATTCGCGCTGCTCAGGTCAATCTTGTTGATCGCGACAATGATGGGGACCTCGGCGGCGCGGGCATGGTTGATGGCTTCCTCAGTCTGCGGCATCGGCCCGTCATCTGCGGCGACCACCAGCACCGCGACATCTGTGACGTTGGCGCCGCGTGCGCGCATCTCCGTGAATGCTTTGTGGCCCGGAGTATCGATGAAGGTGACCTGCACGTCGCCACGGTCGACACGATAGGCGCCAAGGTGCTGGGTGATTCCTCCATGCTCCCGGGCGGTGACCTGGGTTTCACGTATCTTGTCCAGGAGAGATGTCTTGCCGTGGTCGACATGGCCGAGGAAGGTCACGACGGGGGCCTTCGGGCTCTCTTCCCCATCGGCGCTGGCGGCCTCCTCCAGTGTCTTGAGCAGCTCTTCCTCGTCTTCCTCTTTCTTTTTGAAATCGACCTCAGTGCCGATCTCGACGCAGACCTCCAGGATGAGTTCTTCATCGAGGAAGTCGTTGATGGTCACCGGCTTGCCCAGCTTGAAGAGAGTCTTGATGAGCACTTGGGCTTTCATTCCCAGGGCCGAGGAGAGATCTTTCAGCGCCAGGGGAACCGAGACCTCAATTTTTTCGGGAGCTTTAAACTCTACTGGCTTCCTCTGTTCAGCCGGTGTCGTGCCGCCTCTCCGGTTCGATCTGCGATTCTTGCTGGAGAAACGTCCTCCGCCCGAGCTGTACTCATTGGTTGGGAAGAAACGCCGAACTTTTTTCTTCCGGCCACCAGTTGCCGGGACCGATTTCTGCTTGGGATCGCTCTTGTCTTTGGATCCGGTGGCGGCCGCGGGCGCTTCTTTGGCAGCCTTCGGCTTTGCGGCCTCCGGTTCGGCGCTCTTGGGCTTCAGACGGTCACGAAGTATTTTTGCCACCTGGTCGTCGATCGACGACATATGGCTGGTGACCTGATGCCCCTGGGTTTTCAAGAAGGTAATCAACTCCTTGCTGGTCATGTCCAACTCTTTAGCAAGGGTGAAAATTCTAACTCCCAATGGGCTTTCCTTCCTGATGTTTGCAGAACGTGCTGGTTTACAGCATGGTTCGGCAGAGGGCCGAGCCAGGTCGATCCGCGTTCCTGTTACGATTCTGTTTCTTCTGTAGATTCTTCAATGTCGGCGGCGGATTCCTCGTCACTATCACCGTCTTTCGAAGTTTCGGTGTCGGTTACCTCGGCAGTCTCGTCTCCGTCGCCCGTTTCCTCGGCGTCGTCCTGGGCGTCGCCTTCG
>Ga0310345_10005902_pt1 | contig 10775 bp, 10 predicted proteins | sample HC15DNA20500_MG_FD_204667 | JGI IMG/M metagenome (GOLD analysis project Ga0310345, IMG submission 204667) | Marine microbial communities from station ALOHA, North Pacific Subtropical Gyre - HC15-DNA-20-500_MG | ecosystem: Environmental > Aquatic > Marine > Oceanic | place: Pacific Ocean: North...
CAAAGAAAACCGATGCATATGGTCGATGGAAGACTAGGCGTGCACTTTATGGTGGTACACAGTTTGCCTTTGAGGGCAAGGCAGTTGTTACTAAAACAATGAAGGATGATTTGATAACACAGCAGGCTCGTGCATTTGACGGTCAAGAATCTGCAGTTGAGCATCTTGCGGAAATGAAGAAGAGGGTACTTGATGGATCTACAATAGCAAGACATGCAGCAGCGTATGCCGAAGACCAGAGAATGCCTCAGCATCCTCAATTGCTTGCAAATTTGGAGGAACATACAAAACAAGTAAAGGGAAAAGATTTGGAAAGATTGGCAGAATTGGACAAGAGTATTGCAAAGTATAAGACGGAAAAGAGTGATGCAGACGATTTATGGAATGAGAAGAACAGGCAATTCAATGATGCCGATGTAAAGAAAAACCAAGCGATGGATAATCTGGATGGGGATTTGGTTGTACCTAGCAAGTATAAAGGAGAATATGAGACCACAAAAAATAGGCTTGGACAGGTAGTATATGAAAAAGATACGACTGGTCAGTATATTTACACTGTAAAGAAAGAGCGTGTTCCTGAACGAGAACCAATTATGGACATCACTCTTGACGGAAAGCGGGTTGAGAGTGGCAGATATCAAGATGTACGTGACGCTAGTGGTAATCCAAAATATATTATGCAGAAAGTTAAAAATCCAAAATATGCTGACTACATAAAGGCAAAGACCGAATGGGATGTAGCAAATAAGGAGTTAAAGCAAGCCACAAGAAACAGCGAGAAGGCTGAGGCAAATTGGAAGGCTGAAGAGATGAATAGGGTTGCCTTAGAAGGCAAGCTGGCTAAGCAGGGATTTGTCAAACCTGAAGATATGATGCAGAAGTTAGTTGACGTGTTGGAAAAACATAAGGGGAGTCCGTACAAACAAAGAAAGGAAGCATACTTTAATGAGATGGATAGGATGCAGGCACAGATTTTTGGTCATTTGAAAAGTAATTTCGATGAACAGGGTAAGTTCAAGAATGCAGTTTACAGTGACATCTACAAAGAAGTACCAATATTGAAGGATACAGATCCGTTCGGGTTTATGGGTTATACGACTAAGGGTGAGTCTGGTAGCATTAAATGGGTACATCAAAAGGCTGGTAATGCATTTGATATGCAGGAAAACATGATAAAGGCACTTGATACGGTAGATGGTGGTTGGGAAAAGTTAGCGAATACCTTTCTGAGAGGGCAAGAGGATCCCCTTTTGAAAGGTACAGCCTATAAGGCTCTGTCGCAAAACCCTGAAGGCTGGAATGCAATGTATGATATGTTGACCCAAGCGAATTGGAAGGGTGGGAGATTGGAAACGTTTATCGTGAGTGAGCAGAAAAGGACTTTAATTGAGATTAAAGAACTAGAGAAAAGTTTGCTGACATTACAGAAGGGAGATAAAGTTCAAAATTATATGCGTATCCAAGCGACAAAGGATAACATAGCAAAGAAGAAGGCATTTTTGAAGTCAAAAGATAAACAACTTGACATGATTATTGAATCGAGGTCAAAGTCGGAGACATGGCTTGTAGAGTTGAATAAAAACACCAAACATATGAAAAAGTCAGGTACTATTAGCAAATTGTTGGAGGCAAAAAGAAATGTAAAGGCAGCCGAAGAGAGGCTTGATACTGCGACTGCTAAATACCAACAAGCTACAAACCAGAGACTTGAGTTTGAAATCAAATATAATTTACAGGAAAAAGCCAAAGGTGAAGGAGTTGAAGAAACGATAGTTAAGGGCGTGAAGGATGTAGGTGATGAAGGAGATGGTCTCTCATCGTTTCAGACTGGATTAGGAGACACAACATTTGTGGTACAGGAGGTCAAGATTTCGGCAAAGGCGTTCAGCAATAATATTTACGGATATATGGATTGGATGCATGGTAGAGGGAAACTACCAGAGTTAGTGGAACCTACTATGGAAGGCAAGCTTGAGCGTGGCATTAAGACTCTTACTAATACAGCAAGCCAATTGGCAGGAAAGTTCAGAACAAAAATGGATGTCGAAGACCCAAATCCCAGCTACAAGGATGTTGGAAGTGATTTTCTCCCTCAAACATCTACTGGTACTGTTTACAAGGTAAATAGGATTTTCACGGATACGGGTAAGGTGCCGTTTATTGACCGTAGAGAGGAGTTGCCGTTCTTTGTCAATATAGTTCAGCGAATTACTAGGAGGGACATACCTCTTGAGAACTTACAAACACCGTACGGTAAGACAATGACCGTAACGGAGGTTGAGAATATACTAAAACTTCAGAGGGATACAACTGCAGCCAAGATGTATGGTGTTTTGTATGAGAAGTTATCACCGTATAAGAAGATGCGAATAGACAAATCAGAGAACGCAGCAGGAGTTCAGGATATTCTTGCAACTATGGACAAAGTGAAGAAGATGAAGGCATCTGAGGGCAGAGGTGAGTGGGTATTAAATGAAATGCAGACAAGTTTGAACAAAGGAATGCCGATATATTCATTTCGTCCGCTAGGTGGTATTGGTGGTACGGAAAAGATTTCAATTGCTCATCCAGCAGCGATGTCAACATTTCTTCATAGACAACTTGGGCATAAAACGGGAGTGATGGGAAGTATGGTAATGAGGAGTCCAACGAAGGAAATGCTTGATGAAGCCGTAGTTAAATTGGTGTCATCACGGGTACAGCAGGGATTCATGGGAGGTTTATACAAACTTGGTGGCTTCTGGAATTATCCAGTGGGATTTTCCAAGTTTGCTCGGAGATGGAAAACAACAAAGCATCAGTATAAGCGTAAGGAACGTTATGATGACGTAGAAGCAGGACAAGGTGGTATTACGGTTGATCATGTACAGCAGGTTGAGAACGAAATGGGCTTTAGCTTGAGACCATATGCAGAACACATTAGGAATATTTTGAAAGAAGGTGAGGTCATCAAAAAAAGTGATACATGGTCTCAGGCTGACTATGATCGTTATTATAATGCGATTAACGATATGGATTTCCGTGTAATTATCGGGCAGGCGATTCAGCAGAATATACCGCATAGAGCAAAAATTTTACTTGCAACTGAGACATTCAGGAACAGAATAACGTACTCCATTAACAAGATATGGGTTCCAAAGAAGTATCATAGGGCTTCAAATGTATTGGACGAGATTGATCTTGTGAATAATAGGTTGGTTGTGCATGATTTGACGAGGCGAGCAGCAGAGATTAAACTTGCAAAGGCTCAGCATGTAGTGACCAAGAGTATGGATCCCGATGATGCTGCGGAACTTGTTCGTGCTCAGGAGAAGTATGATAAGGCATTGAAGGCTTACGAGACATCTGGAAAAAGTGATATTGCAAAGGACAGGTTCGATTTGGCTACGGGTGAATATAATGCTAAATGGATTGAAGTCACAAAGAAGTGGGCTAATGAGAAAAAGAAAGCAGCAAATAGACCTGAGGATGTTGTAAGTGGCTTCGATAAAATGTCTCTGAAGGAACGGGATAATATCAGGCAAATTTTTAAGGAAGTAGACCAAGCGAGGGAAGAACTAAGTTCTGCTAAGAATTCGCAGGAAATGTGGCAAAGGCGGTTAGACCAAAAGGAGGAAGACTTTCGAACACTTCGGCAAACAAGACCAAGCGAGTTTGACGAGTGGTTAATAGAACATCATATCAATAAGCAAACACTTCCTTCAGGAACAATACGAAGACGGTTATTCCCAGACATCAATGTGAAAAAGTGGGACGATCGACTTGAACAATATGATAAGGCTAAGGCAAGACAGCAACTTGTAGAGCCCGAGACAACGGAGAAGGCGGTTGTAAAATCTCCTGATTGGCGAGATCAACAGGCTACTGTAAAGGAAAAGGCTGTGCAGGATTATTTGGTAAATCAGCAGAAGCTTGCTCATGCTCAGGGCATAGGTTTGTATGACTTGTACACGGTGACGTATCCACCAGCATTTGCAGGTACAATGATCTCACAGCAGATGGAGAAGATGAAGCTTTTACAACAGGGTCAGGTAGCACAATTTGGTTTACCAACAGCCTCTGGTGAGTCTGAGGGTACGGTTTTAGGATCTGAGGCAATTCCAACAGGTCAGGAAGGTGTTGTAGGAATAGGCAATATACCACAGATAAAGCCAACAGTAGCCGATGAAATTCAAAATATACTTGCTCAAATTAATGCACAAGTTACAACACCAGCACTTAATACCGCTCAGGCAACGAAGACAGGTTTGACCAGTGCTACACAATTTGGTTTTGGAACGGTTTATGCACCAGTATTTGATACTGCATTCAAGCAGACCACAAGACAGACTCCTGCTCTTGCTACTGCTGCTCCGCCTACAACTATGATGAGGACAACTTTAAGGGAGACACCATTTATGAGAACGTGGTTCCCACCAGCTATGACAATGCCTATGTTCCCACAATTTCCTACTTACAGGCGTAGACCACGTATGACACCGCCAGTAAGAGGCAAATGGCGAAAGATTTGGTGGGATGTACCGTCACAGCCGTTGGGTGAACCTTGGGCTGCACAGGAGTACAAAGTATTTGGTGTTGCAGGTCAGGAAGGTGAACCTCTTAGTGTTAAGAAAAAGGAGTTTGAGAAAGATTTGGATGCACATCCGTTTGGTATGGGTTATGAGGACGATCTTAAGTTCTGGAAGCAAGATACACAGATGAGGACAGGTTTCACGATGCAGAGACCAAAGACAGGCAGGAAAACGAATAGGGGTAAGGCACAAAGGGCACCATCACATAAGCCACCTTGGAAACGCAAGAAACCGCTCAAATTTCCAGACTCCGATGTAGGTTGGGGTTAAATTCGTGCCGAGAAGTTGAAGAAGAAGTAGGAAGAACAAATTACCAGTACGAAAAAAAATAAACGATTGGAAAAACGTTTTGTGAGGTAGAATTCGAGTAAAGAAGAAGAAAAATTTTGTTTTTTATAATCGGCTGATGAAAAAAACAAACTCATCAACAAAGAATCCAATAAAGGATCTCTTAATACAGAAAGAAGAAGAAAAGAAGAAAAACACGAAAAACGACTCGTGTGCCCAAAGAGAGAGTGCTTTCTTTTTCTCGTCACATCCGACGATGAATCAGTTAGAAGGAACATCGCATAAGTTGTTTATGCAACCACAAAAGCCTACCGTTCTGGTAGTCCCGAAGCAGGGTGTTTTTCCTGAATCTTCCAATTCAAATGTGAAAGATTCATCCAAAACACAATCACTTCTAATGTTAACAGATGGAAGTGAACGCATCGAAATGTATTGTCCAAATCCAATGTGTAGGAAAATGCAATACTACCACCCAAAAGGTAAGAAAATAGCAACAACCTTTGGTGTCAAGCAACTAACACCTCACCAATGTGCGTATTGTTGGGGCAAGCAAGACTTCGTGGAAAACTCGTTTAGACCAGATGACTGGCATGACGATGACGATAGAGGAGGAGAAACCCTAACAACCAAAAGAGCATTTGACCTTGAAATGTTCCCATCAAGAGACGGGTTTAGCAAAGACGAACTCACAAACCAATGGTTTGAAGAGGGTAAGCAAATTGAAGCCTCTGAACTCAACGAACTAAGAAACGGAGACTCAATGTATCCGCAACACTGGGAAAGACTACAAAACCACATCAAAGAATATGGTAAGAAAGCAGCCCAAAAGGTAAAGCAAAGAATCAAGAAGAACATTCTTGAAGAGACCGAGAAGAATGGAATATTCGCACCAAGCGACTTGACCATAAAACTTCTGAAATACCAAAAAGCAGGAAATCCATTCCTAGATGAGGTATTTGACCCACTCGGTAAAATAGACAAAGAAGGTAACTACATCATGGGAACTGAAGACGGATTACCCATCATGTGGAAGTATTGGGAAGAGAGCAATAAGACTTGCCGTCCAAATTGTTCTGGAATAGGACACATCTGCCATAAAGAGATGAAATTTGTCTTCGACAATGCCGAATTTGGAATACCTGCAAAATGGTGGGAAGAACGTAATCTCGCCGTTAAGAACGCCGACGCAAAGCGTGAAAGAGAAGGAAAACCAATCGAAGAGAAAACAAAGTTCTGGATTGACATCTATGTCAAGAAACTTGGCATAACAAACATCGATACCAGCAAACTCAAAGAGAATGACGCAAGAAAGTTGAGTTGGGACTTGAATGTAACTGGAAGACAAAACGTTGCAAAGAAGTCTGGAAAGCCCTTTGACAAGACACTCTTGGAAAAGGCAATCCGCAAGTTGATTGACCTCTGCGGGTTAACTGATTGAGAAAACCTCAATCTACATTTTTTATTTTTCTATACAGTCAAATGATATGTCAACCAATGAAGTTGCACTAACTCTCAACAATGAGAGTAATGTTTTGACTCTTGATCTGAGTCAACAGTTTGAGTCCCAAACAACTCACAAGCCCTTTAGAATGGGTTCCCCTGATTCGTTTGTAGCACTCTTGAAGACTGCACAATGGCTTCCACAGCATTATGTATCTAAGCTTGTCAATGACGCCTTAGAATATTATGCCACCAACAAGGAAGAGTATAAAGCCTACAAAGCACAACAAGCAGAAAAGACTGCTGTTGTAAAGACCGCACCAGCAAAGACTTCAAAAACTGTAAAAGCCAAAACTGATTGAGAAAACTCAATCTACTTTTTTTATTTTTAATATCAGATTAGTGTGATTTTATATCACACCTGTAATCATAATATATGCTGTTGCAACCTAGTGCTTGCAGGTTTTAATATTTTTATTTATATATCCAGATTAATGTGATTATTGGAGCATATTAGTGGAACTAATGTGTAAGGTAATCATCTGGCTTCCATCCAGCATTTGAAGATATACTTGATTGTCTGCAAGGGTAGACATGCCTCCAACAGGAGTTCCTGCGTGGGTATGATCTATTAGGGTAGTACTGAAAGCGGTGTGTTATGCAATCCGCATGCCCTAGCAAAATAAAGTTGAGTCGGTGCGGGAGCGGGTTCTAAGGCTAGTAGTTGATTGCCAATACCCCTCATGGCTTAACCAAGCCGAGCATGCATGTGGTGTGTATGTGAGGGTGAGTCGATTCAACTCAGGTGTGGGATACCTGAAAAATCACATCCCCATTTATTTTTAATCATATTCTAGTGATGATTGTTTCTATCCTCGCACCAGTAAGTTATTCTGGTTTATGGCACGCTAATAGTCTTTTTAATAATAATGTTATTCCAACAAGTATTTTGTATGTTTTATGTTCTAATAGGTCAAGAGGTATGGCAAAATGAAATTTGATGAGAATGGTAAGCGTATTACTAAAAGCAGTTATAATCCTGAATGGGATATTATTAGAATTGGTTTAGTCGGTTCGTCTAAAGCAGGTGCAAGAGGCTTTGGAAAAGTATCTGAACACGTTGAGTATTGGGTTGATCTTACCCAGCAAGCAAACCAAGACATTGAGTTTGTGTCAGGTGGTGGTGCTGGAATAGATTCAACTGCAAGAGGTGTGTGTGAAAAGTTGGAGATAGATTTTAAAGAGTTTAAGCCAGACGGATATGGCTGGGAAGCAAACAAAAAGCGTAATCTGCAAATTGCTGATTACTGTGACAAGGTTATATCATTTGTATTGCCGTTTGGAACAACGGCAAACGTTCCGAAATGTTATCATTGTGCAAATGCTGGCAAAGATGACAATCATGAAAAGACTGCGGGCTGTTATACTGGCAAGGCTTGTGGCGAGTATGAGGTGGTTATGATATGACCTTTTATTCTCAATCTCATTCGGGTATGGAATTTGATGAATCAGGCAAGCGGATCGTTAGGTCTGCGACCATCGGGAATGTGGTATTCGTTTTCGGCAGCAACGAAGCTGGACGGCATGGACTTGGGGCTGCGAAGTTGGCTCGTGAAAAGTTCGGAGCCGTATATGGCGTTGGAGTTGGTTTTCGTGGGAATAGTTACGCAATACCAACGAAAGATTCGGAACTGCGAATACTACCATTATGGAAGGTGCAACTTTACGTTCACGACTTCCTCGATTTTGTAGTAAAGCATCCAGAATTGCGGTTCAATGTGACGGCAATAGGTTGTGGATTGGCAAGACCGAAGTGGCAGACTCGTGAGGAACGAGTTGCTGATATGAGGAAATTGTTCGTGGAATTGTTGCCATTCGCAAATGTGTTTCTACCAATAGAATTTGGTGGCACTAGAACATTAAGTTCGGACAACAACGGAGAGGAAGTTGTCTAACACCTTTTATTTTTTAATTCAATCTAGTGAAATTTAATGACTGATAAATATAACATGAGGTATACAGATAAAATACTATTACGTTGTCCAAACTGTAAAGCTGAACACAAAAGGAGACCGACTGGAGAGTATTGTAATATGACTTGTTATTACGCAAGACTTCGGAAAGATGCAGACAGAGCAATATCTGAAGAAGTAAAATGAGTTGTTGTCAAATGTGTGGTTGTGATGCTTGGTTTGAACTTAAAAATAATATACCATTTACAACATCAAAAGAATGTTCCTGCCAATGTCATAAGGAGGATTCAGAACGATGACCTTTTATTTTTTAATTCAATCTAGTGAAATTTAATGGGTTACAATATATCTTTAAGGAACAATGGCAAAAACGATAACTGGGACGTCATGACAACTGCAATACGCCATCAAGAAGGCGGAAACTATGTTGCCTTTGAGCAAACGGCAGACGGACAAATCCAACAAGGAACTGCTGATTGTGACATTCATGTGACAGGCAATTATTCTAAAATATATGAGCGGGTTTTCCCAGATAGCGAGGCAACTCGCCCAACTGGGCTAAAACAGACTTTACTGATTTCTAGAACCGCCGAAGAGACTATCCCTGTATTGGAAAGAGCTGTCAAAGAGCTTGGCACTGAACGGCATCCTGATTACTGGAAAGCAACAGACGGAAATGCTGGACGAGTTTTAAATACGCTATTAGGATGGGCTCGTGAACATCCAAACGGTGTCTGGTGGGTGCTCTAAAATGGGTTCCCAATCAGATTCCGAAACTGTTTACGGTAAGTTTACCGATGAACAACTTGAAGAGAAGTTCCATAAAGCAGTTGAAGATAGGCTATTTGATTATGGGCATCGTGGATATAGTGGAACGTTGGCAGAAGCCAGAACAGATTATTTTTATATATTTACGGAAAAAGATGAGGGTTACAAGTTATTTGATACTGAGGAAGAGGCTACGGAGTATGTCCTCGATAATGACGGACATCAAGAACCTGAAACCGTTACAATAAATGGCGTTACAAAGCCGACATTTAATGGCTTCCTGCAAGGTTTCTCAAGAAAGAATTATACAAATTGTGCTCGATTTAAAGGTGGAGCAGTGTTTGGAGGTGCTTATAGCTATTGATGACTTTGATATTATGTGATGAATGTGAAAAGGATAATCATAAAGAATGTATTTCTGATTATTTGAATGAGCATGATCCATATCGGTTTTATGACAGACGAGTTTGCGTGTGCGAGGTATGTAATAAACAATGACCGACTCAGAGGATATTAATGATATTAAGAATCGTTTGCATGGTATTGAAAAGCGTTTAAAAGATTTAGAAGAACCAGAGGAAGAGGAGTATGATGATGAGGATAAATGGGTTGGAGATAATGATTATGATGATGATGATGACGTTGATGACGAACCACCATGTGAAGCATGTGGAAGACCTTGCAAAGTATGTGGAAGATGAATATGTTGTTAAATAATTTTTTATTTTCTCAATCAATTATAGTGAATCAGATATGGTGAAAGCTGTTAAAAATTCAGATGGACAATCGTTCACTTTGAGTATTGCTGAAAGGCAAGACTTTGGAAACAAGTGTTCAATTGACTCATTGATTGCCCTCGTTAACTGGGCAAGTGGCATGCATGGTGATGACGTTAGCACACTCATTACGGTTGCAAAGGCACTTACCACAAAACGAAAAGAGAATGCCGAATATCGTGCAAAGAATCCACCACAACCAAAGACTGCAGAAGCAAAAGCTTCAATGATCGAACAACAGAAGACCAGACTAGGAGAGAATGGTTTCACACAGGAACAGATCACAGCATTGGTTAACAATGGTGTATTAGGTACGAACGAAGCATACATCGCAATCGGAAGCATCATGCGACATGATGAGCAGGAAGAGGCTAGTAGGCAAGCCCTCTTGGCAAAAGCTCAATAATCGCAATAGGATAACATCAATCCTAGATGACTCTAAGCCCTGAAGAAGGGATCCTTTTTTATTTTTAACTCAATCAAGTGGGAGTTTATGTTGTTACTGGTTTCGTTTTCAACAACAAATAAAGGACAGCATAAATCCCATAATAAGAGAAGAGGGACTCAGTACGTTGTCTCACTGCAACGGTGAGCTGAGGTGTGGATGATCTATCGGAAGTTCTCATGGTCGCAAACTGTGGGAATGTAAAGATAGGTAATAGACTTTACCCCAAAGAATTTTTCCTTGTTCCATCCATTTTAACGAGATGAGTATTGTGATTTGTCCGAAGTGTAAGTATCGTTACGCAAAGATCGTAACAATTGAAAAGGAGGGTATACTCATGTTAAGAACAAGAAGTTGGATTATTTGTGATGAATGTGGGTATAACAAGGAAACGAGTGATTTTAAGAAGGAGTTATTGATTAGATGACAAGATTATTTATTCCAAAAAGACCGAATAAGTCAACTGCTGTTGATGAGGACGATGAAGATGGTTGACGTAAAACTTTGTGATATA
>Ga0310345_10005903_pt1 | contig 10771 bp, 11 predicted proteins | sample HC15DNA20500_MG_FD_204667 | JGI IMG/M metagenome (GOLD analysis project Ga0310345, IMG submission 204667) | Marine microbial communities from station ALOHA, North Pacific Subtropical Gyre - HC15-DNA-20-500_MG | ecosystem: Environmental > Aquatic > Marine > Oceanic | place: Pacific Ocean: North...
ACAGACGGATAGACGGGGCATAAATCTATTCACTAACTGGACTCCTCCGCAAGGCGTTGAGTTCCAGGCCCATTATGAGTTCGCTGATGGTAGCGGCGGCATGGCGACTCTACAGGTCGCGTCTGCTGAAGCCTTGTATGAAGCGACAGCGCCGTTTCGGGATATTGTGGAGTTCAAGCTCGTGCCTGTCGTCGAAATTTCAGTTGCTATCCCGCTCGTCCAGAAAACTCAAGCATGGGCGGATTCGATCGACTAAGCGGCGCAACACGGTAATGCTGTGGTAGGTTGAGATATCAGGGGGCCGCTTGGCCCTGAAACAAAGGAGTTTTGATGGCGTATTCCTTTCGATTCATTTTGGTCCTCGGGATAGTTGGCCTTGCGGCGCAGCCTGGCGCCGACGCTCACTTCAAACTTATCGAGCCGGTCCCGTGGCTCATCGAGGATGATCGTGGTGACCCGCAAAAAGCTGGTCCCTGCGGGGGGTCGAACTCAGATTGGGGGACAGCCAGCTATGTTGTGACCGAAGTGGTTGGCGGTCAGCTGTTGCATCTGAAGCTTCAGGAAACCATCTACCACCCAGGCCACTACCGAGTGGCGCTGGCGGTGAACTCGATGACCGAACTCCCTCCAGACCCCGAAACGCGCACGCGAGATAGCGATAGGGGACCTTGGTCCGTATCAGCTATGATCGAAAGTCCTGCTCAGATTCCGGTGCTGGCCGATGGGTTGTTCATTCATGACACCCGCCCGACCGGTTCGCGTTCTCTGGCAGAACCGTGGGAAACCGACATTCGTTTGCCCAATATCAACTGTGAGAAGTGCACACTGCAAGTAGTGCAGTGGATGAATGATCACGCTTTTAATAACCCCGGTGGCTTCAGCTATCACCATTGTGCGCACCTTCAAATCACAGCAGACCCTGCAAAGCCGCTCGATGAGGGATGGCCAGCCGAACGGTGAGTTCAAGAGCGGTGATAAGGATGCAGTGTCGAAGGCAGGTCCAATGCCGACGGTTGGGGCCGAGGGCTCGGGATGTCGGCAGGGGAGCGGTCGTGGCGATTTCGGCCAGACTGGTTGCCCTATGTGCACCTCGATTGACCTAGCCAGGTGGCTCGCCGGTTGGTGGGACGCCACACATCTGGGTGCGCCGCCACTCCAGTCCGGTTGACCGGCCCGCCGCAACTTCCTCGGACCCGGGGATACTGCATCCTGTTGCGGACGGTCGGCCCTGCATCCGTAGAATGGTGATATGAGCGGCGAACTGGAGCACCGCAACGCAGAGCGCGAGGCGGCCGATAGCCGGTACAACGAGGCGTTAACCCGGTTGGACCGCGCGTTGCCTAGAGCGCCGGAACCATCGGCCACCGTGACAGCGGTTTCGACTGAGCTCGATGCAGAGGGAATTCGAGACCATCAGGTTGTACAGCCACCTGCGCTGGTTCGGCTGGCAGGTTGGCGCGGTCGACTGGCACGTTTTGTTTGGGGCATCGTTGAGCCGGGTTTCGCGCGCCAGCAGACACTCAACGATCAGATAGCTACGAACCTCGAGCGGACCGCAGAGGCACTGGGTAGTCTCGCGGCGAACCTAGCTGATGACCGAGCCACCCAGCGAACTGTGCTGGATGATCTAGTCGCGTTCGATTCGATCCTGCTTCAATACCTTCAGCAAATCACGCCGTTTGTAGACACGAAAATCCACTCGGTTGCCGCATCGCTCGACGAAGTCCGGATGGCGGCGATTGCAGCACGTCGCGCTGCAAGCGCGGCGCGCCACAACGTGGTCCGGAGTGACCCGAGTGTTACCTCCCAGGAGGCGGCGGCACCACGCTCCCGCGAATCACTGCCATCTAGTCTGTCCTCTCCAGAGCAGTGCGGTAGTTTGGGCGCCGGCTATGTCGGATTCGAAGATTTGTTTCGCGGCAGCCCCGAGGAAATTCGAGACCGACAGGCGGACTATGCCGACCGGTTGGCTAGTGCGTCCGATGTGCTCGATATCGGTTGCGGCCGGGGAGAACTCTTGGAGTTACTGCGCGAGCGCGGCGTGCAGGCGAGCGGTGTCGACGCCAACCCCGAAATGGTGGAAGTTTGTATTTCACGTGGGCTCCGCGTGTACCACGCGGACGGGCTCGCCTACCTTGAGAGCGTGCCAGACGGCAGCCTTGATGGGGTGACAGCATTACAAGTTGTCGAACATCTCCAGCCGACGCATCTGGTTCGACTGCTGGAGACCGCGTTCGAGAAGCTACGGGCTGGCGGGACCCTTGTTATCGAGACGATCAACGCGTCCTGTTGGGTGGCGTTCTTTGAGAGCTACATCCGCGACATTACCCACGTGCGTCCGCTCCATCCGGAGACGCTCAAGTTTCTGGTGGTGGCTGCGGGGTTCGAGCAGGTTGACGTGCACTTCCGGTCGCCGATTGCGGAATCGGGCCGGCTTCAGCATGTTACTAGCGATGGTCTGACGCCAGAGTTCGAGGAGGTGGTGCGGACGGTCAATGCCAATATCGACCGGTTGAACGAGCGGCTGTTCACGTATCTCGACTACGCAGTCATTGGCATCAAAGGCGGGGGAGGGGGAAGTTCGTCCGACTAGCAATAGCGTCAGGCGAGGTGCCGTCGGTCGGTGGGCTCACCAAGACCCCTATAGATAGGGCTTTTCGCTAGTGTGACCAGCGCCAAGAGTCTGGGTCCACTGAGATTCCTTCTTCACATCCTGCGGCCATCCGGACGACATCCCGTTCCCGGGCTGCCTCTCCCTTCCCACCTGCGTTGAACTTCAAGTCAGGCATCGATAGGATCGGGCTACAGCGACGTCGGCGTAATTTGAGAGACCTGAGACTGACGTGCACTGATGTCCCGGCCATGTGTATGGACCACAAGTTTGGCCTATAAGCGATGTGGTGCTGGGGTAGGAAGAAAAGAGCCCGGACGAGTTAACTGATTTCTTGGAGACGAGACGATGCCACACTGGACCCTGCTGATGACCCTTGCCGTGATGTGGATGGCTACGGCCACCGTCACGGCGCAGGTGGCTGGCCCCGTCAAACCAGCGCACGAAGGTTTGGAGCCAGGCACGCGGACTGACGACCTTGGTATTACCATCGGCATTCCGGTGGAGCATCCAGGTCGTCGTTACCCGGCGTCGCACGAGTTTCCCTCTGGGCCAGAGATAGGCGAACGGCTACCCGCGTTCTCGCTCCCCAACCAGCAGGGTCGGCTCGTTGACTATCATGCGGACCGGGGCGACTCGAAGTCGGTTGTGGTGTTCTATCGATCGGCGGTCTGGTGACCATACTGTCGAACGCAGCTGGTCGAGCTGCAAGACAACTTGGATCTCTTCAGGGACGCCGGCATCCGCGTCTACGGCATCAGCTATGACAGTCAGGAGCAGCTCCTCGCCTTTGCGGATCAGTACGATGTGACCTACGACCTGTTGTCGGACGCCGATTCGGCGGTTATTCGTGAGTTCGGCATCCTCAATACGCTAATCTCGCCAGACGACCCTGAGCGGGCGGCAGGCCGCAGCTTCTACGGTGTGCCGTTCCCGGGCGTCTACGTGACGGACGAGAACGGTGTGGTCACTGAGAAGTTTTTCCACCGACACTATGCTACCCGTGAGTCGGCCGGCGCCATCCGCGACTCGGCGCTGGGTGAGATTCTAGTGCGTCACGAGGTGCCGGCCATCGAGTTGGGCACCGACCAAGTACAGGTCTCCGCCTTCCTGTCCGATACATCGCTGAAGTTCGAGACCCAGTCTACAGTCTACGTACGGTTCGACCTCGAGGACGGCCTGCACATGTATGGCCGGCCGCTTCCCGAAGGGTACATCGCCTCCGAGGCGACCATACCGGACACATCCGGATTGCGCGTGGGACCCGCGCGATACCCGACGACGGAGCCCCGGGAGTTCCCAGAGCTGGGGGTTACGCTCAATGTTTACGGGGGAATCGTCGACGTCGCGATTCCAGTGACGCCCACGGCCGAACTGTTCAACCCCGGGAACCCCGACCAACCGGACCAATTGGTGGTGCCGGTGTCGGTGCTGTTCCAGGTCTGCAGCGAGACGGTCTGCTACACCCCGAGGACGGAGGAATTGTCGCTGAGCCTGCCGGTCGGACCGCTGCTGAGGCCGGGTGCGCCGAGAGCACGGTAGCTGCGCCGTGTCACCTACGTTGCACTCTCCTGTTGTGGAGGAGTGGAAGAAGGGACAGCAACAGATATGAAGGGCGATCGCCGTGAGTTCATCCAGGCCGTCGGTGTGACCGCAGCTGCGGCGGCTGTAGATACCGTGTCGGTGGCTGGAGCACAGTCCGCGGATGGCCTGGAAGGGATTGAAGGCTTCGCATTTGATGCTTACGGAACTCTGTTCGATGTTTTCTCGGTTACCGCGCTGTGCGAAGAACTCTTCCCGGGCTACGGAGACGGTCTGGCTCAACGCTGGCGGGCCAAGCAGCTCCAATACAGCCTGCTTCGCAGTCTGATGGGTCGCCACAAGGATTTCTGGCTGGTGACTGAGGACGCCCTCGTCTACGCGACGAAGAGCCTCCGGCTGGACCTGACTCAGGCGAAGCGCGGGCGGTTGATGCAAGCCTACCTGACCCTGGACGCGTTCCCGGACGTGAGGCCTGGGCTGGAAGCACTGAAACGTCAAGGTGTGCGGCTGGCCATTCTTTCAAACGGCGAACCGCGGATGCTAGAGGCTGCGGCGAAGAGCGCCGGTATCGATGTGCTCCTCGACACGATCATCAGTGTCGAAGATATCAGGATTTTCAAAGTCAGCCCGCGCGTGTACTATCTCGGTCTGGATCGCCTCCAAGCTAGTCGGGCTACTATGGGCTTTGTGTCGTCAAACTCCTGGGATGTCAATGGTGCCGGTTCAGCGGGTCTGACTACCTTCTGGATCCAGCGCAGTGAAGGTGAGCCACCTGAGGAGCTCGGTTTCCCGGCAAATCGTGTGGTTCGGGCAATCACGGACCTCCCGGTGCTTGTGCGCGGATGAGGCGGCTACACACTGCTGTCTTGACAGCGGCTCGAGTCGCCGCATCTCTCGGGTCGTCGCGGTTGAGGCCGATGACTGAGCGCAAGCCGTATGCCCTCGGCGCGGGAGCGGACTCGCGACAAGTGCCTCTGGGATTGGCTAACCTGTGTCAGTTTCGGAGCCGGCAGTAGACGAAACCAGTGCTAAGCCACGAACGCAATCGCGTTCGGTCTCTTTTTCCTTGTCTCGCTAACCGGGGGAGCTGTCTCGATCTGCGTCGGGGTTTGTGTCCGGAGAGTCCGTAAGTGGGACGAAGCCCACCCGCATTGAACCCCTTCGGTGTCGGCGGTAGGATTGTGTTTTATGTTCATATCGTTGTATTCAGCAGGGAGATCACAGTGAACAGGCTCATCACAGTTCTACTCGTCGTGCTTTTGCTCGCATTCCCGACCTGGGTGATGGCTCAGAGCGACCAGACCTATGCCACATACATCACTGAGGAGGAGTGGCAAATGGTCAATGAGCTTCCGGGTGTCGACCGGCAGATAGTGAGCCGGGACATCGGGAAGCTCAACCTTTCGGTCGGCATTATTCACCGCGGAGCCGTTGCCAGAGGAAGTGGCACGAGCGCTCAGAACCCCGAGCGGCCCTGTGGTGTAACGAGCACAGAGCGAAACAGTGGAACGCGGGGAATCATGCACCTGCATCAAACTGAGACGTACTACCTTGTTTCAGGCTCGGGGACGTTGGTTACGGGTGGTGAAATCATGAATGGCAATGCGTCGGCACTAGAGGGCAACGTGACACAGATTCTGAACGGTCCTTCCTGCAGCGGCATGATTGTGGGGAATTGGGTCGCTAAGCATGTGAAGGAAGGCGATATCGTCATCATTCCGGCCGGGACGCCTCACGGCTGGCTTGAGGTTCCTGTTCACGTGGACTACCTGAGCGTACGCCCTGATCCGGACCGCGTGCTAGCGGATGGTTACATCAACCCGGCGCTTGGATCGGACTTCCAGATACAGACGCAGTAGCAGGAGAGAGCACCGGCGGCGATATGCCGCTGGTGCTCTATGTGCGGTGGGTCCGTAGGTCACGGTCCCCAGAGCAAACCATACTGCCCGAATACAGGCCACAACACCTGCGGTAATCTGGTGGTATCAGGTGATGGCTACATCCCAACGTTGAGGGGTAACCCGCCGAAAATAATCACAGACCGACCGGTAACACCGGAAGGGGCGATTCCAGTCTGTCTATATCCGATCTCACACCCTAACGTCGTCTCGTTACATCTCGGTTACGGCGATGCTTCAGCTTCCTGCCGCTCGATGTTGCGATAGACCTCTTGGATATGCCTGATATCGTGATTACCCTCGTGGCAAGCGTACTCATACATCGGCCCCTCGGTGGTCATCATCGGAATCTCGGCGCTCCACGGCTGGTCCCAGGTGGCCGGGTCCTCGACAGTGAACTCGTAGTGGATCCGGTCGTCGGACACGCGAGTGAACCGCTCGACTACTTTGAGGTCTCGGCTCGAGCCTTGCCACGCAGATCGGTCGTTAAAGTGACTGCTTTCAATGACCAGGGTGTTGCCCTCCCAGTGTCCCCGTGAGTCACCTGGATACTGACGGATGTTTTCCGAGATGGGCGGCCTGGCGTCGAGAGGGATGATCCGTGGCGGGTTGTTGTTCTGCTCGGTGAAGATCACCACATGGTTCGAGGTCTGGAAGATCTGGTGGATGTCGTTATACGACGGGTTTTGTAGCGGAGGGCCGTTGTAGCCGTAGTAGATGCACCGCTCGCTGAGCGGGCGCAGTTCATATCCATCGAACGCTCCGCGGTCGCCACGTGCCGCGCGCCGGGCTTCGGCTCGTGCCTGCGCCTGGTCATTGCGGGGTGGGATCCGACCGTCAGGCGGATCGGTGATCAGTGAGGTTCGCCGGGTCGACAACCCCTTGGGCACACGCGTTGCCAGCCAGATGGCATTGTCGTAGTGGACGTAGGTTTCGTCGCGATGCTGCTGATCAAGAATCCGTGCGCGTTCGTCCGGGTTAGCGATGGTGATGACATGGCGGGCCAGTGGGTCGGCACCATCGACGGTGAGCTGCGCCTGGAGCTGAGCCCACTCTTCCTCGCTGTAGAACGCCTGGTCGCCCAAATACTCGGGGCGTTCCATCGGCGTAAAGGTTTGGGTGGTCCAGTAGCCCTGCAGGTCGGGCTGGCCGTTCGGCAGGCGAGGCATCTCCCAGCTTGGGTCCGCGCCAAGGTCGCTGTCAGAGTCACTTTGTCCGAGTGCCAGAACCGGCGCTAGCATGCCGATAGCCAGTAAAGCGGCGACCGTTCTGAGATGATGGTGCATATCAACTCCCCCCTACGAGGTTTCCCTCGTTGTCAGCAACCCCACAATGATCCCTCAGGATGGCGTTGTCCGCAACCCTGTTGCGCCAGGATGGCCGCAAGCAGCCAGTTAGGTCCACGCCGACCCAAGCATTTCCACGCCGAGAGCAAACCTCGAGCTTCTCACGAGAACTTCAGTGCGTTGCTGACCTCGAATGGTTGATTCACGGCTGAGCCGACGCCGCGCTTGTTAGTTTTCCATCGTAGCCGTCGGCCAACCTTCGTCGATCGGTTTCGACGGATCGGCTGTGATCTTCAGATCAGCACAGTGGTGGTAGGAATAGCCACCCGGTTGGTTATACCGATGATCTGCCATGAATTGGAGTACTTGCAGCGTGCATTTCTCGCAGTTGATGTTTGGGATTGGAACATCGGCCTCCCAGGGTGCCATCGGAGTTTCTGGTCTAAAGGAGGCCCGTTCGCCTTTTTCCGGATCCGGATAGTGTGTGAAGAGGCCGTCAGCGATAACGGGGATCTGCGGAGGGCTCTGAATTGCTCCCCAAACTGAATACAAACCCTGATCCGTCCATTTTTCCTCTGCAAATGGGTCAGCTGGCAGTTCGTTCCGTGAGTTCACGGAAAGCGCAATTCGGTAGTGACCCGAATGATAAATGGTTTCCTGGATCTTCAGGTGAAGGTTTGCACCACCTGTGACCTCGGTGATGACGCCGGTCAGAATCTGTGCGTTGTCTCCACCCGGCTCGCCGCCGCACGGACCGACTTTTTGAGGATCGCCAAGCTGGTTTTCTTGGATCCAGGACGACGGTTCAACAAGTATGAAATGAGCGTCAGTACTGACTGGCAGCATCGGGAGTGTAATGGCCAGGGCGAACAAGAAACGCAAGCAGAGCTTCATTGAATGGTCCTCCTCGATAGACCCGAGTGAGCGGATGGTTAGCATTTTGGAGCGTGACTACATGCCGGTGACACGCCCCACGGTGCGCCATATTGTAGCTCTTTTGCTAGTGTCAAGTGCCGAGGAGAGCCCGTTTCCTACATCGGACACGGGGTCGATCTCGTAGATCGAGGCAGTGTCTACCCAGATGGCAAGTGCATCGACCGCCGAATCTTCCCCGCAAATGTCGCCGTGCGGGAGCGGACTGTTCCTACACCGTCCCTATCGGATCGCCGTTCCTTGTGTTTGACTGTACTCGTCTGACCGGGGACCGCTATACTGGGCGGACGCTAGATGGCGTTCTTCACCGAACCACTTTGGCGTCCAAATGGAGCAACTGATGAAGACATTGCTGACTCTGAGTCTGCTGATCACGTCGGGGCCCGTTCTGGCTGGTGCTCGCGTGGCCGAACTGGAGGGCCGTTGAGGCCTCCTGCGGTGTGCAGACCTGGATTGAGCGGAGCCTGATGAACTGGGAGCGATGGCTAACTACATTCGCCAAGGTTGATTCTTGAATGAGCTCTCCAGAATTAACGGATACCGCTGGAAGATAATCAATCAGCAGAAGCAAGGGGTCTTCAGGCCCCTGTTGCGCCGCTGAGGTGTCTACTGTATTTCGCCTCGTTCTGCCGGGGTTCGAACTGTGCCCTCGACGTATCCCCGCGCGACGCCTGCGAGTATGTGACGCAGGGTTCCATCGATCGGCTGGGACCGGTGGTAAGTAGGGGGTGCTTGTGGTCTTCTCGGCCGACCGTGAGGAGCGATACATCTTTTTTGAGAACGATTGCGAGAACGGCAAGGCCTGGACTCTCGACCGCTAAAGCCTCGAGAGGGTCGTCGATCTAGGATCTGTGGCACTGAACCATGCCAGCTCATGCTCGTGCATCACATATCGGTCGATTCGCATGGCGCCGTCTCTAGTATGTAAGTTGGTCGCATTCGTAGGGTAGAGCGGTGCATGGTTGCAGGAAGCTGACGGAGCTAAAGGAGCAACACAATGTCGTACAGTGCTTTCATGAAAATTTCAATTGTTTCTGGTCTCGCGGTTGCCCTTGCGGTCAGTGTGGCTCCGTCTGCACAAGAGCCGTCGGTGCTTCTGGAGCTGTCCCGACGTCCGACGAGCACCATGACAAACCCATACCGAATGATCGAAAACTGGCCAACCCTAAGGCCAGGCATGGAGTGGGGAGCAGCCATCGGAATTATTCCGGATGGCACGGGTGGCACTTGGATGATGTTCAGATCCGAGCCTCCGATCAACTACATCAATGCCTCCGGCGAAATCATGAAGAGCTTCGGGGAAGGGATGATCGTCCAGGCGCACGGCTTCTGCATGGACACCGATGGGAATCTGTGGGCCGGCGACAGCGGACCGTTTGGGGACGATCCGTCAACGGCTGGCCGCGGCTTTCAACTACACAAATTCAGCCAGGACGGCGAACTGTTGATGAGCCTTGGCAAGGCGGGCGTGTCGGCGGCCGGTGAAGACACGTTCATCGGACCGACCTCCTGTGCGGTGGCTCCCAACGGCAATATCATCGTTGCGGACGGACACTGGCCGCGGCCTTCCACCGCTCAGCAGGACGGAGACCGTCTGGTGGAGATCACCACGGATGGCACGTTCGTCAGGGCCGTCGGCAGGCTGGGACTCGGTCCAGGCGAGTTTCTCGGTCCGCACGCGCTGGCCTTCGATTCACAGGGGCGGCTGTTCGTCGCTGACCGGTCCAACAATCGGGTGCAGATTCTGGACCAAGACCTTAATTTTGTCGACGAGTGGCGGCACTTTGGGCGGCCCAGTGGCATCACTATCCTCGCCAACGACACGATGATCGTAGCCGATTCGGAGTCAGGGGCTTCTATTCCTGGCCCGTCGGTCGCTCCGGAAGGGGGCGGGTCCGTGGCTCGCAATCCGGGTTGGCAGGTTGGGATCCGCGTCGGTAGCGCGAGGGACGGATCGTTGCGCTATTTCGTGCCGGGCACTCGGCCGGAGGGTATGGCTGCCGATGAATCGGGGAACATCTTTGCCGGGCTGACCAGTGGGTGCGACACCAGTCCCTCCGGTGGATGCCTGCAGAAATGGGTCGAGAAGTAGCCGCCTCCCTCGTTGTTCAACGGGGACTGAAGCAGATGAGCAATAAGGGTGCGCCCTAGATGGCACAGAAGGCTGGTTGCTTAGTACCGATTCAGACAGTTCAGACAGAGGGGCAATGTAATGGCAATGGTTGTCATCACCGCAAAGGTCGAAGACGTCACGAAGTGGGAGACGGGATTCCGCACCCACGGTGAGCACTTTAACCGCATGGGCGTTACTGGTCCCATCAGTATCGCCATCAATGAGGGGAACGAGGTGGCGTTGTGTTTTGATCCTGCGGATGTGGCCACATTCATGAGCCGCCTCGACACACCAGAGAACGTGGCTGCCATGGAGCAGGACGGTGTGAAACGCGATACCGTGAGGGTCTATGTCATGGATAGAACGTTTCAACCGTAGTTCGGTTGGT
>Ga0310345_10005905_pt1 | contig 10769 bp, 10 predicted proteins | sample HC15DNA20500_MG_FD_204667 | JGI IMG/M metagenome (GOLD analysis project Ga0310345, IMG submission 204667) | Marine microbial communities from station ALOHA, North Pacific Subtropical Gyre - HC15-DNA-20-500_MG | ecosystem: Environmental > Aquatic > Marine > Oceanic | place: Pacific Ocean: North...
CTGGCGGATCGGGTCCACATCGATGACATCGCAGCAAACGCAGGAGACACCGGAGTGCCCTTCTCGGTCTACATCGACTGTGAAGCGGATCTCCAGGGCTGGACCATCGTGCTGAAGTACGAGCCCCAGCTGATGCAAATCTCGACGATCTCCTCTGAAGGAACAGCGATTGAGGATTCCATCGACTTTGAACTACCCAATATCGACAATGTCAATGGAGTCACCATCGTTGCGGTGATCATGGATCTCTTGCCGCCCTTCGATGGAGCGATTCTGCCCAGCGGTAGCGATCATGAAGTCCATCGGGCCACGGCCGTGATCGATGGTAGTGCCGCCTCCGGAGATTACACCTTCGGCCCGGCCAATGGTTACGCTGCCAACACGTCTGCGGTCACCGACAACACGTTCGTGGTGGCTGGAGTGTCCGTCGAACCGGAACTGATTGACGCTACCTTGACCATCGGTGGTGGAAGTTCACCGAGCACCGACCCCGGCAACGGGAATAACGGTGGCAACGATAACTCCACCGGTGGTAATGATGACCCGCCGGTAGATGAAGTCACTTTCCTGCGTGGAGATGTGAACGGCGATGGCAGCCTCGATGTCACCGACGGAAGTCTGTTGCAGCTGTGGCTCACCGGTGGCGGAACCACTCCACCCTGTCTCGATGCCGCAGACGTCAACGACGATGGAATGGTGAACCTTTCAGACCCGATAGACCTGTTCGAGTTTCTTTACCAAGGATCCAATCCCCCTCCAGCTCCCTATCCGGCGGTAGGTACTGATCCAACCGCTGATGGACTGAACTGTAACGGATAACCCCAAGCGTTCGTTCCAGTGGAGCTGAAACCCCCGAACCCGGCTGGGATCCTCGCCTCCCCCGCAGCAAGAGGTCTCCCCCAATCCCCCCAAGATCCTAGCCGGGTCTCCCTTTTTCACCGAGCGGCACTGCAATGGTGAGGAGTGCACCAGCCAGGTGCCCTGCTTGTCCCCAATTTTCCCACAAGGAGACCCCGGAAACGACGTTCTGGGGCTTCTGCGATAGATCTTCCAGATGACCACAGGTTGGGCATTGATGCCCGGTCCCCCCCTAGATATGGTGCGGCCCACGCGTCCGGGAGAGGCCACGCCGCCCTACCGGATCGTGGGCTCGAAGGGCTGCGCAGTGATTGCCGAACCACGGTTGTTCTGGAATCCCTCCAGAGTTTCTTCGTCATTTTTTTCATTCGGTTTCATCGACTGGGTCTGTCACCGATGATCGGTGGTGACCTCGGGAAGAGACTCGCGGAAACTGTCCGCGGGAATCAGGGGAATAGTGCCACTTCACTAGATGAAGAGAAGGGGAAGTGGTCAGTGATGGGAGCATGCTTCGTGCATGCGGGATCGTCGGATGCGTTGCTGCCAAACGCAGTGACATCAGACGGAGTGCTGTTAGACGTTGAGTGGTTAGACGTGGTTGAGGTACGCGGCTTCGACCGCCCGAGTGGGGAGCACCTTTACTCGAACGAACGAAGCCGGCGAGAGTGGATTCGAACTTCCGTGTGTCAGGCGCGAGCCTGTCACAGTCGAACCTCGGAGAACGACTCGCTCATCGTGAATCCTGTTCGATCAAGATCTTCGATCTTGAAGTCAGGAGTCGTCACGGCGAGTGAGATAGCGGAGTCATCTCTCACTGCACGGTCGGTGGGATACGAAGCCGCGAAATTCTTGGTTCTGAGCAGAACGAATCTGGCGCTTCTCATCCGTTTTCTTTTCCGTCCTCCTGGACGAAAAAAGATGGGCGGGAAGAGTCGGGTCGCTGCTTCGTCGTCGGAAGATGAAGTCCTCACTCATACCTCTGCATCACGCCCTCACAACTTGAACGTCACACGCACGGATCTAATCCCATCGAGAGCCGGTACTGACTGGAGACTGCAGGTAGCAATCAGCAAGTCGCATCGCTACCTGTCAGGTCAATGGAGGGAACGTGTAAGTCGCTCGATAACCGGGCGTGATTCCAGCAAACGGAATCGTCTACTTGCACGAGGGAACATGGGAGAGGACCTGAGTTGAAGATTGAGCGCCGTTTTACTACCAAAGGAGATAGCCCCTATTCCAGTTTCGAGATGACTCGTCGCGAGTCGGAAATTCGGAATCCGGATGGCACCGTCGTTTTCCAACAGGACGACATCATGGTTCCCGAAAGTTGGAGCCAGGTCGCAACTGACGTTCTGGCGCAAAAGTATTTCCGCAAAGCTGGCGTCCCCCAGCTGGATGAGAATGGCAAGCCACTTCTCGACGATGAAGGTAACGCCATTCTCGGTGGCGAAACCGATTCCAGACAAACTTTCGGCAGACTCGCTGGCTGCTGGACTCACTGGGGATTCGAGGGTGGTTATTTCGACACCTCTGATGATGCTCGCGCGTTTCATGACGAGTTGTGTTTCATGCTCGCAAATCAAATGTGCGCTCCCAATTCTCCGCAGTGGTTCAACACCGGATTAAACTGGGCTTATGGCATCGAGGGACCTCCACAAGGTCACCATTACGTCGACCCGATGACCGGTGAACTGAAGCGCTGCACCAGTGCCTATCAACGTCCTCAACCACACGCATGCTTCATTCAGAGTGTCAAGGATGACCTGGTCGGTGAAGGCGGAATCATGGATCTGTGGACCCGAGAGGCACGCCTCTTCAAGTACGGGTCTGGAACCGGTTCCAACTTCTCCTCGCTACGTGGTGCCGGAGAACCGCTCTCCGGAGGAGGGCGCTCCTCGGGCTTGATGTCGTTCCTGAAGATCGGCGATGCCGCAGCAGGAGCTATCAAGTCGGGCGGGACTACTCGACGGGCAGCCAAGATGGTTTGTCTCGACCTGGACCACCCGGATATCGAAGACTTCGTCACCTGGAAGATGCGCGAGGAGCAAAAGGTCGCAGCACTGGTAGCCGGATCCAAGGTCTGTGCCCAAAACCTCCAGGCTGTTCTGGCAGCATGTCACAACGGTGACAAGTCGGCATGCGCGACCAACACCGATCCCAAGAGCAATCCGACACTCGCCAGAGCGGTACTCACCGCCCGAAACGCTTCGGTACCCGAGCCTTCCATCCAGCGGGTGCTGCAACTGGCGGATCAGGGAGTTCTCGCCATCGAATTCGATGAATACGATATCGGCTGGGAAAGCGCCGCCTACCAGACCGTCAGCGGCCAGAACGCCAACAACAGTGTGCGGGTTCCGAATGCCTTCTTCGATGCACTGAACAACGGTGAAGACTGGAATCTGCTTGGACGAACCGATGGAGAAGTGGTCCGCAGCATCCCTGCCAGCGAGCTGTGGGACAAGATCTCCGAGTCCGCATGGTCTTGTGCCGATCCAGGGATCCAGTTCGATACCACCATCAATGAGTGGCATACCTGCCCCGAGGACGGTCGTATCAACGCATCGAACCCGTGCTCTGAGTACATGTTCCTCGACGATACCGCCTGCAATCTCGCTTCTTTGAACCTGGTCAAGTTCCTGGCTGATGACGGTGAGTTCGACGTGGAGGCCTTCCGTCACGCCACACGAATTTGGACGATGGTTCTCGAAATTAGCGTGTTGATGGCTTCCTATCCGAGCGAAGAGATCGCTCGGCGCTCCTATGAGTACCGGACCCTCGGACTTGGATATGCGAATTTGGGAACGGTCCTCATCCGTCTCGGAATTCCTTACGACAGCGCCGAGGGCCGAAGCATCTGCAGTGCCATCACCGCGATCATGACCGGCCAGTCCTATGCCACCAGCGCTGAATTGGCGAAGGAAAAAGCACCCTTCCCCAATTACTCGCGCAACAAGGACGGAATGCTACGGGTCATTCGTAACCACAAGAACGCAGCCTTCAATGTCGATTCGGACCAATACGAAGGTCTCTCGGTACTACCAACACCTCTCGACTCTGCCAGCTGCCCGAACTATCTGGTCGAGGCCGCTCAGGAATGCTGGGAAAATGCTTACAAATTGGGCCAGGAGTACGGCTATCGCAACGCACAGGTCACGGTCATCGCACCGACCGGAACCATCGGTCTCGTCATGGATTGTGACACCACCGGAATCGAGCCCGATTTTGCACTCGTCAAGTTCAAGAAACTCGCCGGAGGTGGGTATTTCAAGATCATCAACCAGAGCCTTCCCCCTGCCTTACAGAAACTGGACTACACCAAACAGCAGATCGATGAAATTTCGAAATACGCAGTGGGTCATGGAACGCTGAGGGGTGCCCCGGAAATCGATCACGATGCACTGCGCGAGTTGAAGTTCGACGACGCCTCCATCGCCAAGATCGAATCCTCGCTGGAGAGCGCCTTCGACCTGCAATATGCCTTCAATGACTACTTGCTGGGAGAAAATTTCGCCCAGAAGACTCTGGGGCTCTCCGGAGATTCTCTGATCCTCTGGTCCTCGAATCCGCTCAAAGCTCTGGGCTTCACCACGGAACAGATCCGCCAGACCAATCAGTACGTCTGCGGCACGATGACGATCGAAGGTGCCCCACATATCAAGGAGAAGCACCTTTCCATCTTCGACTGCGCGAACCGCTGCGGCCGAACCGGCAAGCGCTTCATTCGATCTGAAGCTCACATCCTGATGATGGCAACAGCTCAGCCGTTCATCTCTGGAGCCATCTCCAAGACCATCAACATGCCGGCCGAAACAACCATTGATCAGGTCCGAGAGTCTTACAATCTCGGCTGGAAGTCGATGCTGAAAGCGGTCGCTCTCTACCGTGATGGAAGCAAGCTGTCGCAACCTCTCTCCTCCTGGGGCGAAGAGATCGCTGAGGCCGATCTTCCAGAGGCCACTGAGAACATGCCCCCTCAGATCGAGAAGGTAATCTACCGCTACCTGGCACGTCGCCGCCGACTACCTCATCGTCGCGGTGGCTACACACAAAAGGCAATTGTCGGTGGCCACAAGGTCTACCTCCGGACCGGCGAATACGAGGATGGCTCCATCGGCGAGATCTTTCTCGATATGCACAAGGAAGGTGCTGCGTTCCGCAGCCTGATGAACAACTTCGCCATCTGTGTCTCGCTCGGTCTGCAGCATGGAGTACCGCTGGAAGAATTCGTGGAAGCGTTCACTTTCACTCGATTTGAACCCAATGGACTCGTCCAGGGAAACCGAACCATCAAAATGGCAACCAGTGTGATCGACTACATCTTCCGGGAACTCGCGATCAATTATCTGGGTCGGTACGATCTCGCCCAGATACAGCAGGAAGATCTTCGCTCCAGTTCCATCGGAAACTCTTCTCCTCCTCCAGAGTTTACCGATGAAGAAGAGATTTCAGTCTCCAGTGAAGATTCGAACGATTCCTTCTTCTCGCAAGGACTTGCTGAGTTCACGCGAAGACTTCCTGCCGTGGAAGTCCCAGCGAGTACCGCGACTCTTTCCCAGCGAGAAGTTTCGCAAGCAAAAGGATTCACCGGAGATCCATGCCAAGAATGTGGCGCATTGACGATGATACGCAACGGCACGTGCCTGCGCTGTAATACCTGCGGAGCTACCACCGGCTGTTCGTGATCAGAGTAGCGTAACGGTAACAGTCAGGCGGAAGCTGAGAGATCGCAAAAGCAGTCTCTCAGCTTCCGCCGATTCCTGAATAGCTTCGAGTGCGGTGATCAACTTGAGAAAACTGGTTCGTTTATGGAGGTGTCCGATGGCAGTAAAGCCAGACCGCTGGATTCGTAGAATGGCCGTAGAACACGGAATGATCGAGCCCTTCTCACCAGAACAGGTGAGAGAGGGAATCGATGAATCTGGCCAACCGTACAGAGTGATCTCCTACGGGATCTCTTCCTATGGATATGACCTTCGTGTCGCAGACGAGTTTAAAGTATTCACAAATGTCCACGGGTCCGTGGTCGATCCAAAGTCGTTTGACGAACGCTCCTTTGTCGATATCAAGACTGATTGCTGCATCATCCCACCGAACTCCTTCGCGCTGGCCCGTAGCATCGAATACTTCCGGATTCCGAGAAATGTGATCACGGTATGCCTTGGAAAATCCACCTACGCTCGCTGCGGAATCATCGTCAACGTCACTCCATTCGAACCGGAGTGGGAAGGCCACGTGACTCTGGAAATCTCGAACACCACCCCTCTGCCGGCTCGTGTTTATGCCAAAGAGGGAATGGCACAAGTGCTGTTTTTTGAAAGCGACGAGGAATGTGAGACCTCGTACCGCGATCGAGGTGGAAAATACCAGGGTCAAAAAGGGATCAACCCGCCCAGGATGTGATCGGGACCGGTGGCGCGACGACTACCCTGACCTTACGATTCCCCCGTTGTGGCGGCTCCGCGCGTCCACAATGAAACCCGGGATGAAGGGGTGCCTGTGATCGACGAGCCAGGCCTGGAACCAAACGCCAGGACAAACTCCACCGGGTACACCTCCGACCGGGGCGCAATCTCTCCATCGTGTCAATCCGCTGGCGACTGTGAGCCGATTCTGCAGTCCGCACTCGCTGGAAATCGGATCTCCTCTGCCGATGCCCTGGCGCTGGCTCTTCATGCCGATGAGGATTCGCTGTTTACGACTGCCAATGAGATTCGTAAGAAACTACACCCCGACTCGATCGTTACCTACGTCGTCGACCGGAACATTAATTACAGTAACATTTGTACATCGGTGTGTTCCTTCTGTGCCTTCTATCGGAAACCGGGTGATCCGGAGGGATACGTTCTTTCTCTCGATGAGATTCACGAGAAAGTCGATGAAACGATCGCTCTTGGCGGCAGCGGGACCTTGATGCAGGGTGGCCTTCATCCAGAACTGCCCCTGTCCTGGTACACGGAAATGCTACGAAGCATCAAGGATAGACACCCCAGCTTTTACCTGCACTGTTTCTCTCCTACCGAAATCCATGCTTTCACGACCGTGACAGGACTCGATTGCGAACAGATCCTCCAGCAGTTGAAAAACGCTGGATTGGATTCGATCCCAGGAGGAGGGGGAGAAATCCTCGTCGATGCCATCCGTAAGAGAAGACGCTCTTCATGTAGTACGAATGAATGGCTGGAAGTCTCCGCCAGCGCCCATCGCCTCGGGATTCCAACCACTGCTACGATGATGATCGGACTCGGTGAAGAGACATGGATGCGTGCAGAACACCTCGAGAGGATTCGTGAAGTTCAAGATCAAACCGGCGGGTTCATCTCCTTCATCCCCTGGACCTTCCAGCCTGACAACACTGCTCTTGGAAGAAAGATCAGCGAGAGAGTCCCTGCCCGTGAATACTCCCGTTGGCTCGCTGTCTCTCGAATTTTCCTCGACAACATCCAGAACCTGCAGGTTTCGTGGCTCACCGTCGGAATGGAGGAAGGTCGTCTGGGACTCCAGAGGGGCGCCAATGATCTCGGCTCAGTGATGATCGAGGAAAATGTCATCTCGGTAGCCGGGGCCAACCATACGGCGACTGAAAAGTTGCTGCGCGATACGATCGAAAAATCCGGATTCCGACCCGGATTGAGAAATGCGGGTTATCGACGGTTACCCGACCGGCCAGTTCCCGTGACCACCGGAGAGGAAATCGCGTGACCGGACCAGCTACAGATCCTACAAGGAGTCGCGACGAGCTCACCAGTGCTACCGAGGCTCTTGTCGCTGGCTGGGCCGTCCCCGAGAACATTCCCCACGGTGTTTGCACAGCCATCGTCCCCGGGACAGAGTGCATCAACGGAGCTCGTCTTCTTGCACGCACCCTTCATACGCTGGTCCTTCGCTCCCGACCCAGGACATTGGTGCTGGTCGCCGGAACCTCCTGCAAGATAACGAGGCTTCGAGCCATCGGGAGCATCCAAACTTCTCTGGGAGAAGTCGCCATCGACGAGAGAATGGCAGCTCGGATCGCCTCGCTCTGGCCGGGAGAGCTGGAGGTAATTCCAGAAAACACTGGTGATGGAATCCTCCCCTCTCTACATCGCATCACACCTTTGATGGCGCAGGTTCTGATTCCTGGATGCCGAGTGGTTCCAATGGAGATTCCAACCCGACCAGGTCAAGATTTCGACCCGATTCGGCTCGGACAGGAACTGGGCAGCCAGTTGAAATCGGAAATCGGTTCTTGTTTGATCGCCGCCGGAACCCTTTCCCCGCGAAAAGAGGGAAAAGTTGGTGATGAAATCCAGGAAGACGCTTCGATCTTGAAATACATGCTCGATCCGGAAGCAGTCGATCTGGCGGGGCTCGCCTCCGTGTCTGGCTTAACGGACTGGTGTTCCTTGGTGCTGGCCACTGCGCATGCGGTCGAGCGTGGTCGACGTACTGGCCACCTGCTAGAGCATGGCATGGTCGACTTCGGCCAACAAAAGTTTGGTGCTGCAGCAGTAGTCCTCTAGGAGGCAAACCGAATGGGATCGATTTCAACCGGGGGTGGAGATACCGGGGATACCGGGGTGTTGGGTGCCGGCCGGTTCGATAAATGCCATCCACGCATCGAGGCCTATGGTGTCGTCGATGAACTGAACTCGGAGATCGGTGTGTGCCTCTCCAGTAATAGCTCCGAATCTCCTCTGAAAAACTCCCCGGCGATCCGCAAACAACTGGAAGAGCTCCAATCGTTACTCTTCTCTCTCGGAGCCGACTTGGCTCAACCAGGCTGTGGAATCGAAGAAGGTACGGAACTACGTGTCAGTGACAGAGACACCGATAGGATCACGGGCTGGATTCATCAGTGGGAACGGGAGCTGCCGCAACTCAAGGAGTTCATCATCCCAGGTGGAAATGTAATCGCAGCCCGTCTCCACCGCGCACGCACCACTTGCCGAAGAGCGGAGCGAAGAACCGTTGAGTTCTCCAGGTCTTCTGGAGAGGGGCAACACGCCATCGTGTTCCTCAACCGGATCTCTGACCTTCTCTTCCTTCAGGCCAGGGCAGCAAATCGTGCCGATGGCATCGATGACGTTCCCTGGAAACCGGTCGAAGACGAGTAATTATTTATCATGAGTAAATTGATAGATGAGTTCGATGGGATTCTTCGTTGGCCTAAAAAGCGATCAGACAAAGAGACCGTAGTTCAATGGCTATCTACAAAATTTGACTTTGATAAAAAGTATTCCGAAAGCGAAGTAAATGAAATTATCAATCAGCACCATTCATTTGCCGACATTGCTCTTTTGAGGCGAGAACTGATCTCTAGAAAATACATGTTGAGAAAAGATGATGGTTCTCAATACTGGAAAATAGATCAGTGATCATTCCTCTTCCGCGTTGACGCCGAATTCCTGGAGCCAGAAATCGACCTGCTTCTTGCTCCTCGGAGCTGCCGGTTTGCCTGACACCTTACCCGGTTTCGAATTTCGGCCGGCTCCCCCCTTGAGAACCAGCTTTCGAAAATCGGCACAGGAAACCCACTCGACACCTGAACCGTCCAAACGCGATCCGATGTCAGATCGATCATCGGTGACGACACGCACGGTACCCGATCCGCCTTTTTTCCGCGCCAGAGCAAGCACGCGATCATCGGCGCTTTCCCCTCTCCTGGCGATGGAACTCTCGACTCCAGTTCGACCAGGTAGCGCTGAACCACCGTCATACACGACATCGAAAGTTTCATCGGAACTCCGAAGGCGGGACAACTCATGCTCCAGAAGCTGACGTGCAGCTTCGAAACCAGTTTCCTTCATTCTTTGACGAAACTGAGGATCAGAATGGATGAGGTTGTTGCCATCGACGATCCAGTGGATCAAGGGTCCTCTAATCGAAATCAAAGATGGAAGGAGGCTTCTTGTTGGGGTCTTCCTCGGCTTTCTTGAGGCCCTCATCGAACAGTTCGTCGAGACGCTCGTCCTTACCCTCCTCGGCGGCAAGTCCCTCCTCGAATACCTTCTCAGCCTTCTGCGGCCCAGCAGTGGCATCCTTCACGGCGTCTTCAAAAGATCTGGTGTTGCCATCTTCATCTTTTGACACGCTGTGAAAGATCTTCCTGGTACGAGGATCGATGGTGAGCGTCGTCTTGCAGTCGGGGCACTCCACTTCGAAAAGCCTATCGGGTCGATTCGACATCGATCACCCTTTTCCGTATATCAGGTTCAGAACCTCGTTCCGGGTTGCCTGATTTTCCCTCATCACTCCGCGCATGGCGGAAGTCGTCATGATACTGCCCGGCTTCTTCACACCTCTCATCGTCATGCATGTGTGGGTCGCTTCAAGAACCACAGCAACGCCTCTGGGCTCCAGTTTGTGACTGATGAGATCAGCGATCTGTGCGGTCAATCGCTCCTGAATTTGAGGTCTTCTGGCGAAGTGCTCAACTGTACGCGCAAGTTTCGAGAGTCCAACAATTTTACCGTCGGGCAGGTAGGCAACATGGGCTTTCCCGGTGAAAGGCATCAGGTGATGCTCACACAAGGAAAAGAAGGGAATCTCTTTGAGCAAGACGATCTCGTCATAGTCCTCGTGGAAGACCGCACTGAGAACTTCCGAGCTGGCTTCGTGCATGCCGCCGAAGATCTCTTCATACATCCGGACTACCCGATCAGGAGTGGTCAACAATCCCTCACGATGGGGATCTTCCCCCACTCCTTCGAGGATCATTCGAACCCCTTCTCGAACCTTTTCTGCGTCAAACTTCTCGGGTACGTCCAAAAGATCACTCCCAGCCGGGCTGGAGGTCAATCCGGCCAGATAGAGAATAGAAAGCAATCGGGTTATCCCAGACGATCTTGCGAATCACATCCTCTGGAAATCCTTCTCTTCTCATCCTCCACACTGTTCTCGGTACACTCAGAGGATCAGAGGGACCCCAGTCA
>Ga0310345_10005908_pt1 | contig 10767 bp, 12 predicted proteins | sample HC15DNA20500_MG_FD_204667 | JGI IMG/M metagenome (GOLD analysis project Ga0310345, IMG submission 204667) | Marine microbial communities from station ALOHA, North Pacific Subtropical Gyre - HC15-DNA-20-500_MG | ecosystem: Environmental > Aquatic > Marine > Oceanic | place: Pacific Ocean: North...
CAGATCGACACAACAAACGACCAGATTGGCCGCATGAACGCCAACGGCTTCGAATCTGCGACCGAGCTCTTCCTGGAAGAGGACCCGGTTGGCCAGACCCGTCAGGGCGTCGTGATGCGCCATATGGGCGATCTGAGCCTCGCTTCGCCGGCGTTCGCTCACATCCTCATAGGTTGCGAGCCAACCTCCATCAGCCAGTGGTTCATGGGCGACGGCGATCCACTTTTCCGGGCCGGCCGCCTCCACGAAGGCCGCTTTGCGCCGTTCATGCACATAGGTGGCCTGGTGACTGTAGATCTCCTGGAAGGCCGATGGCTGCTGCGCTTTGCCCGAACGGGCGAGAAGCTGTGCCAGCGGCATTCCGGGACGCAGGTCCTCCGACATCCCGGCCAGATCGGCGAAGCGGTGATTGCAGACGACCAGTCGCTCGTCCTTGTCGAAGGTGCACAGCGCTTGAGACATGTTGTCGAGGGCGGCGCCGAAGCGGTCGTTCTGGGCCTGCAGGGCATTCGAGGTCCCCTGCAGATCCGCGGCAAGGCCCCGCAATCTCTGATGAGTGCGACCCAAAAGCCGATTGTGGTGAAGGAGGAGAGCGACGAGAACAAGGCCGCAAACGATCAGACCACCGGCCATTCCGCTGAAGGTCAGATGCAAGCCCTGGAGTTCATCCTTGTACTTCGCCGCATTGCTCGCTGCGACCTGATCGGCGACGGAGGCAAGAGCGGTCAGCTTGCTCCCGAGCGGTGCGAGCGTGGCGAGGATTTTTCCCAGGCTTTGCGGACTTGCATCGCCCTGACTGAGGAAGTCCTCGACCTGGTCGAGGGAGTTTTTCAACTCGCCGAAAATTGCCCGGCGTTGCGCATTCTTGCGAATGAAGTCCCGCGTCGCGCCATTCTCAAGCGTGTCCAGCCGGCCGAACATGATGTCGAGCCGAAGTCGGGCGTCATCCGGGCTGACTCCGCTTTCGGGAAGGGCGAGCGCGCTAAGCGTGCTCTCCATCCGCATGAACTCTGAGACGCCCTGACTCAGGGCCCAAGACATGTTGTACCCGGAAAGCTCGTTCAACGTGTTCTGTCGTTCCATGATGAGAAACGACATGTACACGCTGGCAAACATCAATCCGCCAACAATGGACGCAAGCAGCCATTGAACCTTGCGCAGCGATGTCAGAGGCTTTCGTTCCATCTCTACTATTCAACGACAAGCCGGAAAAGCTGCCACGCCGAGCGGGCATAGTAGGTCTGGGTCTGCAGGTCGGCATCGCTGTCGAAGGGGTAGATGATGCACAAGGGCCCTTTGTCCCGGACCGTCATGTAGCGACCATCCCGCTTCAGGGCGATAATCGGGTCGTGACCCGCGTCATCCTTGAGTGGCAGCGTCGTGACGTAGTCGTTCAGTGCCTTGGCGGTCACGCGGTCGCCTTTTGCCCCGACCGCCGCCATCAGATCGCTGAACCGGACGCCCTCGAAGACGACCAGATCTTGATACCAGGGCGTATGGGTTTCGATGGTGACGAGGCCGAGAGCCTCCAGCATCGGGCGATCGAACTGGGCCGTCTTGCCGACATTGGTCGATTGAATATTCCCGGAGATCACCAGGATTGGTTCTTCCTCCGGTGCCTGGAACGGTGCTCCAAGACTGGCGACGACACCGAAGAGCAGGGCGACGATCGCTCCGATCCAGATCCGAAGGTCCATGATACAACCCTTGCTTCGAGACGAGATTCCATGCAGGTGCAAGAGTTGCAGATTCGATCTAACGAGCCGTAAACTCGCAGCGATCAGCTGACCCGCAGTCCGATGCGGCTAATGAAACCTTTCACGTGAGGGCGCTTTGCGCTCGACTGCCGGAGCCAGGTCCGGCAGTCAGCCGTTCGGGTTCGACGCCGGCAACACGACGTGGCAGCCCTTGCATGGGCAAGAACCGGAACTCGGAAACGGACATGCCGATCGCCGTCAGTTCGCGTGCGCCTACTGCTTGTCTTCCGGCAGCGGTACCAGAGGCAGGGCCGCGATCCCCTCCTCGCGCAGGCTTTCGACATCCTTCTTCGAGGCCTCGCCGTAGATCTGCCGCGCCTCGGTCTCGCCGTAGTGGATCTTGCGTGCCTCCTCGGCGAAGCTCGAGCCCACGTAATCGGCTTCGGTTCGCACCTTGCGCGACAACTCCTGCAGAACCTTGAAAGCCTGGGCGACTGCGGCGCTCGGCTCCGGCAGGTTGGTGAGCGTCGGCGGCCGCTGCGGCGCCTGAGCCGGCGGGCCGGCGGGGGACGGCACTGTCGGCGGGTTGTCCTGCGAGGCTGCCGGAGCCGCCACCTCATCGATGGCATCGCGGGCAGAGCCGCCCCTGGCAAGCGCCGGGCGCATCAACGCCTTTTCGATCTGGTGGGAACCGCAGGCAGGGCATTCCACGAGTCCGCGCTCCGACTGTGCCTCGAAGTCCGAATTCGAGCGGAACCAGCCATCGAAGCGGTGACCGGCCTCGCGGCAACGCAGCGCGAAGTGGATCACGAGCCGGCCTTTTCGAGCGCGCCACGAACGCGCACGATTGCCTGCCCCTCGCCCACGGCGAAGGGACGCGCATTGCCGAGATTCGGGATCTTGCCTCTCGCTGCCGCCACGGCGGCCGTGTCGATCTCGGCGATGGCGATGCCCGGCTCGTCGCCCTCGACTTCGGCTACGACGCGCCCCCAGGGATCGACGATCAAGGAATGCCCGTAGGTCTCGCGCCCGTCCTCGTGCTGCCCGCCCTGGGCGGCGGCAATCACATAGGCGCCGTTCTCGATGGCCCGCGCCCTGAGCAGCACATGCCAGTGCGCCTCGCCGGTCTGGCGTGTGAATGCTGCCGGCACGGTCAGTACCTCGGCCCCGGAGAGCGCCTCTTCCCGGTAGAGATGGGGAAAGCGCACGTCGTAACAGACCGAAAGGCCGAACCTTGCCGGCCCGCCTGGAAACTGCAGATCGGCGAGACCCGCCGCCTCGCCAGGCCGGTAGGTCTGCGATTCCCGCCAGCTCTCGCCATTGTCGAGATCGACGTCGAACATGTGGATCTTGTCATAGGTCGCGACACGCCGGCCGTCAGGACCAAACAGAAATGCCCGGTTTGCAACCCGTCCGTCGTCGAGCGGCACCGCCGTCGAGCCGATATGGACATGGACATGATCGCGCGCCGCCAGCCGCGAGGCGGCCTTCAACAGCGGATCTTTGTCTTCCGGTACGAGACGCGCCATCAGTTCGGCCCGCTCGCGCTGGACCATGCCGGTCATCTCGGGCGTCTGAACATAGGACGCGCCGGCACCGACCGCCTGCTCCGCCAAAGCCTCGAAGGCCGCGACATTCGCCGCCGGCTCGATACCGGAGCGCATCTGCAGGACGGCTGCGCGAAATTTCGTCACGATCCGGTTCCTTTAGGCGGCCAACAGCGGATCGAGCTTGCCGGCCCGATCGAGAGCAAAGAGTTCGTCGCAGCCGCCGACATGCGTCTCGCCGATGAAGATCTGCGGGAATGTCGAACCACCATTCGCCCGCTCGCGCATTTCCTTGCGCAGATCCGGCGACGAGGTCGCATCCTTCTCGTCATATGCGACGCCCTTTTGTTCGAGAAGCTGCTTGGCACGACTGCAGAAGCCGCAGAACTGTCGCGTATAGATGGTCACGTCGGCCATGGATGATCCCTGGATGCCGTTCTTGGTTAGCAGAGCGATATGGCCTCAAGGACCGCCACCCGCAACCCTGGCAAAGACCAGGACATCGACATCGCTCGCCCCGGCGCGCTTCAGGGCACGGGTCGCGCTCGCCGCCGTGGCACCGGTCGTGTAGACGTCATCGACGAGGAGAACGCGCCTGCCCTCCACCTCACTGCGGCGCTGTTCGCTGACGCGGAAGGCGCCGCGGACGTTGTCCTGGCGCTGCCTCTGGCCGAGCCCGACCTGCGTCTGCGTCGCCTTGATCCGCTCCAGCGCGAGCGGCCGGAACATCACTCCGGACTTCCGCGCGATCGCCCGGCTCAGCTCGGCCGACTGGTTGAACTTGCGCCGCCAGAGACGGCGCGCATGGAGGGGTACGGGCACGATCACGTCCGCATCCGCCAGAAGCTCGGCCCCCGCCCGTTCCATCCAGCCAGCCATGAGCGGCACGAGATCGGTGCGGTCGCCGTATTTCAGCGCGGTCACCAGCCGGGTGGCGAGTTCCTGATAGAGCACCGCCGCACGCAGCCGCGCGAAAGGCGGCGGCTCGGCGATCGCTTGCGCCGACAGAAAGCCCTTTCCGAGATCGTAGGAGAAGGGAAGCCCCAAAACCTCGCAATAGGGCCGTTCGATGAAACGCAGATTGACCCAGCAGTCCGGGCAGACGCTGCCGGCGCGCGTCACGGCCGTCTGGCAGCCGGGACAGACGGCCGGGAAGAGCATCCGCCCCAGGGAATTGGCGATCGCCGACGTACCTCGCTTGAACAGGTGCACCCTACCAGCCCGTAACGCAACGACCGGCCGAACCGGTCGGCTCGGGCTCCGAGCCCGAGCGGCCTCTCCGCAACCGCGTGGCGGAAATTCGAAGTTCCAACCACCGGCTCCGGCTTGACAGTAGCCGAGTTCTCGACAGCTACAAGCACCAAAACATTGCGTGACGAAATACGGGAATCGATCCTGGTGGCAGACCCTTCGGCCCCCTTCGACCGTCGCCTTCTTGACAGGCGCAGAGCCCGCTGGCTGCTGCCCCAGCCGGAACGTGGCGCCGATTTCCTGCTTGAGGCCGCGACCAGCGAATTGATCGACCGGCTGTCCATCGTCGAAAGGCATTTTGACGTGGCGGTCGATCTCGCCGGGCATGGCGGCGGGATGGCCACACGGCTCGAGGCGAGCGGTCAGTGCGGCCATGTTCTGCGGCTGGAACGCCTGGCCGGCCTCCTGGGTGAGGGCGCGCTCGGCGTCGTTGGCGACGACGAGTTCCTCCCGCTGGCGCCAGGAAGCGCCGATCTCGTGGCCTCGACGATGTCGCTCCAGTTCGTCAACGACGTGCCGGGAGTGCTCGCGCAGATCCGCCGCACGCTGAAACCGGACGGCCTGTTCCTCGCCGCCTTTCTCGGTGGCGACACGTTGCACGAACTGCGCGCCGCCCTGATCCAGGCGGAAGCCGAGTCCACTGGCGGCGCCTCGCCCCGTGTTCTTCCGTTTATCGACGTGCGCGAGGCCGGAGCACTGCTGCAACGCGCCGGCTTTGCCCTGCCCGTGACGGATCTCGACCGGCTGACGGTTCGGTACGACAATCTCTTCGCGCTTGCGCGCGATCTGCGTCAGATGGGCGCGGCCAACATGCTCCACCAGCGTTCGCGACGCCCCGCGAGCCGGGCAATGTTCCTGCGCGCGGCGGAAGTCTACGCGGAGCGCTTCGCCGATCCGGACGGGCGTATCCGCGCAACCTTCGACATCATCTATCTGTCAGGCTGGTGTCCGCATGAGAGCCAGCAGAAGCCGCTGCGCCCCGGCAGCGCGAAACACAGCCTCGCCGAAGCGCTCAAGGATCGATCGGGGTCGCTGTCCTGAGAGTGTCGGGAGCGAATGTGGACCCGTCTATGATTTGGGCTTCAGAGAAGGCGCAAGGTCGCTGAAACTCGATGAAAGCCCCGGGCCGATCAACTGTACCGACCCCACGAGAGCGATCCCGATCAGCATTGCGATGACCGCGTACTCGATCGCCGTGGCGCCGGACCGGGACTGATGGAATCGTTCAAATTCGCCCAGAGCGGCGCTACGAAGCCGTCTTGCCGCTGGCGTCATCAACATGCCCCTCGCTTGGAACCGTCGGGAAAGAGGATGCAGGGTTCGCTGCCCATGGGCTGGAGCACGCTACGCCGGATCGTGTATTGGCGCGGCGCGTCGATCGAACCCGTCGCCATCATGTCGAGTTCCGGCACCTGCGAGGCGACGAGAGCGTCGGAGCCGCGATCGGCAAGCGGCACGGCGAGAAGGGCAAGCCCGGCGACCGCGATGGTGGCGAGCAGCGCCACGCGCAAAGGACCGCGCCCGAAGCCCCTCAGGCGGGGCGGCAGGTCGCCGTCATAGCCGGCATCCTCGTCGGTGCTGTGTGCCTCGCCCATGGTTCTTCGCCTCGAACTTACCTCACGGCATGATCCCAGCAAAGATTGAAGAACTCATTAAGCGCGAGACGGGGATGCCGATCATCCGCCTCCCTGAACATGCGACATCTTATCGGGAATGGACGGCAGATTGCGGCCTACAGCAGGTCGATCAGATGCGCGACCAGGGGCGCGTCGGCGGGCGGCATGGGATAATCGCGCAGAGCCTTGGCCCGTACCCATTTCAGCGCCTGGCCTTCCTTCGCCTGCGGCACGCCGCTGAAGCGTCGGCAGACGAAGAGCGGCATCAGAAGGTGGAAGTCGTCATAGGCATGGCTGGCGAAGGTCAGCGGCGCCAGGCAGGGCGCCTGGGTGGTGACGCCCAACTCTTCGGCGAGTTCGCGGATGAGCGCGTCTTCCGGCGTTTCGCCCGCTTCGATCTTGCCGCCGGGAAACTCCCACAGACCAGCCATGGCCTTGCCCTCGGGACGTTGAGCGATCAGCACCCGGCCGTCGGCATCGACAAGCGCACAGGCCACCACCAGCAGGAGGCGTTTTGCGGAGCCGCTCATTGCGCCTCCCCGGGCGGTGCACGGTAGACGTAGCGATAGGCTTCCCGAAAGCCGATCCGCTCGTAGAGCGACAGGCCGGCTTCATTATCGGCCTCCACCTGCACCCATCCGGATTTGGCGCCCTTGTGCATGGAATAGCGCAAGGCGGTGGAGACGAGATCGCGCCCAATGCCTTGTCGCTGATGATCCGGCGCCACGGCCACGTCGAGGAGACCGGCAAGGTCGTTGTCCTGGATCGCGAGGGCCACCGCGATCGGAACGCAATCATCGTTTTCGCGCACGAACATGCCGCAAGGCGGGCGGATCGATTGCATGATCTCGGCAAGGCCCGGCCGCATGCTGGCGGGTCGCTGATGCACGGCGAGGCTTGCCGTCACATAGCGAGCGGGATCGCGGATCGGGATCCGCTCGAGCGCGCCCGAGAGATCGACCTTGCCGAGATCGCAGGTCATGACAATGGATTCGGCAAAGCGCGACCACCCCTCGCCGTCGAGATGCTCGACGAGGGCAGGCGGTGCCAGCGGCGATTGCCGCACGATGACCGAACGACCGTTTTCGGCGAAGGTGCGCCGCGCGCGGCGCAGCCGCTCGGGAATGTCGGCCGTATCCGATGGATCGAGCGGGTTGATCGAGTTCAGTCGCTTGGCCGGAAAGGACCGCGTCAGCCGCACCGCCCAGGTGCCGTCAAAGAAGGTCTGGGTCGCAGGCCAGGCGCGAAAGCCCGCCGCTTCGAGGCGGCGGACGACGGCGAACTGCTTCAGTTTCTCAGCTTCGGTAATCGCCATTGATCGCGACATACTCCTTGGTGAGATCGCAGCTGTAGACGGTCCAGCGACCATCGCCGAGGCCGAGATCGACCCGGATCGGGATTTCGGGCCGGCGCATCACCGCCGAAGCCGCCTCTTCGGAATAGGCCGGGTCACGCTCGCCCTCGACCGCAACCCGGACGTCACCGAAGTGGATGGCGAGCCGGTCCCGGTCGGCCTCCTCGCCGGCCTTGCCGACCGCCATGACGACGCGGCCCCAATTGGCATCCTCGCCGGCGACCGCCGTCTTCACCAGCGGCGAATTGGCGATCGACAGCGCGATACGCTTGGCACTCAGATCGCTGACCGCCCCTTCCACCGTGACCTGGATCTCCTTGCGCGCGCCCTCTCCGTCGCGCGCCACCTGCCGGGCGAGATCGAGAAGAAGTGCCGACAGGGCTGCCTTGAAGGCGTCGAGCCGCGGATCCTGCGCGTCAGAGATCTCCGAACAGCCACGTTCGACCGCCGCTGCCGTCGCAAAGAAAAGCAGCGTGTCGGAGGTGGAGGTGTCGCTGTCCACCGTCACCGAATTGAAGCTCGGCTCGACAGCATCGCGGAGCATCTCCTGCAGCGCGGGGGCTGCGATCGGCGCATCCGTCGCCAGGAAGGAGAGCATCGTCGCCATGTCCGGCGCGATCATGCCGGCGCCCTTGGCGATGCCGTTGATCGTGACCTCGACGCCGTCGATCGAGACCGTTCGGGTCGAGAGCTTCGGATAGGTGTCGGTGGTCATGATCGCATCGGCGGCCTCGCGCCAGCGATCGGCTCCGGCTTCACCCGCAAGAGCATCGAGGAGGTGCGCAAAGCGCCCCGCATCGAGGGGCTCGCCGATGACGCCGGTGGAGGCGAGAAACACCTCTTCCGGCGCGCAGCCGACGGCCTTCGCCGCCGCCTCCGCCGTCATGGCCGTCGCCTCACGGCCCCGCCGGCCGGTGAAGGCATTGGCGTTGCCGGAATTGACGACGAGCGCCCGGGCGCTTCCGCCGCCGAGATTCGCCCGGCAGAAATCCACCGGCGCCGACGGACATTTCGACCGGGTGAAGACACCGGCGACCGCCGCCGGTCGATCGAAGACCATCATCAGGAGATCGGTGCGGTTCTTGTACTTGATCCCCGCCGCAGCCGTCGCGATGCGAAGGCCGGCAATGGCGGGAAGATTTGCCAACTCGGCCGGCGCGAGGGGCGAGACGGCATGCGACATCGCAGTGATCTCCGAGATTGGGGTCGCAGTCAGAAGCGTGTCCGCCACATGGCGGACAGCTTCACCATGCTCAGTTGTTCGACTCGCCGCTCGCGGGGTTGCCCGCCTCCAGCGCCTTTTCGATGTCTTCCACCTGCTGCTTGATGGCGGTGTCGACATATTCGACGCCGAGTTCGCCGCGCGCCTTGCCGACCATGTCCATATAGCGTTCGCGCAGGACGAGCTGGCGCAGCTGGTCCTTCACCTGATCGAAGCTCGGCGGTGTTGCGTCGCGCTTTTCCTCGACCTTGATCACGTGCCAGCCGAACTGGGTCTGGACCGGCTCCTGGCTGACCTCGCCAGGTTCGAGGGCAAAGGCGGCCTTTTCGAACTCAGGCACCATCTGGCCCTGGCCGAAGAAGCCGAGATCGCCGCCCTCGGGTCCGGAGGGACCCGTCGACTTCTCCTTGGCGACCGCCTCGAAATCAGCGCCGCCGTTCAGCTCTTCGATGACCGCCTTGGCCTCTTCCTCGGTCTTGACCAGGATGTGGCGGGCATGGACCTCCTGCCGGGCCGGCATCGCCGCGATTTCCTTGTCGTAGCGTGCCTGCAAGTCCTCGTCCGTGACGGCGCCGGCACCATTCTCGGCGAAGTAGGCGTTGTGCAGGGCGCGATCGCGCTCGAAGTCCAGACGCGCAGCGACCTCCGGCTGTTCGGCAAGGCCCGAATTCTTGGCCTCCTGCGCAAGCGCCTTGATGTCGATCAGGGCCGAGAGAACGGCAAAGCGCCGGCGCTCTTCGGGCAGGTTCTGGAACTGGGCGCCGAGCTCGCTTTGGGCGGCATCCAGCTCGGCTTCGGTGACCTCGGCGTCGCCGATCTTGGCGATGACGTCGTCGGGGGCGGCAAAGGCGCCGCCTGCCATCAGACATGTGGCCGTAAGGACGCCCGCCGTCAGGACGGCGTGAAGCTTTCTGATCATCAAGACGCTTCCTTCCAATGAGTTCTTGCGCGGCGGCTCTGCCGCCTGCGGGGCCCCTGCCCCTTTTCGGTGCGAGATCAGGCCATTCGACGCCAAACGTGCCGAAATTAAGGGGAATGTCGCCGCCGTTGACATCGGTTTCCCCCCCTCTTATCTCTCGCGCCAACTGAAAGTCCAGCCGCCTTCCATCGAGATCGGAGGCTCCCGACATCACCCGGATCGATCATGCCTTGGGTCGGCTGGGGCAAGATCGACCGGGCCATGATCGAGGGGAACCGCGGCCGCGGTCGGCAGCCCGCCGGGTGCCGCCTCTGTTTAAGCGATTTGGAAGGACCTTTTCATGGTCAGTTTTGGCGGGCTCGCCCGGAAGTTGCTCGGTTCGTCGAACGATCGCGTCGTCAAGCGCTTTCAATCCCGCATCCAGGCGATCGCAGCGCTCGAAGACGAGATGGCGCGCCTGTCCGACGACGAGCTGCGTGGCAAGACCGAAGCCTTCAAGGCGGAGCTTCAGAACGGCAAGAAGGTCGAAGATCTTCTGGTGCCGGCCTTTGCCGTCGTGCGTGAAGCCGGCAAGCGCGTGCTCGGCATGCGCCACTTCGACGTCCAGATGATCGGCGGAATGGTCCTCAACCAGGGCTCCATCGCCGAGATGAAGACGGGCGAAGGCAAGACGCTGGTCGCGACCCTCGCCGTCTATCTCAATGCGCTCGAAGGCAAGGGCGTCCATGTCGTCACCGTCAACGACTACCTGGCCTCGCGCGACGCCGAGTGGATGGGCCGGATCTATCGCTTCCTCGGCCTCACCGTCGGCATCATCGTCCACGGCATGTCTGACGAGCAGCGCCGCGCCGCCTATCACTGCGACGTCACCTACGCGACGAACAACGAGCTCGGCTTCGACTATCTGCGCGACAACATGAAGTATGAGCGCGGCCAGATGGTCCAGCGCGGGCACCATTATGCCATCGTCGACGAGGTGGATTCGATCCTGATCGACGAGGCGCGCACGCCGCTGATCATTTCCGGGCCGCTCGACGATCGCTCCGACCTCTACAAGACGATCGACGGCTTCATCCCGCAGCTCGATTCGGCCGATTACGACATCGACGAAAAGCAGCGCACCGTGACCTTCACCGAGGACGGCACGGAGAAGCTGGAACG
>Ga0310345_10005909_pt1 | contig 10766 bp, 8 predicted proteins | sample HC15DNA20500_MG_FD_204667 | JGI IMG/M metagenome (GOLD analysis project Ga0310345, IMG submission 204667) | Marine microbial communities from station ALOHA, North Pacific Subtropical Gyre - HC15-DNA-20-500_MG | ecosystem: Environmental > Aquatic > Marine > Oceanic | place: Pacific Ocean: North...
AACGGTAAATAATACAAATTGTAATAACATTACAAATGTGACTAATGTAAATATCATGTTGAATGATTATGGTGAAGAAAATGTAAAATTTTTAAAACATAGTAAATATAAGCAAATAATAAAGCATATTTTGGGTAACGGAGTTCTTGGATTACAGCAATATATCAAATATAAATATTGTAATCCACATCAGCCAGAAAATTTTACAATTAAATATACAAATAAGAAACGAAATGACTTATTTATTCGTTCAAATAATGAATGGACAACGCGTGATAAAAATGAAGTAATGGATGAATTATATAATCGTGATGGTAATGTAGAAGAAGTTTTAAGTGTATATGAGCATTTAAATGAATTAGCAAATAATGAAGATTTAGATAAAATTCAAGAAAATTTTGTAAAGGAAGTAGAAAAATTATATGATGTAACAGATGAGGGATTGGCAAAGGAGGAGTTAAAGAATTTGAAGATGACTACATTAAATAATTTATATGATTGTTATAAAAATAATAAAGGTAAATTTGTATAATTATTTTTTGATTTCTGGTTTTTTACAAGTTTCTAAATATTTTTGAATATGTTCAAGGTGTTTTAGACAGCATATTTGTTCATCAGAATTTTTTGTATTAAAGCTACTGATGTTATTATTTTTAATAGAATATTTAATTAAACGTTTACATGTTTTACACGTAGTTGAGTTAGTGTCTTGTATTTTTAACATTTTAAAAACATCTTGCCATTTATTTTCATCCATGTGTTATAATATTATAAATTATAATATAATTGTTCAATTTTTATTTAAGTATTAGAATAAAGGTATCATATATTAATAAAATACGAATGCGTTCAATATTAACATTTGACAATAAGGGATATATTAAAGCTCATAGCAATGGTAGAAATGGTCATACAATAAAGACATCAATAATGGAATTACTTCAGAATGCTGATGATGCGAATTCAAATAAAATAATGATCAAGTATCGTGAAAAGGCAAATATGTTGATAATAGCAGATAATGGTGCTGGTATGCCAATAAATAAATTAGAGAATATGAGTGTATTATATCGTCATGAGGAAGTAGAAAGAACAAAGCATGGTAAATTTGGAATTGGTGCAAAAGAAGCATTTTTAACACTTGGTGGAAAATGGAGAGTTTTAACAAAACAGGGGGGTAGTCAAGATATTTCAAAATTGGAATGGGATTCGGATAAATTAGTAAAATGGTCGAATGATGAAATAGAAGCGGATAAATATGTAAGTATTTCAGATAATGCAAGTGAAGTATTACGTCGCTATTATTTAAAGACAATAAAGAAGTTATGTGAAGATATGAAGACAAGAGATATAAGTGGAACAGTAGTAATAGGTGAATTAGGAACAATGTTAGATAATGAAAAAGATGAATTAATAGAAGATTTAAGGGACGTTATTCGGGATATTACTTTAAAGCATCAAAAGTTTGATACAACAATAATGTATGATATAGATTTATTTGATAAGGATAAAACAGGAATGAAAGAGTTAGTTCCATTAGATTGGTTAAATTATGACAATGTAGAGGATAAGAATAAAATAAGTTTTGATATTGGTGTAATAGAGAGAAAAAATAAGAGAAAATATTATAATTATTATGTTAAGTTTGGTGATAAAGCGTATAGATTTTCTAAAAAAAATACAATTGGTTTTATCGAAGATGATAAGATAATGGATAAGGAATGTAATTTTATAAAAATATCAATGACATTATTAGACGAGGATATGATTTCTAATCAAGAGAAAGTTTTACGAACAAATCGTAAAAAACTTTGTGGTATATTAGTAAATAGAAATGGGCATTATTTATATACAGAACCGATGGAATGGAAGGTAAAGAATATTCCTCATAATTTGCGTTGTGAATTGAAATATAATAATTCAGACATAGATGATATTTTTAAAGTAAAGATGAATAAATCACATTTTTCATTTATTCAAGTAAATACAGCTTTAAAAAAGATGGTAGAGTATATTGTAAAATATATAACTAATTATTTTAGTGAAATGCAAGATTTAAAAGCAAGTTTTGGGCAAGTATTAGAAACATATAAAAATCAGAAATTAGAAAAGGTTGAACAAAAGAGTGTAGAGAAGAAGATAGTAGAGCAGGAACCAAAAAAATTAGGAGCTATAGGTCCAGCTTGGACCTATGATTCAAGTGTTGAAAAACCAGCTGGTGAGGAGACAATAGGGACATCAACTCATTTATTCTATACACAGGAGCAACAAGAGCGTCTTGGGGTTGACAAATATGGTAAAAAACTGGAAAGAGAGGATGAAATGGTAGCTCTTAGTAAAGAACTTACTGAACTTAGATCTAAATATGCTGAAATGTTGAATGAAATTGCAAAAAATGCTAAAAATAAAGATCATGAGATAGAGAGATTAAAGGTGGAAGTAGAAAAATTACAAATAGTAGAAAATGAAGTTGAAGAAGAGGTAGAAGAGGTAGTAGAGCCAGAAGAATGTGATAAATCAAATCATGAAATAATAGATGCATTAATAACAAAAAGTGGAACACATACAATAAAAGATGCTGAGGAGCAAATAACTATTTTTAAAAAGATAATAGATTTATTAAAAGATGATAAGTTGGATATGAAATTGCCAAATGGAACAAAAATATTTGCTTATATGAATGCTTCAGTAAAAAATTTATTAAAGAAGAAAATGATAGATAGGAATGATTTATTAAAAATTTATTAAAAAGTTATAAGGGACTGGTTAAAGTAAATTTTATAAAGTAAATATGCTAATAGTACATAATTTAATATTAAACATTGCCTCATATTTTTCAAGTAGTTCCATCGGAGTTTTACGCCCTTTGTGAAAACATTGCCTCATATTTTTCAAGTAGTTCCGTCGGAGTTTTACGCCCTTCGTGAATGAGTTTCAAGCAATCTTCAAGAAATTCATTGATATCTTCGGGGAGTCCTTCTGGGATTTCTGGTTTCTTGTCACCTACAAGAGACATCATAATGACGGCCCCGTTACATCCTGGGTAAGTTGGTTTTCCAGTCAGTACGTGGATGATAGAGCAACCAATGCTCCAGGTATCAGATTTTTCTCCATCAATTTCAATATCTTCATCTACCTTAAGGCATGTGGCTTTTACGCATTCAGGTGATGTTGTGTAAAGGGTGAACATCTCAGGGACAATCATGCTGGTTCCATTAATAAATGGCTTCACTGTTGTTGATCCAAAATCAGAGAGTTTGATATCAACAAATGAATTTGCCATAAAATTGTCAGGTTTGATGTCCATGTGTGCAATTTCACCAAACTGATGAACGTCAGAAACTGAATGAAGGCATCCAAGGATACAATCGCGAACGCTGTCATAATCTTTAACTCCGTCTTCTGGAATCAAATCTTTGAGAGATCCTTTCATCTTTTCAACAGCCCAGGATACATTCCTGTTTTCTTCATCGATTTCAATCATTTTGAAGAATTTAGGAACTCGGTCACTGCATAGAGAGATACGTCGGTGAATAGCCGGTTCTTGAAGAACTTTTCGCATGCTTTGCTTTTTCATGCAATGAACATTCTTCATAGCATACTCCTCAATTTTATTCTTAATTCCGATAAATCCGTCAATGGTGTGAATGATGTCAAAATTGTTTTCCTTCAATTGATCAAATTCATTAAAATCTTCAACAGACTCAATGGAATTTGATTCAAAGATAGAGGGTTTCTCTGTAGTTGTTTCTTTTGACAAAGTTTGGATAAGATCAACTGATCCGTAAGCACCATGTCCAAGTTTTGCGCAATTGATCCATTTCTGATGAATTGGTGAACCAAGAGAGTTCCTGAATGTTGGTGAGATGAGTCCATTGGAAGATGTAGATGATGTTGAAACACCAGTATCATTTTGGCAAATAATAAGAGGAGGTGGGATTCCTCCGAGCTTGCGTCCGAATTCAATTCCAATTGATGAAGTAGATGTTTTTGAAGCATTTTCCTCGCCAAATGTCATCGTTGTGGTCATCGTTGCGGTCATCGTTTTTGAAGCATTTTCTTTAACGAATGACAAGGATGACGTGATTGGTTGATCATTGTATGATACGATTTTCATTTTTTTTGAATTTACGTTAAGTTCCGATAGAGGAACAATCTTTTGGGATGATAGCATTTGAAGAAGATACTTCTTATACTACAATACTTTTGATTTTGTTTGTATATTCAATAATTTGATTTTTTCATTATTAGATGGCCTAAATATCAATTTTAATTTTAAAATCCTTTTATTTTTTTGTTTAATTAGTCCCTTTATTTTTATTATTAAATCAAGTAAATTTAAAAATAAAAATAGATTTCTAATAAAGATTTATATATCAATAGTAATGGAACAACAAAAAGAGATAGAAAAGAATAAAATATATTTAGAGGATTGTATGAGTGGTTTAAAGAGAATAGATTCACAATCAGCACAATGTATAATGGCAGATCCTCCATACAATTTAGGAAAGGATTTTGGTAACAATAAAATTAAATTAACTAATCGCGAATATCTTAAATGGTCAAAACCTTGGTTAGCAGAATGTAAAAGAATTTTAATGAATAATGGAACAATGTTTATTTTTGGATATAGTGAAATAATTCCATATTTAACTGTTTATCTTCAAGATGAATTGGATATGAATGTGAGAGCTCTTATTTGGCATTATACAAATAGAACAGTGCCTTCATTAAAATTTTGGCAAAGAAGTCATGATACAATATTATGTTGTTGGAAAAAGAAACATAAGCCACATTTTAATCGTGATAATGTAAGAGTTCCATATACTAGTGCATATTTACGTAATAGTGCAGGTAAAAAAAGAACAACAACAAAGGGTCGTTTTGGTATAAAAGAAACTACATATAATGCTCATGAAAAGGGTGCATTACCAAGAGATGTAATAAAATTTCCGTGTCTTGCTGGTGGTTCTGGAAAAAATGAGAGAGTTAATCATCCAACTCAAAAGCCATTAAAGGTTTGTACTTATTTATTAAAATCTTGTCAGCAAAAAGAGGGTGATATTGTTGTTCCTTTTTCTGGTTCAGGGACAGAATGTGTTGCTGCAAAGTGTTTAAAAATAAATTATATAGGTTTTGAAATCAACAAAGATTATTTGAAGATTGCAAATGATAGATTATTGGCATTAGAACAGAATGTAGAAGCAGTAGAAGAAACAGAATAAATTTATTTATTTGTGAAATAAATGGTAATAATTAATGATATAATAATGATAGCAGTGATAAGAGATAATATATTTGTTATTGTTGGTGCATTTTGTATTGTATATATTTTTTTAGTTTTAGGTATTAAAATATGTAATAATTTAACTGCATTTGAAACAGCTGTTTCAATTGATGTAAAACTATATTTACTAAAACCATTATGAGTTCCGCAAGTATATAAGTTTTTATATTTAGAAAAAAAGTCAATATATCCATGTTTAGTGGCAATAAATGATCTATGAAGTGGTTTCCATCTTCCTTTAGTTATAGTATTTTGGCTCATAATTGCGTGAGTTGGTTTTGGTAAATTAGGAAAAGCTATTTTAAGTTGTTTGAATACTTCATTTTTAATTTCTTCTTGGGTACATTCGTTTGGTTTTTTGTTAAGTCTGGTTGATTTGGAGTGAATAGTTAAAGAAGTAGAAATGACTGTTTTAGAATCTTTATGTTTAAAGTTAATATAATCAGTGTCAACAATAAAAACAATTCCCCATTCAGATTCAGGAAATCCCCACACTTTTGGTAATTGTATATTTTTATTCCAATGGTAAGTTACAGCAATATGTTCTATGTATCTTACATTTTGTTCCCATTTTTTTATTTTTTTTAAATTACCAAAAGCGTTTTTGATATTAGATTGTTCTAATAATTTAATTAATGAATAAGGTGGAATAGCTAAAATAATATTTTTGCTGTTAATAACTTGAGTTTCACTATTTTTGTTATTTTTAATTTTTATAGTATTGATGATATTGCCTTTTGGTATTAAATCTAATATTTCGGTATTAAGTAATATTTTTACATTTTGATTTAATAGTATTTTTGTGATCATACTAAATAATCCAACATCACTTGGTTTTCTTAATTGATATATAGGATATAATAATTGATTAAAAATATTAATAAATTGCCATGTGGATGTTCTATCACTTCCTGCTCCATCGGTAAGTCTACAAGCTCTATCTATATACCATTTAGCTTTTGCGGAGAAATCATTTTTTTCAGCGAAATCAGATATAGGTATTTTACTATGTTTTTCTTTTTTTAAGAATAAAAGTAATTGAATTGCAATTATAAAAAATTCTCTTAAACTAAAATATTCTATGCTTTTTAAAACAAAGTTGATTGGTCCAAAATTATATGGTGTAAATATTTCATTGTAAGATATATTCATATCTTTTAGTAATTTTTGAAACATATAAAAACTATAAACATAAATTGTTGGTGAATGTTTTGTATATAATCCATTTACACGTTTAACTGCATGAATACCTCCAATTTGACTTCCTCTATCAACTAATAAAACTTTTTTATTTAATTGTGATAAATAAAAAGCTAAAGTAATTCCAGTTGGTCCGGCTCCTATTATAGTGTAATCGAACATTGTCTATATAACAAATGAATATAATTTTATAATAAAAATTTATTATTATAATAATTTACTATTATAAAATGACTATAAATTCTCAAACATTTGTTTTGATTTTATGTTCTGTAATATTTTGGTCATTTATAGGCTTCTTAATATTTTGTTTTTGTTGTGATGGTGATTGTTGTTATTGTTGTAATTATTGTTTTGAAGTAATTCCAGAAATAGTAATAGAAGAAAAGAAGGATATAGAAGAAGTAATAGAACCGAATAAAGTTTATGAAAATGATGATATATTTCCTAAAGGTGATTCATTAATAGAGATGACAGATATAGTGTATATATAAAATTAGAATTGATTGATATAAGTAAGTTGTAATATAGTATTTAAAAGAGATAATGGAATCAGCTAGTAGAACTGTATTTGAATGTTCTGATTTAAGAGGGCATATCTTTAATTATATTATTACAAAATTTAAACCACATATAATGTGTAATATTAGATTATGTGCTAAAATTTTGCGTTATTATAAGAATGATTTAATTCAATTTAGTTTAAATCATTCAGAAGGTGTATATTGTCCAGTGAAAGATGAAAATGAATTTGATCCAAATACTGATAATTATTTGTTAAAATTTATAAAATTTTCGGAAGGTTTTCAAAAAGTGGAAAATAATATGGATAATAAATTTCCAGGAGTAAAGTTATTTATGAATAGTTTATCATTAGCTAGGTTTACAGAAAATATGGTATGTATAACAATTGGATTAAGGATAGATTATAGTTCATTCGAATATAAAGAGATCGATATGAAGAAACTTTTGACAAAAGAATTAATAAAATTAAACGAACCTTGGGTGTCATTTATATCGGAGGATTACAAATTTAAAAATAATATAAACGAATTAGAAATAATGGTTAATGACATAATTATATAGAAAGATGGAAGATAAAATAAAAGAGATGTATACTTTTTATCCTTATCCTGAATATGATGAGAGTATGGATAAACATATTCCAATTCCTTGTCAATATTCTCCTTTTATATTTTTAGAGCAAATAAGGCATTATTTATATAATGGTTATAAGAATTTTGATAATTTTCGAGTATTGGTAGCTGGATGTGGTATAGGTGGAGATGTAATATCTTTAGGATATTTATTAAAAGAGTATAAAAATACAGAAATATTTTGTATAGATTTAAGTCAAGAGAGTATAGAGGAGACTAAAACAAGAGTGGAGTTATATAATTTAAAGAATATAAATATATCAGAGATGTCTTTATTGGATTTAGATAAAAAAAAACATGGTTCTTTTGATTTTATATTAAGTATAGGTGTTTTGCATCATTTATGTGATCCGGTAAAAGGTTTAAATATTTTAAAGAGTGTTTTAAAAGAAGATGGTGGAATGTATTTAATGGTTTATGGTAAAATAGGTAGAATGGGAGTATATCAAATGCAAGATATGTTAAAGATTATAAATAAAAATACAATTACATGGGATGGTAAGATAGATAATTATAAAATAGTTTATGATAATTTACCAAAAAAAAATTGGTTTAAAAGGAGTGAAGATATAATAGTGGATCATAGAGCATCAGATAGTGGAATAGTAGATTTATTATTAAATGTTCAAGACAGGGCATATACGGTTAGAGAACTTTACAAATATATAAATGATGTAGGAATGAATATAGTTGAATTTAGTCCTTGTGAGCGTTATAAATATAAGAATAAGATACTTGGTTTGGATTATACTCAATGTGGAATAAATCAAATGGATAGTTATTGTATAAATGAGTTATATTATGGTGATATTTGTAAACATAGTTTTTACATTTCGAAACAAAGAAATACAAAGGCATTGCTAACTAATTTAGATAATATAATGATATTAAATTTTATATTCAAGAATGAGTTAGATCAAATAATAGAATATTTTCATAAAAATGAGAATTTGGGTAATTTAACGATAAATGGTTTGAAATTACGTTATAAGATTCCTAATACTAAATATATTTGGAATTTTAATAAAGAGTTAATTGGTCTTACATTTAAAATAACAAATAATATAAGTTATATTTTAAAAAATATAGATAATAATACATCAACTATAAAGATATTTGATAATTTAAGGTCTGATTTGAATGTAAAGTATACTAATGATTATTTATTAAGAGAATTTTTACCAGTTTATAATTTATTTGAATTATACGATTTTATTTTATTGAGAAAATAGATAAAAAAAAAGAGAAATGAATTATTTATTATTTATAAACAATTTAATAAATTGAATTTAATATATTTATAAATAATAAAAAATGTTTTCACGGGTTCCGACATTGATGAGGAAGGTGGCTAAATTAGGAAGAATGACAAATTATCCACGTCATTCTATATTAAATAGATATAGTAGTGAGAGTTTAGGTTCTTCTGATAAACGAATGAAGTATATAGGTATGAATGGTGGGCGTATTATTTATGAAAAATTATTAGAAAATAATGTAAAATTAACAAATGGATTTTCTGGTGGTGCGAATCTTCCAATTTTAGATGCATTTCATTCAGACCATCATAATGGTAGAACTCCAATTGAATTTGTAACAAATAGTAATGAAGGAAATACTGGATATGTAGCAGAAGGTTATGCTAAAGTATCAGGGAAACCTGGAATTATATTAGTAACTTCTGGTCCAGGATTGACTAATATAATTACACCACTTCAGGATGCTTTATGCGATGGTGTTCCGTTAGTAGCATTTTCAGGTCAAGTACCAACAAATGCTCCCCCAGAAGCATTTCAATCGTGTGATTCGATTGAATTAACTAAACCTTGTACTAAATGGAATTATAAATTAAATAATTTAGAGGAATTACCTACAATATTAGATTATGCTTTTTATATGGCACGTTCTGGTAGACCTGGTCCAGTTCATATAGATTGTCCAAAGGATATCCAAGTAACAACATATACAAAGGAGCATATTGATAAATATAATGAGTTAGAAATGGATGGTAAAAAGCATAAATTAAATGATAATGGTAATATAAGTTTTGATAATATTAATAGTTTACCTGAATTAGATAGTGTTCAATTGGATAATATAGTAAAGTTGATAAATAAATCACAACGTCCTATATTATGTGTTGGTCAAGGTGTAAATGATTGTCCTGAAGCGTTAAAGATATTTGTAGAAAAGACTAATATTCCAGTAACTACAACATTACATGCTCTTGGTTCATTTGATGAAAGACATCCATTAGCATTAAATATGATAGGTATGCATGGTCATCCTACTCCAAATTATATGATTCAGAAGGCTGATTTAATTTTGGCTTTTGGTAGTCGTTTTGATGATAGAACAGTTGGTAAATTGGCTTCTTATGCTCCAAATGCTCGTGATGCTGAAAAAAGTGGAACAGGTGGAATAGTTCATGTGGATATAAGACCAACAGAAAAGGACAGGGTAGTTAAAGCAACAGAGTTTGTTAATTCTGATTGTGCTCGTTTTTTGAAAGAAATAAATACAAAAGATTTAGAATTTCGTATGCGTCCTGATTGGATAAATATGATGAAAGATTATAAATTAAAATATCCTGTTTTGATTCCTTCGTTTGACAATGGTGCTTTATCAGTTCAGAAAGTTATTAGTGAAATGGATAAGCAGGTTGCTCCTTATAGAGAAAAGTGTATATATTCAACAGGAGTTGGTGTTCATCAAATGGTCGCTGCTCAGTTAATAACTTGGATGAAACCTCGTTCAATGATTTCATCAGGTTCTCTAGGGACGATGGGTGTTTCTCTTGGTTTTGCTATAGGTGGAAAATTGGCTGATCCTGACAAAGTGGTAATTTCGATTGATGGTGATGGTAGTTTTAATATGACAAATACTGAATTAAAGACAATCATGGATTTACAGCTTCCTGTTAAGATTTTACTATTAAATAATAATAGTGAAATGATGGTAGAATATTGGCAGAAATTATTTATGGATAGTCGTTATATTTCTACCGAAAATAATAATTGTGATTATAATAAATTGGCGGATGCTTATAATATTTATAATTTATATTGTGACAATGAGAAAGATTTAACAAGTAAGATGAGTGAATTTTTGAATTATACTGG
>Ga0310345_10005910_pt1 | contig 10762 bp, 8 predicted proteins | sample HC15DNA20500_MG_FD_204667 | JGI IMG/M metagenome (GOLD analysis project Ga0310345, IMG submission 204667) | Marine microbial communities from station ALOHA, North Pacific Subtropical Gyre - HC15-DNA-20-500_MG | ecosystem: Environmental > Aquatic > Marine > Oceanic | place: Pacific Ocean: North...
GACATCAGGCGTTTACATCTACTATCAAACTAACTAAAATATTCTTTTCCCTACAGATGGAGGTCCTATTATTATTGGACAAATAAGAGGTTGCCAACAAAACATATACCTCACTGATAGACTGTAAACACGCTTATATTCGGCTATAAATATTTACTGATGTTCCCTCATCCAGATTCATTGACTCATAACATCTTTTTCAAGACGTACCCCTACTATAGAGCTGACTCCAGGCTCTTCCATAGTCACGCCATAAATCCAATCCGCCGCTTCTATCGATCGTGGGTTATGGGTAATCAAAATAAATTGAGTTTGTCCTTTGAAATCCTCTAACAGTCGGATAAATCTGCCAATATTGTTTTCATCCAAAGGGGCATCTATTTCATCGAGTACACAGAAGGGACTAGGCTTAAAGAGGTAAATTCCAAAAAGCAGTGAGAGTGCGGTCAGGGCTCTCTCACCTCCTGAAAGCAACTCTATCTTCTGAGTCCTCTTGCCTTTCGGGGAAGCATGGATCTCAATTCCCGACTCGAGTGAATCTGCTGGATTAGAAAGCCATATGTCAGCTGTTCCTCCTTCGAACAATCTATTGAACGTGCTCTGGAAGTTATTTCTGATCTCTTCGAAAGCCTCTTGAAAAAGATTGGTCGCGGTCTCATTGACCTGACGAATAGCTTCGGTCAGATCTTGTTTGGCACCGAGTAAGTCTTCCCTCTGTTCGGAAAGAAACGAAAGTCGCTGACTTTGTTCTTCGTGTTCTTCCACAGCCAACATATTGACCAAACCAATCCGATTGAGTTTTGCTAAGATTTCCTCCAGTTCTCTGTTTAGATCTTCAGGATCAGTGACTATCGCACCAACTTCTTGAAGAAGGATTTGTGAGGGTCGGCCCCACTCACTTTGCAATCTTTCACTTATTATATCTTGGCGATTAATCACCTCTTGACGCTCGAGTTCGATTGCATGACGGCGGTCGGAAGTCTTTCTTTCTGTTTCCCTGTAGGACTTCACTTCCTTCTCAATGTTTTGTAAGTCGCCTGCTACTTCTTCAAGCACGACTTTTCTCTCGGCCAAATTTTTCTTAGCTTGGTCACTTTCCTGGAAGAGCAGTTCCATAACTACCGCCCCTTCTTCCTTGAGTTTTAATACACTTGCCACTTCTTCCTGCAAAGCAGTTTCCTCCGACAAAAGATTTTCTAATCTTTCTACTTCCTCTCTCTCTTCTCTCTTCAAGTTTCTTAATTTTTCTTCTAGTCCTCGAATTTCTACCTCATTCCTAACGACTGTCACTTCAAGTTGATTTCCTTTAGATCTGTGTCTTTCCCAATCACCCTGGAAGCTCTCTAGATCTTTCACCAAATAATCTCTAGCCTTAACAATACTAGTTTTCTGCAACTCCAAGTCTTCTTTTAGACATTCCAACTCAATTACTCGTTCAGCCGCCTTTGCTTTTGCTACTTTAGTCCCTTCTAACCGCCTAACAAGTTCTTCATGATGGGAATCCACCGTCGAATGTAGAGTGGTTTGATTTTGAATTTCTGAATTAGTTCGACGTAACGCATCCCGTGCCTCCGCCACAAGATTTCGTTTGATCTCAAGAACTTTTTCCAGGTCTTCTAAAGATTTCTCTCCTTCTATGACCACAGTATCTGTATCAGAAACAATCGTTTCCTTGGATTCTAGGGTATTTCTTAATTGAGAAATCTTGTTCTTGCGTCCAAGAATTCCTTGATCGCCTGACAGGCTTCCGATTCTGACAAATCCACTGGGGTCGATCACCACTCCATCTACTGATACAGTAGTCCTGTTGGGCCCAAGCTGTGGATCTTCCACATCCAAAATATCTGCTGATCCAATCAAGGCTTTTGCCCATTTTGCCCCATCTCCCTTTGTGGATATTGCTTGGAGCAAAGATCCCTCGGACACCTGAGGCTCTCGATCACAGGGTAACAAAATCAATCCCCCGTCCCCTTTCCATTCATTCACGAACCATCGCGAGATTGTTTCCACACTTTCCTGATCCTTTACTACAACAGCTTGACAGAAAGCACCCAAATAAGACTCTATGGCTCTATCCATCTCAGGTGCAACTTCCATGAAATCCGTAATCAACCCTAGGATTCCATGATCTCTCAAATCCAGGCAGGCTCTTACAGCATCGTCAATTCCTTCTTTCTTTTGGTCTATCTCTTCCAAAGCAAGAAATTTTGCCTTCACTGCACCTTCCGAACTAACAGCATCCAAATATCTTTGCCTTGAGGACTGCAGTGACAATTTGCAATCGGAAAGTGAAGCCTCCACTATCCTCAATTGTTCCTCCGCTAGCTTTAAAGCGTCCTCCAAAGGAGCAACTCTATTTTCAAACAAATCTCCTTGGGACACTATTTCAGTTAACGCCTCGGCTGCACCCACTAGGCCCTTAGAAACTTCAACAGTGGCCCGGTCAAATTCGATTAATTGACCCTTAGTAGATTCCAAGTCTCCAGTCAGCAAGGCTAACTTTCTTGCAAGATTTAGTTCCTGATCGTCAGTCCCTTGTACCTTCCCACTAAGGTCTTTCACTTTAGTTTTCAGTTCTACTGCAAGTTGATTTTCTATTTCTAGCTCACTCCTCAGACCCACCAAATTTTTACTCTGTTTACTGAGATTTACTTCCAATTTACTTTTATCGGAGACCAACATTTCCATCCTGCTCACCTGATCGGTCCTCGCATTCCCAATTTGAGTTAGCCTTCTCTCTCCGTAGTTGCGACGTTCTTCAGCAACAGCAAGATCACGCTCCCATTTCACAAGTTTCAGTCTCGCTTTCTCTACATTATTTTCGGCATCCTGAGCATCACGCTCTGCACTCACCTCTTCCAGCTTGAGTTTTTCATAAACGGCTTCTGCCACACTCAAACCAGAGATAGCATCCTGGGCTGTGTTACCCTCACCATCGAGAGCATTATCGAGTTTTTGAAGCCTTACCTGTAACTGTGATATCTCATCTCGGACCACGTTCACTTCAACCACCAGTCTGCGATCCCTCAAATTCTTATAACGCTCAGCCTTGCCTTTTTGTCGACTCAAACTACGCACTTTGGTTTCAACTTCCCCAATGACATCCTCTAATCTCATCAAGTCTTGGTCAGTCTGTTCGAGCCTTCTCAAGGCCCCTCGACGGCGATCTTTGTATTTTCCAATTCCTGCTGCTTCCTCAAACAGTGTACGCCTGTCTTCCGCTCTATTCGATAGGATCGCATCTATCATCCGGTTTTCTATTACCGAATATGTGTTAGCTCCCAGCCCAGTATCACGACACAAATCGGCGACATCACGCAAACGACACTCAGAACGATTGATGGAATAGTCACTGCCCCCGTCACGATAAACAGTTCGTCCTATCTCTACCTCTTCAAATGCTACAGGAAGGGCTTTGTCAGGATTCGAAACTGTCATAACGACCGACGCACGGTTTACTGCTCGACGATCACGGGACCCTTGAAAGATGACTTCTTCCATTTTTCCACCCCGAACTGCGGATGGACGCTGTTCCCCTAAAACCCAACGGATCGCGTCACTGATGTTGGACTTGCCACAGCCGTTAGGTCCAACAACCGCAGTTATACCAGAGTGGACATTAATGACAGTCGCATCAGCAAATGATTTGAATCCCTTTAATGTGATCGACTGAAGTTTCATTCGGATTCGTCATCCTCTCTTGAACTGAAAAACGCAGAATTGTCCAGTTTGACTGTAGCTATCGCCACAAGTTTAAAAGCTATGAGCATAAGGTCTAACACTGGCATAATCAACTGAAAACTGGCTGAAGATCTCGATAGACAAATCAATTTCCTTTCCTGTTCCAGCTAACCTTCGTAGCCTTTGGCCACACCGGAATCGAAAACCGACTTGGGAGCATCACCCCACAAAACATCCAACTGATAAAAATCTCTTTCCACTGGATGAAAAATATGGACGACCACATCAACGTAATCAATTAAAACCCATCGTCCTGACTCTAGTCCTTCCACATGGTCAGGGCGGAGATCTTCGAGTTTAAGTTCGGCAACAATATGATCAGCAATGGCCTTGACCTGAACATCTGAATTACCGGTCGCGATTAAAAAGTAGTCAGCTGAATCGTAGATGCCTCTTAAGTCAAGAGCGACAACCTCTACACCCCTTTTTTCAAGTACCAATTCCCCTACTCTGTTAACCACAGCCATCATTGGAAGATCAATTTTCTTCCTGCTGCTCTATATGCACGTCAATCTCCATCACAACCTCTTCATGTAGACGCATCGGTAAGGTAAATTTTCCAATCATTTTGAACGAGTCTTCCATCTGAACCATCGAACGATCTATTGCAAAGTCTAAGCTTCCCTCATTAAGGCGCTCTACAATGTCTAGATTGGTGACCGAACCGAACAATTTGCCATCTTCAGCCGCCAATACCTGAAAAGAAATCGATACACCTTCTAACTGCACTGCTCGACGCTTCGCCTCTAGGTAATCTCGCTTCGTTTCTTCGTCCAATCGAGTTTTTTCCTCTTCGAGCTTACGCAAATTTGCAGTATTGGCGAGATATGAAAGCCCTTGAGGAATCAAGTAATTGCGTGCATAACCTGCCTTTACTTCAACTATATCCCCGGGTTCCCCTAATCCTTTGACAGTTTCCTTTAGAATCAATTTCATAAACTATTTCCTCCTACTGGTTACTTTTCTTTAGAATCCTAACTCTATTTCGATAATCAAACCATATATCACTTAGCCCTATCACAAAGGCTATCAATAGCAGTACCGGGCCCAATAAAATCAAACCAAGAAATAAACTCATTTTGCCGAAAAACAACATGCCAGTTGTGACAAACACGACTGCCATACCTCTCATGACATACAAAGCAGTCATGAAAACAACAAGGTTCTCTCCGATGCGACTCCATCCATCACTAAAGTCCCAAAATACGACTAATAGTCCGACAATCAGACACCATACTAAATGATCATTGAACTTAAATTGATTTAACCCTTTTAGATTTCTTAGTCCTTTTCCAGAAAGGCCTACATACCCCCACCATGCCGCTGCCATTGAAGCCAAGGATGAAAGAGCAAGCAACGCCGGGAAAAATCGAAACTGATAACCAGCTAATTCCATGGCTCTATCCCTGAAAATCTCTGAAGCCATTAAGTCGGAATCCACGTCGCTGAACATCAGCAAACTCCTGGCGATATTATTCATAATGTTTTGGTTCATAATGCCATCCATTATGTACCAATATTGAAAATTTGACGCAAAAAAGACTCCTAGCATAAGCAACATTGCACACAGAGCTCCCAGGGCTCGATTGAAAAAAACGGCACTGGGAAACATCATTGTGATTGTTACAAAACAACCGGCCAACAGTACAGACCAGCTTCTTTCCAGGTACCAAAGTTCACCAGTACCAGGGATACCCATGACGATTGTTCCTGCTACTACCGCCATACCTAGCCCTATCCATCTAGTCATTCCAAAGATTACTACAAGCCACAGAAAGGAAGTAGCTACAACAACTCCAGGATTAAGAACAGAGAGCAATAAGATTACCAGAAGGAGTCCTGTAGCCCCCAGACCGGTCAGTTGTTCTTGCTCTGTGTTATCCACAACAGAATCTTAAGCTTCGTGATTACTCACGTATGGGATTAAAGCCAAAAATCGAGCTCGTTTGATGGCTTGGCCTAATCGGCGCTGAAAAGATGCACTGACCTTAGTTGTCCTCTTTGGAAGGATTTTCGCCTGTTCAGTGATAAACTGTGAAAGGCGATCCACATCTTTGTAGTTTAAAATAGCAACAGGCGGCCCATCCATTTGGCGTCTCCTAGCAGAACCTCTCGGACCGACCACTTCTTGGGTTGCTCCCACTTCTTGTTGATCTTTTCCCTCCAAGTCATCCACCTCAGTAGCACGATGAAAAACCTCTTCTAAGATCGACTCTTGGGTGGTTGGTTCCCCTTGATTAACCACTACCAAATAGCGTAGAACAGTTTCGTCGAGTCCCAGCAACCTCTCAAATTCAGGTAACCCGACGGCCGAGCCGATCTTCACCTGGCTTACTGCATAATAACCACTATTCCTGTCTTTTATAGGATAAGCGAACTGTCTGATTCCCCAATGGTCGATGGCCTCGACCTCACCATCACCATCCAACAATAATGGATGTAAGCTACTCAATCTCTGGTTAACAGTATCCTCATCCAGATTCGGATCGAAGATGTAAACTATCTCATAATGTCTCATGGTATTCCCCACGGTCCGTTGTGACGCACGGGCTCTGCTACGAACAGAGCGGGATCACACTAATATATATTAGCTTAAAGTGTTTACTAGTGCTTCAATCAATATTTGATGAAGACAGTTGATCCTGTACTGCCAACACTAGGTCCGGGTGTCTGTTAAAAGACCAGCGTGCATCTTCAATTTGTAGACGCTCAGTATTGGTGTGAGCAAAAGACTCCTCGCCTGCAGCAAATCCGAGTGTAGGAATTCCAAAAACCCCTCTGGTCCAACCACCGTCAGTCGCAAATGCCCAAGGTCTAATATCGGCTGGGCCTTCTTTGCCTCGCTTCCCAACAGCCGATGCTGCAGCTCTAACCAAAGGATCCCTTGGATTCATTAAGAAGCCAGGTGTAAAAGAATCGCGCTCACGTTTCACACCGGTGTAGGAGGTCTGGGTCTCTATGGCGGTAGCTACTTTGATGTCAAAACCGTCCAGATCACATCCAACTTGTCTGGTGATCGCATCTAGAACCTGTCGGACCATTTGTTCTTGATCCATCTGTGGCAAAATCCTCCAGTCCAAAACTACAGTCATCCTATCCGGTATAACATTCCTGCTCTCAGGCAGCACCTCAAGACTAGTGGCTACCACTGTAGAAACTCCCAACACTGGATCTATTTCTTGGTTCCCTTTCACGTCCTCTATCCCGGCTACAACACCGGGAAGGAGATCGATTGGATTCCTAGCCCGTTCAGGGGCAGACGCATGACTGGCCAGACCTGTGACCGTAATCTCTATTTCGGCACGACCTCTATGTCCTATACAAATATCCCCATTAGTGGCCTCTCCAATTATGACCAAAGCGGGTTCGATAATCTTCGATTCCATCAAATGCTCCATGCCCCAACCACCGCATTCTTCGAAAACAGTATGTGCCACTATCAAATCTCCCCGAGACTGGCCCCTCATAGAAGCCGCCACATGAGTTTGGAGAGCTAGAGGCCCCTTAATATCCATAGAACCCCTGCCATGCAAGAATCCACCAGATATGTCCCCGCCTAATGGTGCATAATCCCACTCTGAATGGTCACCTTCCGCTACAACATCCAAATGGCAATTAAACATAATTGGGGGAGCTTGACCTTCTCCTGGAATCACTCCCATGACATTACCCACTTCATCCACCTTCATCTGTTCAAAACCGAGAGCTTCCATTTCGTCCCATAATCGCTTGGCGACTTCCCGTTCCTTACCAGAAAGCGAAGGTATCCGAATCAGATCAGATGCGAATGATAGTGCGTTCTCGAAGTTTGGTTCCACGGAAGTCTTCACTTTATTCAATCAACAGCTCTCTTATAAGAATAAGTTGCTAATCTGCCTTAGCAGATGTGAAATCTGGTTGGTTGTATCAATTTCATGAACTCGGACAAACCATGGTGCCAGAACAAGTGAAACCACGCTCATAAGCTTTATTAAAATATTCAAAGACGGCCCCGAAGTATCTTTGAAAGGATCTCCTACTGTATCCCCAACTACCGCCGCTTTATGTGCGTCTGATCCCTTCCCTCCGTATTCACCGCCCTCTATCATCTTTTTAGCATTATCCCAAGCACCACCTGCGTTTGCCATAAATAGAGCCATTAAGACACCGGTCACTGTAGCACCAGCAAGCATACCACCTAGAGCTTCAACCCCTAGCCCCCACCCAACTATAACTGGCGCCAAAATGGCCGTTACCCCAGGGAGAATCATTTCTCTCAGAGCAGCATCTGTCGATATCGCCACACATCTAGCTGAATCAGGCTTTTGGGTCCCTTCCATAATTCCAGGCATTTCACGGAATTGGCGGCGAACTTCTTCGACCATACCTTGGGCTGCTTTGCCTACAGCTGTCATAGTTAAGGCGGCACAGAAAAATGGGAGTGTCCCACCCAAGAACAATCCGATCACAACCAACGGATTGATCAGATCAATACCAGTTTCGGCCAGGCCTACCTTGGTAGCAAAAGCTGAGAACAAAGCTAAAGTTGTTAGGGCAGCCGATCCAATAGCAAATCCCTTTCCCTGAGCAGCTGTGGTATTCCCAATGGCATCAAGAGAGTCAGTGATGGCTCTAGTCTCAGGACCCAAACCACTCATTTCACTAATCCCGCCAGCATTATCAGCAATCGGCCCGTAAGCATCCACAGACATTGTAATCCCAACAGTTGCAAGCATCCCCACAGCCGCTATACCTATGCCGTAAAGCCCGGCAGAGTGAAAGGATGTGAAAATCCCCAAACAGATCAGGAGCATTGGGATAGCAGTGGATTCCATACCTACAGCTAATCCAGTGATCAGATTTGTAGCTGCTCCAGTTTCACTGGCTTCGGCAATCCTGGTAACAGGCTTCATAGATGTGTAGTACTCTGTGACTAGCCCGATCAGTGTCCCCACCACAGTTCCTGATACGATAGCGAACCAAGGACCCAAAGCAGGGTATACATGACCGTCTACTGTCATTTCGAAGTCCATTCCTTCTACGACAAAATACATGGCTATAATGAAAATGGATGCCGAAATAAATGTCACATTGCGGAGTGCTGATGCTGGGTCAGAACGTTCTAAGACTTTCATCATAGCTATGCCAAAGATTGAGGCTAAAAGGCCTATTGTCACGGTGACAATAGGGAGTGCTATTGCCCCGGCGGTGTTATCCTGCAAAGCGGTCGCACTGGCCGCTATCGCTATTGTCGCAATGACAGACCCTACATAGGATTCGAAAATATCCGCCCCCATACCCGCTACGTCTCCAACATTGTCTCCAACATTGTCCGCTATTGTAGCAGGATTCCTAGGATCATCCTCTGGTATGCCCGCTTCCACCTTGCCTACAAGATCAGCCCCAACGTCCGCCGCTTTTGTGAAAATGCCACCTCCAACACGTGCAAACAAAGCAATGGTACTGGCACCCATAGCAAACCCAGAGATTATCTCCGCAAAATTTTGATGTTCTTCAGCGGTGATCGCCCCTGCTCCGTTTGCGACCTTATATATGAGAACAATGCCTAACAGTCCAAGAGCAGCAACTGAGAGTCCCATGACTGCACCGCCGAAAAAAGCCACCCTCAAAGCTTTTCCAGCACCATCCCGATTTGCAGCAGCAGAAGTTCTTACATTTGCCCTAGTGGCTGACTTCATACCAAAAAATCCAGCTAACACGGAACAGATTGAACCAGAGAGATAAGCCATGGCCGTCTCTGGAGATATTGCCAACCACAAGAGAGTGGCTATGACGACAACAAATACTGAAAGCAGTATATATTCACGACGTAAAAATGCCATAGCACCATCGTGAATCTGTTCCGCCAATCCTTCCATTGCCTCGTTTCCAGTAGATTGACTTTTCACATAACGATAAATGAATCCGGCCAGTGCAAGTCCGAAAAGACCTACAATCCATGAAATGCTAGATATTGCTGTAATTCCATCCATTAAATTCTTCGCTCCTAATTATTTATTTGTCTTATCGTTACTATTCAAAACAAATCATCTATTGAATTGGTTCATTGCACACTGCACACCTTCAGTCATCCAAACCTGAACTGCTTCCGCCAAGGTCGGTAAAAGGGCTATCACGCTCTCCTCATCTTCTTGGGCCATTCCCGAAAGAACCCAATCTGACAGTTCTATTCCTTTTGAGGGCCTACCCACCCCAATCTTCAATCTAGAGTATGATTCAGTACCCAAACTTTGCGATATCGACTTCAAACCGTTGTGACCCCCTGACCTTCCCTCAGGCCTAAATCTGATTTGACCAGCATCCAAGGAAGCGTCGTCAACGACTATAAGTAAATCTCCATTCGAGAAAAATTGGTCCGATAGCCGCAAATGAGCTAAAGCCATGCCACTTTTATTGACGTATGTCGTTGGTTTCATAAGGAGAAAATCAATACCATTGAGAGTACCACTTATTCTGTGATCCAGATCAGCTTGTTCGAAACTTCCCAAGTCCCAGTCGTAAGCCAATCTATCCAGAACCCACCAGCCGACGTTGTGACGTGTATTATCGTACTTTGCTCCAGGATTTCCCAGTCCAACTATCACTTTCATACGGCTAAACTACCGTCACTCGTTTTCTTCTTCTCCCTCATCTCCCGTCTCCTCTTCACCTATCGTCGGTTCTCCCTCCATTCCCTCTTCAAGGAGTTCGTCTGTTTCCTCCACTTCTTCCACCTCTTCCTTAGGCAAGGCTACCATACAGACAGCTTGAGCAGGATCAGCCACAAGCTCCACACCTGCATCGACGACTATATCGTTTATCTTGATGGAAGAACCTATGTCCAAATCGGAAATGTCCACCTTGATGCTTTCGGGAATCTGGGAAGGTCGGCATTTGACTCTAATTTCCCGGAGAAGAATCTCTAAAATTCCCCCCTCTTTGACACCTTGAGCAGATCCTGTGAATTCCACTGGAATATCCACTTCCAGTGCTACACCTCTTTCAATACGATAGAAATCTACGTGGAGTATGTCATCTCTAT
>Ga0310345_10005911_pt1 | contig 10762 bp, 7 predicted proteins | sample HC15DNA20500_MG_FD_204667 | JGI IMG/M metagenome (GOLD analysis project Ga0310345, IMG submission 204667) | Marine microbial communities from station ALOHA, North Pacific Subtropical Gyre - HC15-DNA-20-500_MG | ecosystem: Environmental > Aquatic > Marine > Oceanic | place: Pacific Ocean: North...
ACATGCTTTTGGAATAACTATAGAAGATCTTGAGTTAATTCTTCATCCTATGGCAGAAGATGCTAAAGAGGCCGTTGGTTCAATGGGAGATGATACGCCACTTGCAGTTTTATCTGATAGTTATAGACCTCTTTATCATTTTTTTAGACAAAACTTTAGTCAAGTTACAAATCCACCTATTGATTCATTAAGAGAAAGTAAAGTTATGAGTTTAAAAACAAGATTTGGAAATTTAGGCAATATATTGGATTTTGATAAACTAACTAAAGATAATATTTATGTTTTGGAAAGCCCTATTTTATCAAATTCACAATTTGAAAAATTTGTAAATTTTTTTGGCAAAAACTCAAAAATTGTTGATTGTACTTTCACACATGATCAATCTCTCCAAGAATCCTTAGATAATATTTTAAAAGAATCCGAAATTGCTGCAAGACAAGGAACGACACAATTAATTTTAACAGATAAAACAATATCCGATGAAAAAATTGCAATCCCAATGCTTTTATGTGTGGGGGCGATTAATAACCATTTAATAAAAAATAAGTTAAGAGGATATGTTTCTATAAATGCGCAAACTGGAGAAGTTTTAGATACGCATTCATTTGCAACACTTTTAGGAGTGGGAGCAACAACCGTTAATCCATATTTAGCACTAGATAGTTTACATCAAAGATATGAAAAAAAACTTTTTGGAAATTTTAGGTACGAAGAATGTATTGAAAGATATATTGAATCAGTAAATTCTGGACTTTTAAAGATTATGTCTAAGATGGGAATATCAGTTTTAAGTTCTTATAGAGGGGGATGTAATTTTGAAGCCGTTGGACTAAGCCGAACAATAGTTTCTGAATATTTTCAAGGAATAACCTCGAAAATATCTGGCATTGGGTTAACTGGTATAGAAAAGAAGATAAGACATATACACAAACAGGCATTCCAGAATAATGATAGTGTACTGCCTATTGGAGGAATTTATAAATATAGAAAAAATGGGGAAACTCACCAATACCAAGGTAAATTAATTCATCTACTCCAAAGCGCAGTAACAAACAATTCATTTGATACTTATAAAAAATATGCAAAAGGAATTTATGATCTTCCCCCCATAAACATAAGAGATTTAATTGATTTTAGGAAAAGATATTTAAAATCTTCTATAGAAATTTCAGAGGTTGAACCTATATCGAAAATTTTAAAAAGATTTGGAAGCGGAAGCATGTCTCATGGAGCTTTATCAAAAGAAGCTCATGAAACTTTAGCAATAGCAATGAATAGAATTAAAGGCGCATCATGTAGTGGTGAGGGAGGAGAAGATGACAAAAGATTTACTTTAATGGAAAATAAAGATAGTGCAAATTCAAGAGTAAAACAAATTGCTTCAGCAAGATTTGGGGTAACAATTAATTATTTAAATAATTGCAACGAGATAGAAATTAAAATTGCTCAAGGAGCTAAACCGGGCGAAGGTGGACAATTACCTGGTTTTAAAGTAACAGATGAAATTGCCAAATTAAGACATTCAACCCCTGGAGTTACATTAATATCACCACCACCACATCATGATATTTATTCCATAGAGGACTTGGCCCAATTAATTTATGATTTGAAACAAGTTAACCCAAAAGCTAGAGTAGGAGTTAAGTTAGTTGCTTCATCTGGGATTGGAACAATAGCAGCAGGTGTTGCTAAGGCTAAAGCAGATATAATATTAATATCAGGTCATAATGGTGGAACGGGAGCAGCACCACAAACTAGTGTTAAGTATGTTGGAATTCCATGGGAAATGGGATTGACAGAAGTTAATCAAGTTTTAACTTTAAACAACCTAAGAGACAAAGTTACTTTAAGAACAGATGGTGGAATAAAAACAGGGAGAGATGTCGTTATTGCAGCAATGATGGGAGCAGAAGAATATGGAGTAGCTACAACGGCTCTTGTTGCTATGGGATGTATTATGGTAAGACAATGCCACTCCAATACTTGTCCCGTTGGTGTTTGTACTCAAGACAAAAAATTAAGAGAAAAATTTAGTGGGACTCCTGAAAAAGTTGTAAATTTATTTACATTTATTGCTCAAGAAGTAAGAGAAATCTTAGCCAATCTAGGTTTTAAAACATTAAACGAGATTATTGGAAGATCAGATTTATTAAAACAAGTTAGTACAGGATCATCAAATTTAGATGATTTAGATTTGCACCCCCTTTTTATTTTGCCTGATCCTGGGGATCATAAAAGATATTGTGAAAAAAAAGAAATTAATAAAGTTCCAGATACTTTAGATCAAAAAATATTTTTTGAAATCGAAGATAAAATTGGCAAAACTAAAATAATTGAAAAAAAATTTGTTATAAAAAATACTCATAGAGCAGTTGGCACAAGAATATCTTATCATTTATACAAAAAGTATGGTTATAACAAATTAGAAGAAGATTTTTTAACTTTGAAATTTAAAGGTTCAGCTGGACAATCTTTTGGAGCATTTGGTGTTAAGGGTTTGAGTCTTGTTCTTGAAGGAGATGCAAATGATTACGTTGGCAAAGGATTATCAGGTGCAATAATGTCTATAAAATTACCTGAAGAAAGTAATTTAGTTTCTGACCAAAACACAATTATTGGAAATACTGTATTATATGGCGCAACATCAGGAAAACTTTTTGCCGCAGGAAAAGCTGGCGAAAGATTTGCCGTAAGAAACTCAGGAGCAATTTCAGTAATTGAAGGATGTGGCTCTAATGGATGTGAGTATATGACTGGTGGAACAGTAGTTATACTTGGGGATGTTGGAGACAACTTCGCAGCAGGGATGACCGGTGGAATGAGCTTCATATATGACGTTAACAAAAAATTTGATAGAAGAGTTAATTCAGAAACAGTAGTTTGGCAAACACCAGAAACTGACCACTGGATTAACTACCTAAAAAGTTTGGTTAAAGAACATTTTGAAAGAACAAATTCAAAAATTTCAAAAAAAATTATTGAAAATTTTAAAAAAGAAGCTTTTAATTTTTTGCAAGTTTGTCCAAAAGAAATGTTGGATAAATTGGAAAATCCAATAACATTAAAGCCAGTTGCAAAAGAAGTAAGTTAAGGTGCAAGATATAAATATTTTTTAACTATAGTTTAAAATTTCCTACTTACATTGAGGGACTAAATTATATTAGAGACAATTTTATTTAGTTCTAAAATTATTTTTTTTAAATTTCTTTTACTTGATAAACTGTGATCCCCATTTTTAATAATTATTAATTTTTTATTAGCTTTTTGAAATAAATTTAATACCTTTCGAGAATATTTTACTGGAACAACCTCATCTTTACTGCCATGTATCATAGTTACAAAAATTTTTGATTTTAACTTTTTTTTTAAGACCTTATTTTTTCTACCATTCTTTATAAGTTGATATGTAATTGGATATTCATAATTACCATGTTTTAAATTGTATATTCCTTTAGATATAATTTCTTTTTTTATTTTTTTTGAAAATTTATTCCACATAAGTCTTTCTAAAAATTCTGGAGCAGAGCCGATTCCTAAAAATCCCTTAATTTGCTTCTCAAAATATTTGAATTGTTTTAAAGCAAGCCAAGAACCCATGCTAGAACCAACTAAAATAAAATTATTTTTTTTCACAATTTTTTTTATTGTAATTCTGCTTTCATTTGACCATTTGCTAATATTGCCCAATGTAAATTTACCAGATGATTTACCGTGCCCAGAATATTCTAGTCCAAGAAATCCAAGCTTTTTCTTTTTGCAATATTTTTGAAAATTTTTAGGTTTTTCACCTTCAAGATCAGACATAAAACCATGAAGAAAAACTATATAAATTTTATTTTTAGGAATAATTGATAAATACCTTATCTTTTTATATTTGCTTAATTTTAAATATTTAAATTTATTCATATAAAGTTTATTTAGATCGTTTGTTAATGTATATTTTACTTTAATGGCATCAAAATTTAAAGTTTTACAAGTGATTCCTAAATTAGGATATGGAGGTGCTGAAACTGGTTGTTATGATTTGGCTCACTATCTACCCGAAGTTGGATGCAAATCTTATATAATAACAAGCGGGGGTGAATTAATTAAATATATCGATAAAACAAAAGTAAAATTAATTAAATTACCAGTTCATAGTAAAAATCCATTATTAATATTAATTAATAGTATAATTATATCTTTTATTATTTTGTTTCTAAATATTTCAATTGTACATGCAAGAAGTAGAGCTCCAGCATGGTCCTGTTATTTTGCAACTAAAATAACAAGAAGAAAATTTGTAACAACTTTTCATGGTACTTATAATTTTGAAAACAAAATTAAAAAATTTTATAATTCCATTATGGTAAAATCAGATCTATTGATTGCAGGATCAAATTTTATTTTTTCCCATATTCACGAAAATTATTCAAAATATTTAAATTCAAAAAAAAAATTTTTAGTAATATTTAGAGGAATTAATACTGAATACTTCGATCCAAATAATATTAAGGAAGATGAAATAATAAAATTAACTAACCTTTGGAAATTAGATACAAATAAAAAAGTTATACTGTTGCCTGGCAGATTAACTTCTTGGAAAGGACAAGAAATGTTTATTGAAGCGTTAAATATATTTCGATCTACTAATCCTGAAATAGACTTTACTGCAATAATTCTTGGAAATGACCAAGGCAGAACGATTTTTAGGAAAAAACTGGAGAGATTGACAGAACAATACAATTTAACAAAAAATGTCAAATTCATTGATTATTGTAAAAAAATGCCACTTGCTTATCACTTGTCAGATGTTGCTGTTTCTTCATCAATTGAGCCTGAAGCGTTTGGTAGAGTAGCTGTTGAAGCACAATCTATGAAAAAACCAATTATTGCAAGTAATATTGGCGGATCAAATGAAACTATAATAGATAATAAAACGGGCTTATTATTTGAGAGTAGCAATCCACAGTCATTAAGTAATAAATTAAGCAAAATAATAAAACTTGACACTTTGACATTAGATTTAATGGGTAATGAGGGTAGAAAAAATGTGTTAAATAGATTTAATATTGAAAAAATGTGTTTTAATACTTATTCAGAATATAAAAAATTAATTAATTAATGCCAAGAATAAAATTACCCGACGGAAAAAATTTAGTTTTTAATAAGAAAGTTACTGGATTTGAAGTTTCAGAAAAAATTAGCAAATCACTTTCAAAACAAGCATTAGTAATGAGTATTGATGGTGAATTAAAAGATTTGAGCGAAACAATTGAAAAAGACTGCAGTATTAATATATTTACAAATAAAGACAAAGAAGGTTTAGAAACTATTAGACATGATACTGCCCATATTCTTGCAATGTCAGTTCAAGAATTATTTCCAGGAACACAAGTAACAATAGGGCCTGTAATTGAAGATGGTTTTTATTATGATTTTTCAAGAAAAGAACCTTTTACAGATGAAGATTTAACTAAAATTGAAAATCGAATGAAAGAAATTGTTGATCGGAATGAAATTACAAAAAAAGAAGTTTGGGAAAGAAGTAAAGCAATTTCACATTTTAAAAAAAAGGGAGAAGTCTATAAAGCTGAAATAATTGAAAGTATTCCTAAAGAAGAACAAGTATCAATATATTTTCATGGCAAATGGAACGATTTATGCAGAGGTCCCCACCTGCCATCAACTGGAAAAGCTGGAAAATTTTTTAAATTAACAAAAGTATCGGGAGCTTACTGGAGAGGAGACTCAAATAATGAAATGCTTCAAAGAATTTATGGTACAAGCTGGTCTACACAAAAAGATTTAGATAATTATTTGAAAAGAATAGAAGAAGCTGAAAAAAGAGATCATCGAAAGCTGGGTAAAGAAATGGATCTTTTTCATTTTAGAGAACAAAGCCCAGGATCTGTATTTTGGCATGAAAAAGGTTGGAACTTATTTCAAAAACTTGTTGATTATATGAGAACAAAACAGAAAAAAGCTGGCTATAAAGAAATTAATACACCTGAAATTTTAGATAGATCTTTATGGGAAAAATCTGGTCATTGGGAAAAATTTGGCGAGCATATGTATACTTCTACAACACCTGATGAAAAAGTATTTGCAATCAAACCAATGAATTGTCCTGGTTGTATTCAGGTTTTTAATCAAGGTTTAAAAAGCTATCGTGATTTACCTTTAAGAATGTCTGAATTTGGCAAAGTTCATAGATATGAACCTTCCGGTGCTTTACACGGTTTACTAAGAGTTAGGGCATTTACTCAAGATGATGCTCATATCTTTTGTACCGAAGATCAAATTACCGATGAATGTTTAAGTGTAACAAATTTAATACTAGGAATTTATAAAGATCTTGGTTTTACAAATGTTTTACTACAATTTTCTGACAGACCAGAAAAAAGAGTTGGAGATGATAAAATTTGGGATAAAGCAGAATCTGCATTATTAAAAGCAATAAAACAATCAAAACTAAAATATGAAATTAATAAAGGCGAAGGCGCATTTTATGGACCAAAAATTGATTTTGTACTTAGAGATAGTATTGGTCGTGATTGGCAATGTGGGACTTTACAAGTTGATTTAAATTTGCCAGAAAGACTGGATGCATTATATGTTGACAAAAATGGATCAAAAAAAATTCCAGTTATGCTCCATAGAGCATTATTCGGATCTCTTGAGAGATTTATAGGAATTCTCATAGAAAATTATGCTGGCAAATTGCCTTTTTGGATAAGTCCTCTTCAAGTAGTTGTTATACCGGTATCAGATGATTTTAATGGATACTCTAAGGAAGTAGCAAGCAAAATTAGCAATAGTGAAATAAATTGCCAAGTTGATTTAAAAAATCACAACTTAAATTATAAAATAAGAGAACATTCATTAGCAAAGGTGCCAATTTTGTTAATTTGTGGAAAAAAAGAAGTTGACAGTAACAGCGTAACTATTAGAAAGTTGGATTCTAATAAACAAGAAAATATGAAGTTAAATAAATTTTTAGAAAAATATACTGCTTTAAATCAGGCATCGAATAAGTAAGTGGTAGTTCAAAAAAAAAATTATTTTCAGAGAAGAACTAAAGACAGAGGACCTAGGTCAAACAACAGAATCTATTCACCCGAAGTTCAAGTTATTTCAAGCAGTGGAGAAAATTTAGGAGTTTTAAATACAAGTGAAGCTATATCTATTGCGAAAGAAGAGGGGTTAGATTTGATTGAAATTTCTCCAAATGCAAAACCACCAGTTTGTAAAATAATGGATATGGGTAAATTTAAATATGATGCTCAAAAAAAAGCTAATAAAGCTAAAAAGAAACAAAAAAAAGTTGATTTGAAAGAAATAAAACTAAGACCAGTTACAGAAGTTCATGATTATTCTTTCAAAATAAAAAATGCACAAAAATTCTTGTCTAAAGGTGATAAAGTTAAATTTACTATAAGATTTAAAGGAAGAGAATTACAACATTCTCATTTAGGAAATGAGTTGATGGAAAAGATAAAAGATGACATGTCGACTGTGGGTAAAATAGAATTGCATCCAAAATTTGATGGAAAGCAAATGATCATGGTAATTCAGCCTTTGTAGTTAATATTTAAGGTTGTAAAATAATTATAATATTTGTATAAGTTCGGCGAAGTATGCCAAAATTAAAAACAAAAAGCTCAGCAAAAAAAAGATTTAAAATTACTGCAAGAGGGAAAGTAGTAATGGCTCAAGCAGGTAAGAGACATGGCATGATAAAAAGAACTAATTCACAGATCAGAAAACAAAGAGGAACGACAACAATGGCAAAACAGGATGCTAAGATTGTAAAATCTTATATGCCATATAGTTTAAGAGGATAAAATGGCTAGAGTTAAAAGAGGCGTAACAAGTCACGCAAAACATAAAAAAGTTTTTAAGGCCGTTAAAGGTCAGTGGGGAAGACGAAAAAATACAATAAGAATTGCTAGACAGGCCATGGAGAAAGCCATGCAATATGCTTATAGAGATAGAAGAAATAAAAAAAGAGAATTTAAGTCTTTGTGGATACAAAGGATTAATGCTGGAGTTAGATCTGAGGGACTAACATACTCAAAGTTTATTAATGGTTTAAGCAAGTCTGGTATAAAATTAGATAGAAAAATTCTAGCAGAAATAGCATACGATAACCCAGAGGCCTTCAAAACAATTGTAAAAAAAGCTCAATCAGCATTAAATTAATCTTCACTATTGTTTTATTCTAGCGAAGAAATAATCTCCAAATATGTCTGATATTAAAAAAATTAAAAATGAAATTATCAATAAGCTTAAAGAGGACTTAGATCTTAATAGTGTTAATCAAATTAAAACAGATTTATTTGGCAAAAATGGAAAAATTTCAAATGAATTTAAAAAACTGGGATCTGTTGATGCTGAAGAGAGAAAAAAATTTGCTTCAGATTTAAATTCAATTAAAGATGAACTTCAAATTGTAATATCAAAAAAAATCCAAGATATAGAAACAAAAGAAATAAATTCAAAACTTCAAAACGAAAAAATTGATATTACACTTCCTGAAAGAAGTTTTCATCAAGGAAAAATTCATCCAGTTTCACAGGTAATTGATGAGATATCTTCAATTTTTTCCGAAATAGGTTTTAGTGTTGAAGAAGGACCTGATGTAGAGAATGAATATAATAATTTTACAGCTTTAAATACACCCGACAATCATCCAGCAAGAGATATGCATGACACTTTTTATTTAGATGCTAATAAAAAATATTTATTAAGAACACATACATCTCCTGTTCAAGTCAGAACAATGATAAAAGGAAAACCCCCTTTTAAAATAATAGCTCCAGGTAGAACCTATAGATCAGATAGCGATCAAACACATGCACCGATGTTTCATCAAGTTGAGGGCCTTCACATAGATAAAAATGTAAATATGGGTCATTTAAAAGGTTGTTTAAATTATTTTATAAAAGATTTTTTTGAAGTCGATAAAATAAAAATGAGATTTAGACCAAGTCACTTTCCTTTTACAGAGCCATCAGCTGAGGTAGATATAGGATACAAAATAAAAGATGGAAAAATAGTTATTGGCGAGGGAGATAAATGGTTAGAGATTTTAGGATGTGGAATGGTTCATCCTAATGTGCTTAAAAACGTAAAAGTAGATCCATCAAAATATCAAGGTTATGCATTTGGAATAGGCATAGATAGATTGGCTATGCTTAAGTATGGAATAAATGACTTAAGAGCTTTTTTTGAAACAGATTATAGATGGCTAAATCATTTTGGATTTGATCCCCTGGATGTTCCTTCAAGTTACAGAGGTTTAAGCAGATGAAGTTTACAATAGACTGGCTCAAAGAACATTTAGACACTAATTGCGACGATAAAAAAATTGCTGACAAATTAACCAATGTTGGTCTTGAGGTTGAGAGTTTTCGAAGTCAATCATCTGAATTAGATGATTTTATTGTAGCAAAAATATTAAATGCAGAACAACATCCTAATGCGGATAAACTTAAGGTATGCGATGTAGATATTGGAAAGAAAGAAGCGGTTAAAGTTGTTTGTGGAGCTTCAAATGCAAAAAAAGATCTTTTAACAATTTATGCTCCACCAGGCTCTGTTATTCCAAAAAATCAAATGAAACTATCTGTAAGTAAAATAAGGGGTGTTACTTCATATGGAATGCTTTGCTCTGAATCTGAATTAAATTTATCTAATAAAAGTGAGGGGATTACTGAACTTTCGTTAAAAAAATATAATAATCAAGTTGGTAAAAAATATTTTAAGAACAATAATCTAAAAGTAATAGATCTTTCAATAACTCCAAATAGAGCAGATTGTCTTGGGGTTAGAGGAATTGCTAGAGATTTAGCAGCAGCTGGGACAGGAAAATTAAAAAAATTAACTTTTAAAAGGATCAAACATTCTGGTTCTCAAAAAATAAATGTAAAAATCACTAAAGAAAAAAATCAAGGATGTTTAGCTTTTGGAAGTTGTTTAATTAAAGGAGTTAAAAATACCGAAAGTCCTAAGTGGTTGAAAGATAAAATTATAGCATTGGGGCAAAAACCAATTTCAGCAATAGTAGACATTACAAATTATGTAATGATAGATTTGAGCAGACCACTCCACGCATATGATGCAGATAAAATAGATAAAGGAATAGTAGTTAGAAATTCAAAAAAAGGAGAAACTTTTAAGGCCTTAGATAATGAAAATTATTCACTTAAAGAGGATATGTGTGTGATATCTGACAATTCTGGAGTTTTAGGCCTGGGAGGGATAATTGGAGGAACCAGATCTGGTACAGAACTTAATACAAAAAATATATTATTAGAGTCAGCATATTTTGACCCTAGATCAATAAGAAAAACTTCAAAATTACTAAATATTGATACTGATGCAAAATATAGATTTGAAAGAGGAATAGATCCAGAGTCAATCGAATTAGGATTATTAAAAGCAGCAGAATTAATCCAGAAAACATGTGGTGGAGAAATTAGTAAAATTGATATTAAAAAAAATAAAAATTTAAAAAAAATTCAAATCAAATTTCACATTCCTTTTTTTGAAAAAATTACTGGCTTTAAAGTAAGCGATAAAGAAATTATTAAAATCTTATCCGATCTAGGTTTCAAAATAAAAAAACAAAAAAATCTTTTAAATTTGTCCGTACCAACATGGAGGCCTGATATTATTCAATCAATAGATATAGTAGAGGAGATTGTGAGAATTAAAGGTTATGATCAAATAAAAATTGAAGAGCCAGAAAAAGCGAGAATAAAACCAAACCTAAATA
>Ga0310345_10005912_pt1 | contig 10759 bp, 10 predicted proteins | sample HC15DNA20500_MG_FD_204667 | JGI IMG/M metagenome (GOLD analysis project Ga0310345, IMG submission 204667) | Marine microbial communities from station ALOHA, North Pacific Subtropical Gyre - HC15-DNA-20-500_MG | ecosystem: Environmental > Aquatic > Marine > Oceanic | place: Pacific Ocean: North...
TGGGAAAACGGAAATTCGGCAGCCGGGATGAGGAGGAAGCGGCGACCCGCGGATCGTTCTTCTACGCGAGCCTGCTGCACCACGGCCGCGAGGGATTCCTCTGGCAGAAACTCCGTGCCCCCCGCAGCTACGACTTCGAGAAGACGAGGACGAAGGGGTACGACGAGCGGTTGAGGATGCCGAAGTTCACCTTCGCCCCGACAGCCGCCGAGAACGAGGAAGCGATCGAGGCCATCGCCACCTTCATCCTCGGGCTCGTCGCCGAACCGCCGCCGGTGAAATACGTCTACACGCCCGACACCCAGGTCGCCGACCGGATCGAGGGCGAGCGGCTGCTGCAGAAGTTCAACTGTGTCGGGTGCCACATGATCGACGCGCCCGAGATCCAGGTGAAGACCACAATCGAGAACCTGCCCGACAGCTCGCTGACTCCGGCGGAGTTTCCCGAGGCGCGTGAACTGCTGCTGAAGATCCGGCCGGCCCGGACCGTTCAGCTGACACCCGACAAGAACGGAAACGTCTCCTATTCATTCCACGGCCTCTCGGTCGCTCGACCCGGCCCCGATGACGCCGATCTCGACCCCGAGGAACGCGAGTTCGCCTACAACCTCTGGGAATCGATCACGTTCAACTGGATGGGCAAGGACGACAAGGGCAAGCCGACACCGCAGACCCGCACCGTGCTCCCGTCGGCGCGGATGCTGGTGCCCGAACCGAACCTGGTCTCCGAGACCCCCGCCCGCGGCGGACGGTTCGCCCAGTGGCTGGTCACCGACATCCTCTCGCGGGCCAGCGAACCCAACCGCGACCTGGCCTGGCAACAGTCACCGCCGCCGTTGATCGCCGAAGGCGTCAAGGTGCAGACCCCGTGGCTGTACCGGTTCCTGAAGAACCCCAACCGCCTGCGGCACACCACCGTGCTCCGCATGCCCCGATTCAACCTCGACGACGACGAGGCCCGGGCCCTGGCCAACTACTTCGCCGCCGCAGACAAGGCCGAGTACCCCTACCAACCGGTGCCGCAGAGACAACCGGACTACCTGGGTGACCGTGACGCCGAGTTCAACGGGGCCGATCACGACTACCTGACCGAATCGTGGCGATTGTTCAACGCCCCGTTGTGCATCAAGTGTCACTCGCTGGGCGGACGCCAGTTCAAGGCGGTCGATCCCAAAAAGGACATCCGTGGCCCCAACCTCGACATGGTCCGCGACCGCCTGCAGTCCGACTGGGTGCAGGTGTGGCTGTCCAATCCCAAGTGGTTCACTCCCTACACGTCGATGCCCCAGCCGTTCGCCAAGAACCAGAAGCTGTTCCCACAGCATTTCGGCGGAGACGGCCTGAAGCAGACCACCGCCGTCCGCGACGCGTTGATGAACTACAACCGCCTGATGGAACGCGACGGAACCTACGTACCACCCGTGGCGGCCAAACCGGCTGCGGGAGCACCTGCCGCCAACAAGCAGGGGGCCGCAAAGCCATGACCTCAGCCGTTCGAACACTCACCACCACCACCCTCGCCGCCGTTTCGCTCGGCCTGCTGACCGGTTGCGGCGGAGGAGCCTCGGCGACCCCGACAGTCACATACAAGGCCGGGGGAGAATCGGGGGCGGACAGTGGCGGCGGTCCGGTGACACAGATCGACGGAACCGGGACTCTCTCGGGTACCATCAAGCTGGTCGGCACTGCGCCGACACCCAAGGTCATCGTCGCCAAGGGGACCGCCAAGCGGGATACCAACGTCTGTGGTGCCGAGGTGGCGATCATCGACCAGTCACTGCAGGTGGGCGAAGGCAACGGCATCGCCAACGTGTTCATCTACATCGACAAGGCACCGCCGGGCGCCCCGATCCCGGCAGCTCCCACCGAATCGGCGGTTTTCGACCAGAAGGGATGTGTCTTCCTCCCACACGCCATGGTCGTCCGCAGCAGCCAGACCGTGCTGATCAAGAGCCAGGACGACGCCGGACACAACACGCACACCTACCCCGGTCGCAGTCGCAGCTTCAATGGAGCCATCAGGGCCCTGGAACGAGACGGCGTCCCCCTGATCTACAACAAGCACGAACGCACACCCTTCCCGGTCAAGTGTGACATGCACTCGTGGATGCAGGCGTTTCACCTGGCGCTGGATCACCCCTGGGGGACCATCACCAGGGCCGACGGATCGTTTGAACTCAAGGGGCTTCCGGCCACCGAGCTGACCCTGCGGGTCTGGCACGAGAAGGCCGGCGGCAAGGGCGGTTTCCTGGAACGAAAACTGAAAGTGACGATTCCCAAGGACGGCAGCGCAACCGTGGACAAGGAATTCCAACTGAGTGATTTCGGGCTCTAGGCCCATACGCGGACCGGGTTCGGACCCGGCTGAGGACAACACGTTGACCACACGCCACTCGATTCTGAGACTGCTGGCCCTGTTGCCACTGGTCGTCGGCTGCGCCGATTACCAGGCGGAGTTCGTCAATGATGAGAGAGTGGCCGCGCTGGAGACCACCAGTTCCGTTGCGGCCACCAACCTGACAAACAGCCTCAACACTCACTTCGGCACCCCGAATGCCCTGGTCGCCTGGGGTGCCCTGCCGATCGAATTCGGAGAAATCAGCGGCACCGTGCTCTCAGCCACCGGCAATTCGCTGAGAGTCTCTCTCGAGGGCGATCCGCCGACCGCACTCAACCACGTCGCCGTGGTGCTGGAGACCAAGACCCCCCAGAACCGTATGGCCAGCTCCTACGATGCGGACACCCGCATCCTGACACTAACCGAACAGGAAGCGGCCCCGGCGGTCACTCCCGGCACACCGTTGCGGCTGATCGGGCACAAACTGCAGGCCGGTCGCCGGTTGTACATGCAACACTGCATGCACTGCCACGGGGTCACCGGCGACGGCAACGGGCCCACCGCACGATACATCCGCAACCACAGGTTCAACCCGCTGCCCCGCGACTACCGCCGCGGCCTGTTCAAGTTCACCTCGACCAAGAACGGGTTCTACGCCAGTCGCGACGACCTCCGCCGAACCGTCAGGCAGGGACTCGCCGGAACCTACATGCCGTCGTTCCTCCTGATCGACCCCGATGAACTCGACGCGATTGTCGAATTCGTCCGGTTCCTCGCGATGCGGGGCGAAATCGAACGGAGACTGCTGACTCACCTGGCACCCCTGATGCCCACCGACGACGGCGATCCGCCCAAGGACCTCCAGAGCCTCGAAAAAGAACTCGCCGTCGACACCTTCAACGAAGCACTTGCCGACGCCGCGTCGCTGGTCGCCGAAAACTGGACCAGCGCCGACGCCCCTGAGAACCTCGTGATCCCCACCACCGCTCGACTGCCGGATGACGAGAAATCGCGACTCAAGGGTCGCAACCTGTTCATCAGTACCAAGATCAATTGCGCCAAGTGCCACGGCGAAGGCGGTCGAGGCAATGGCGGATTCCTCAAGGACATCCAGAAGAACCCCGAAACCCAACAGAACTACCCGACACCGGGACTCCGGGATGCGTGGCACAAGATGATTCAGCCACGCAATCTGACTTCGGGGATCTACCGCGGCGGACGGCGGCCCCTGGACGTCTTCCGTCGTGTGACCGCCGGAATCAAGGCCACACCGATGGCCGGATTCGCGACCGTTCCCGAAACCGACCGTTGGCACATCGTCAACTACGTGCTCAGCATCCCGATAGACGGGGCGTTCTTCGACGAACACGGCCACCAATACCACGGTGGAGACGACTCGCACGCCGATCACGATCACCCCCACGATCATGAGGCCGACAAACCAGCCGACAAACCAGCCGACAAACCAGCCGACAAACCAGCCGACAAACCAGCCGACAAACCTGAAACCACTCAGCCAAAATCGGCCAAGGACAAGAAGTAGCGACCGTGAGCAGAATCTTCTGGTGCTTGTTCTTCACTGTATGGCCGATCATCGCGATCGTTGTCTGCGCGATCTCTCCGGCCATGGACTGGGCCTTCCCGGGCAACCGCGAAGCGGCCACGCCGCTGGGGCAACGCATCGACGACCTGTTCTTCCTGATCACGGGCATCGTCACCGTCACCTTTATCGGGACCATGGGTGCCCTGTCCTACGTGCTCTGGAAGGGCTCGAAGAACGAGGACGAAAAGGGCTGGTACAGCCACGGCAGTCACAACCTGGAGGTCATCTGGACAATCGTCCCGGCCGGCGTCCTGCTGTTCATCGCCCTCTACCAGCTCGATGTCTGGGCCATCTACCGGGTTCGCGACCACGAAAACCGGGACGTCGGGCCACGGCCGTCGCACCTGGTGGCCGAGGTGACCGCACGACAGTTCGAGTGGCGGATCCGTTACCCGGCACCCGGAACGAAGTTCACGACCTACAAGCAGATCAAGGCATGGCTTGCCAAGCCACACGCCGGCGACGTCTACGCCGTCAACAAGCTCTTCGTTCACCTGAACCGCGAGACCCTGATCTATCTCAAGTCCGCCGACGTCCAGCACGCCTTCTTTGTCCCCGATCTTCGCGTCAAGCAGGACGCGATGCCGGGCCAGAGCATCGACATCTGGTTCACCGTCAACAAGTCCGGAAAGTTCAACCTGACCTGTGCCGAGTTGTGCGGCTGGGGACACTACAAGATGCGGGGTGAGGTCGAAGCTGTCGAGGACCTCGAAGCCAGGTTGAAGGAACTCAAGGACCTGCAGGACTACGACGGAGTCACCCCGCCGGGCACTGTCCCCGCGGGGGCGTCGGAAGAGGCCACACCATGAGCACAGTCAACCCCGCTGCGGCCGCCGAGCACGACCACGACCACGACGATCACCACGGGCACCACGAGTTGTCGTTCATCCGCAAGTACGTCTTCTCGACGGACCACAAGATGATCGCGGTGCAGTTTCTGATCACCACTCTGCTGATGCTGCTGGTCGGCGGGTCGCTCGCCCTGGGCGTCCGCTGGCAGTTGGCCTGGCCCTGGCAGAACATGCCGGTCTTCGGACAGATGTTCGGCAGCGAGGGCGGCCAGATTTCGCCCGAGTTCTACACGATGCTGTTCACGATGCACGCCACGGTGATGATCTTCCTGGTGATCATCCCGATCCTGGCCGGGGCCTTCGGCAACTTCCTGATCCCGTTGATGATCGGGGCCGACGACATGGCCTTCCCCACGCTGAACATGCTCAGTTACTGGTTCATGTGGCCGGCAATCTTCTTCTTCGGACTCAGCTTCTACTTCGGCGGAGCCGCCGCCGGCTGGACCAGTTACCCGCTGCTGTCCGCCTTGCCCGAGGCCGCTCCCGGCTCGGGACACGCCCAGAACATGTGGTTGGTGGCCGTCACCTTCATCGGCGTCTCCTCGATGATGGGCTCGGTCAATTACATGACCACCATCATCAACATGCGGGCCCCGGGGATGACGCTGTTCCGCATGCCACTGACGATCTGGAGCATGTTCATCACCGCCATCCTGCAGGCCTTCGCCCTGCCGGTGCTGACTGCCGCGGGATTCATGATGCTCTTTGACCGGGCCCAACTCGGTGGAGCACTCGAGGGCATCCACACCAGCTTCTTCGTCCCCTCGGGGATTGTCGTCAACAACGCCGCCCCCACCGTCGGCGGCGGACAGGCCCTGCTCTGGCAGCACCTGTTCTGGTTCTACTCGCACCCGGCCGTCTACATCATGCTGCTGCCGGCCATGGGGATGGTCTCCGACATGCTGGCGGCAATGTGCCGCAAGCCGATCTTCGGTTACAAGCCGATGGCCTACTCGCTGGCGGCGATCGCCGGGCTGGGTTTCATCGTCTGGGGACACCACATGTTCACCAGCGGCATGAACCCCGCCCTGGGCATGACCTTCATGGTCTCCACGATCATGATCGCCCTCCCTTCGGCCATCAAAACCTTCAACTGGATCGGCACCATCTGGGGCGGCAAGATCCGCTTCAACACCGTCACGCTCAACTGCATCGCCTTCGTCTCGCAGTTCGTCGTCGGGGGACTCAGTGGCATCTACATGGCCGCCGTCCCCGTGGACATCTACATCCACGACACCTACTTCATCGTCGCCCACTTCCACTACGTGCTCTTCGGAGCCACCCTCTTCGGCGTCTTCGGAGCCATCCAGTTCTGGTTCCCCAAGATGTTCGGGCGGATGATGAGCGAGCGGCTGGGCAAGATCCACTTCTTCCTGACCTTCGTCGGTTTCAACGGCACCTTCTTCCCGATGCACCTGCTGGGCGTGGCCGGCATGCCCCGCCGCTACGCCGACCCCTACATCCACCCCTACCTCGAACACCTGATGCCGATGAACCAGTTCATCACGGTCTGTGCAATCGTCATGGGGCTGGCCCAGTTGATCCTGGTCTACAACTGGTTCTCGAGCATCTACTGGGGCACCGAGGCCGGCCGGAACCCGTGGAACGCCAACGGCGTGGAATGGATCGCCCCCTCGCCGCCGCCTCACGGCAACTTCGACGAAGTCCCCACCGTCTACCGTGGCCCGTACGAATACTCGTCGCCACTGGTCGAGGGCCGAGACTACCTGATGCAGACCGAATACCTTCCGCCACCGGGATCCGACGATTCCGGCGACGCGGCCGATGACCAGCCGGCTGAGAACGGCGCCGACGAATCCTGACGCGGCACAGCCGTGGCTCCCGACACCTCCTACCCCCGACACCCCGGCCCGATGTCCGAACCCGATCGCCCCACCCGTTGGCTGCACCGCTTCGCCGTAGCGACCTGCTGCGCCGCGTTGTTGCCGATCGTCGTCGGGGCGATCGTGACCACGATGCGGTGGGGCATGGCCTTCTCCGACTGGCCCAGTTCCGACGGCCACGGCATGTTCGCCTATCCCTGGTTCGGTTCGGCCATCGACAAGTTCACCGAGCACGGGCACCGGCTGGCCGGGATCACCATCGGCTGCTTCAGCATCGTGCTGGCCGCCTGGACCTGGAAAAGCGAACGACGCACGTGGGTCTGCTGGCTGGCCACCGGAGTGCTGGTCGGAGTGATCGTGCAGGGCCTGCTCGGCGGTGGACGCGTGCTGGCCGACGATCCGCGAATGGCCCTGCTGCACGGACAGTTCGCTGCCTGCGTGCTGGCACTGATGGGCAGCGTCGCCCTGGTCACAGGCCGACGGTGGCAAACAGTCTCGGGACAACATCCCACGACACCGTCGACCCGGCTCAGGACACTCGCCTGGTCCCTGCCTGCAGTTGTGCTGGTCCAGGGTGCGCTGGGGGGCTGGATCCGGCACCTCGGCGGTGGGCTCTTCGAACACGTCGGCTTCGCACTGGCCGTCTTCGTGCTGGCCGTCGCCGTCGTGGTGTTGGCACTGCGGGATGGTGCGAACTGGCTGAAGGCCAACGCCTGGATCCTGGCCGTCGTCCTGCTGCTGCAAGTGGGACTGGGCGCCGCCGCCTGGATCACCCGCTTCGGCTGGCCGTCCTCCGGCTACGTCGCCGTGCAGGGGGCGCCGTTGCAGGTTGTCATGAGAACCGCTCACGCCGTCACCGGACAACTGCTGCTGCTCACCTCGCTCACACTCGCCGTCCGCGTCCTCAGGCTCGATTGGCTCACCCGCCGTGAACTGATCGCCGAGATGACGGTGGAAGGAGGCCTGGCATGAGTTCGCTGGGGCCTGTCTCGACCGACTACACCACCGCAGCCACCGCAGCCACCGCCCCGTTGACGTGGCAACGCGTCCTGGCAGCTCGGCTCAGCGACTACGCCGAATTGGCCAAGCCGCGGATCGCGGTGATGGCCCTGGTGACCGTCGCGGTCGGCTACGTTTTGGCCGCCGGAGACACCTGGAGCTGGTCGGGGCTGCTGCATGCCCTGGGTGGAATCGGCCTGGCTGCGGTCGCCTCGGGAGCCCTCAACCAGTACCTCGAACGCCACGGCGACGCCCGGATGACCCGCACCGCCGACCGGCCTCTGCCGGCCGGCCGGCTGAGTGGCTCCGAAGTGCTGGGCGTGGGACTGGCCTCGGCTGTCGTCGGATTGGGCTGGCTGGCCTGGCAGGTCAACACGATCACCGCATTGGCCACCGCCCTGACGCTGTTGCTGTACCTGGCCGTCTACACGCCGTTGAAAAGGCACACGTCGCTGGCCACCACCGTCGGTGCGGTCCCCGGAGCGCTGCCGCCGGTGCTGGGCTGGCTGGCCGCCGGAGGCCCGCTCGATTCGGCCGCACTCTCGCTGTTCGCCATCCTCTTCCTGTGGCAATTCCCGCACTTCCTGGCCATCGCCTGGCTCTGCCGCGACGACTACGCCGAAGCGGGCATGAAGATGCTGCCCCGTGCCGCCGCTCGCCGACCGGGCCTGACCGGCCTGCTGGGAGTCATCTACGCCCTGGCGCTGCTGGTCATCTCGGCCTGGCCTCGCCAACTCGGCCTGGCCGGCGACGCCTACCTGGCCGCTGCCACCGTGCTGGGAGTCGGTTACCTGGTAGCGTCGGTCCGGTTCTGGTGGGACGAATCGACGCAGACCGCCAGGGGCGTTCTCTACGCCAGCCTGATCCACCTGCCGCTGCTGCTGGCCACGCTGACCTGGGACCACTTCCGCCTGTTGAGTTGAACCCCACGGACACCATCCCCACCCGTCGCTGACGACGAGTCACCTCGAAAACCCAAGACACTCCGATGTCACACAGCTCGCATCCAGACGCCGCCCCGCCGCTGAAAATGGGCCTGAAAATGGCCGATTCGAAGCTCTGCATGTGGCTGTTCCTGGGCACCGAGATCATGTTCTTCACCGCCCTGATCGGCACCTACATCGTGCTCAGACTCTCGGCGGTCGATGCCGACGGAAAAGGGGCCTGGCCGACCAACGACGTGAGCCACATCAAGACGATGTGGGGTGCGATCAACACCTTCGTGCTGATTGCCTCGAGTTATCTGGTCGTCAAGTCGCACGAAGAGATCGCTCGCGGCCAGTCCGGGAAGGGGCTCTTCAGCCTGATCCTGGTCTTCATCTGTGCGGTGCTGTTCCTGGGCATCAAGGCCTACGAGTACAAGGGCAAGATCGACCACGACATCCTGCCCGGACGAATCTCCGAAACCCGGCAACAGGCGATCCAGCGGGCCGTCAACGAGATCGGTGCCGTCGCAGCGCTCGATGCCGAGGTGCTCGGCACCGCGGACATCAAGAAGCGGCTGGAGTTGGAGCACGAAAAGCTCGAATCGCTGCTGCGACAGGAGAAACTGACGATCGAGGAAACCGAGCAATGTGAGGTCGAACTGGCCCAGGCCATGAATTTCGAGAAACGGATCAAGTCCGACGTGCGGATGTACTTCATCTACACGGTCCGGCAGCAGGAGCAGAAGGACACCGGTCACATCCACTCTCAGTACTACATCCCCTACGGCAACCTGTTCGCCTCGTGCTACTTCACCATGACCGGCTTCCACGCCATCCACGTCATCGTCGGGATGATCATCTTCTTCTTTCCGATCAAGAAGGGGCTGTTGAAGGGACTCGAAAAGGAAGACGCCCAGTACGTCGAGAATGCCGGGCTGTACTGGCACTTTGTCGACCTGGTCTGGATCTTTCTGTTCCCGATGATCTACATCGTTCAATTCTGACACGGAGTTCGGCGAGTCGTCTCGTGCCCTCGACAGGCCAGGCGGCGGGCCAACCCAAACCGACGGAGCCGTCTGGATGGCTGATCACAAATCACACGACAAGATCTACCTGGCGGTCTTCGGGGCCCTGTGCGTCTTCACGTTGCTCTCGGCCGGTGCCGACATGCTGCCGATCAAGGAAGCCGGCGATCAGCCGGAGTCTGGCAAGATGGCGTTCTCGACACCCGTGATCGCCGTGATCGTGCTGGCGATCGCCGTCGCCAAGGCCACGTGCGTGATGTTGTATTTCATGCACCTGAAATGGGAGCGCGGCTGGAAATACGTGCTGCTGGCACCCACGACAATCCTGGCGATCGGGTTTCCGATCGCCCTGATGCCCGATATCGGGTTTCACTACTACCACCGGGTGCCGACCGAGACGATGATCGAAGCCAGTGCCGACCACGCCGACGCCGACGCCGACTCGCATCACGACGACTGAGCCATGCCCGACTGGGTCTCGTCGCTGCCGGCCGTCAACGCCAGCCTCAACGGGCTGGCGTTCCTGTTCCTGATGACCGGCTGGATGTTGATCCGCCGTGGCCACCGCGACGCACACAAGAAGACGATGCTTGTCGCCTTCGCCACCTCGATTCTCTTCCTGGCCGTCTACCTGCTCTACCACGGCGCCATGCACCACTACACCGGCGAGGGCCAGGTGAAGTTCCAGGGGACCGGGGCCGTCCGCACGGTCTATTTCGCGATCCTGATCACTCACGTCGTGCTGGCTGTCGCGGTGCCTGTGCTGGCGATCGTGACGATCCGCCGGGGCCTGAAGCAGCAGTGGGAGGCTCATCGCCGAATCGCCCGGATCACCTTCCCCATCTGGGTGTACGTCTCGCTGACCGGAGTTATCATCTACCTGATGCTCTACCAGTGGAAACCGCAATGACACGCCGACTGCTGCTGGCCCTGGCACTGGTCGTGGGCACCTGGGGATTTTCTCCCGCGGTGCCCGAGGCTGCCGCCTGTCCGATGTGCAAGGCGGGCCTCGATTCCGACAACGCCCGGACACGGGCCTACATGGTCAGCATCCTGTTCATGCTGTCGGTCCCAATCTGCCTGTTCTCCGGACTCGGTTACGGACTCTGGCGACTCGGCCGGCAGGAATCCGAACGCCTCCAGGCGGCCGGGCAGGACGTTTAGCGGGATCGG
>Ga0310345_10005913_pt1 | contig 10759 bp, 10 predicted proteins | sample HC15DNA20500_MG_FD_204667 | JGI IMG/M metagenome (GOLD analysis project Ga0310345, IMG submission 204667) | Marine microbial communities from station ALOHA, North Pacific Subtropical Gyre - HC15-DNA-20-500_MG | ecosystem: Environmental > Aquatic > Marine > Oceanic | place: Pacific Ocean: North...
CAGACTCTGATCGTACTCGAAACAGACCAGTAATTGCGGAGCGAAACCCGTGATCGCGCCGATATGAGCCGCGTACCGGTCGCGCATGGCCGCCGGAAGGGCCACAAATGCAGCACGGTCATAGACGGCATCGACGGGCCCAAGAAGCTCACCCGTCAGATCGAAAACATCACCCACGAAGATATCGAGGTTTGGAGCTTGGTAGTGCTTGAGATTACCGACATGGGATCCTACCGGCGCAACGCCGAGTTCGGAAAACAATTGCTCCACGGCGAGTTCACTGAACTCTATTCCGGCGACCTGAAAGCCCTTGGCCAACAGCCAGCCGATGTCGAGCGTCTTGCCACAAAGCGGCAGAAAAAGGCGCGAACCATCAGCCAGTCCAAGCGCGTCTAGATGTTTTTCAAGCAGCCGGTTTACCCGGCCGTCGTGAAACTCAATCTGGTTGTTGTTCCATCGCTGGAGCCAGAAATCCCTGTCCAAGTTCTGGCTCCGCTCAGGCGTTGGCCGCGACCTTTACTGGTTCGCTCTGGCGCGATTCCTGCAGCAACTCGCTGACAAGAAACGCCAGTTCCAGCGCCTGCGTGGCGTTGAGGCGCGGGTCGCAATGGGTGTGGTAACGCTCGGAGAGTTCCTCTGGCGTCACTGCCCTCGCGCCACCCGTGCATTCGGTGACGTCCTTGCCGGTCATCTCGAAATGCACGCCGCCGGCATAGGTGCCCTCGGCACGATGCACGTCAAAGAACTCATGCACTTCCTGCAGCACGCGCTCGAAAGGCCGTGTCTTGTAGCGGTTCATGGTGACCGTGTTGCCATGCATGGGATCGCACGACCAAACGACATTCTTGCCTTCGCGCTGCACCGCCCTGATGAGGTTCGGCAGATGATCGCCCACCTTGCCAGCTCCGAAACGCGCGATCAGCGTCAACCGGCCCGCCTCGTTGGCGGGATTGAGAACATCAATCAGTTCCAGCAATCCGTCAGGCCTCAGGCTAGGCCCGCACTTCAGTCCGATCGGATTCTTCACGCCCCGGCAGAACTCGACATGGGCGTGATCGGGCTGGCGGGTCCGGTCACCGATCCAGATCATGTGGCCCGAGGTCGCGTAGTAATCGCCAGAGGTGGAATCGACGCGCGTCATCGCCTCCTCGTAGCCGAGCAGCAGCGCTTCATGGCTGGTGTAGAATTCGGTTTCGCGCAGGCGCGGATACTCATCCACGTTGAATCCGATCGCCCGCATGAAGCGCAGCGTCTCGGTCAGCCTGTCCGCCAATTGTCGATAGCGCTCCGACTGAGGCGAGTCCTCGACAAACCCCAGCATCCATTCATGCACATGCTCAAGGTTGGCATAGCCGCCCTGGGCAAAGGCGCGAAGCAGGTTAAGCGTGGCGGCAGATTGGCGATAGGCCATGATCTGGCGCTCGGGATCGGGCACCCGCGATTTCTCGTCGAACTCGATGCCATTGATGATGTCGCCACGATAGCTCGGCAACGTGACGCCTTCTAGCGTTTCATCGGGCGAAGAGCGCGGCTTTGCGAACTGGCCTGCGATCCGGCCGATCTTTACCACAGGCTTGGTCGCCGCAAAGGTAAGCACGACAGCCATTTGCAGGAAGACCCGGAAGAAATCGCGGATATTGTCCGCGCCGTGCTCGGCAAAGCTTTCGGCGCAATCGCCGCCCTGTAACAAAAAGGCTTCGCCGCGGGACACTGCGGCCAGATGCTGTTTGAGGTCACGCGCCTCGCCGGCAAACACCAGCGGCGGGAAGCTGTGCAACCGCGCCTCAACCTGTGCCAGCACTTCGGAATCGGGATAATCCGGCACCTGCAGGATGGGTTTGCTCCGCCATGAATCCGGCTTCCATGTCTGCGCCATGACTTTTTACCTTTCAACCAAATACGCGGGTTTCCCGCACCACACAAAGGGCGCGGGCCCAGAACTGGCGGCGTTATAACGGCAGGCCTTCCGCAGGGCCAACAAAAAACAAGACAAAGATGTCATCTCACGGAAACTGCACCCCACAGGCCTTCAGTCGCTCGTCGAAGAGGCTGGCCATCTCAGGAGCTATCTCGACTGCCCTGGGATAGAGTGGCGCAGATCGGTCACAATGGATGGGCCTGTCGAACCCGATTGTCGTGGCAATGAAGCGGTCGACTCCCTCCGGGCCAAGCGCCGAATGGAAGCCGGCCATTACTGCATCGAGGTAGCTTTGCAGCAAGTGCTCGGTGTGCGCAGGTGCCTGCTGCTCCTGCGCCACATATACATAGAGGCGCTCCGGCAGTGCTTCACCGCTGCCCTTCTCCGGAACCTCCAGACACTCTACCGGCAGTTCCACGCGCTCATAGCGCGCCTCGCGCTCGTCGACTTTCTCTAGATGCTCCGCGCGATCAAGAACCAGCATACCGTCAATCGTTGTTTCCGCATGGCGATGTATGGACAACAGAGCGAGGTTAATTTGCGTAGCCTGAATTCCGGTACCGGCAGGGTGCGCCACGGTCTCGATCCCCCGGCTCTGCCAATGTCTGCGCCATCCCTTCAACCGGGCCTTCTTCAAGCTCACATAGCTGGTGCGCAACGTGGCCGCATTGACCAGTGAGCCATATCCGAAATAGCCGATTATCTCTTCGCTCAAGGCCGAATTACTCCACGGGTAGTTGACGCTGGGGCGGCCCGCATTATCGTCCCGCGCCATGGAAGACATAGTGATTTCGACACCTAGCGGCTACTCGCTTCCTGCGTGCCTATATGAGAGCAATGCAGGTCTGCCCGGCGCCGGTCCTCTGGTGCTGATTTCGTCCGCAACTGCAGTCCCACGGCGCTACTATCGCCACTTTGCCCAGTATCTCGCCGACAAGGGCGCACGCGCAGTGATGACCTATGACTATCGTGGCATCAATGGTGAGCTGCGTCATCTGGACAACTATCGGGTCCGAATGTCGGATTGGGCAGTTATCGACATGCCCGCCGTCATCTCGTATCTCAGGGCCCTTTTCCCCGATCATGAACTTGCCGGCTTTGGCCATTCTTTCGGTGGTCAGGCACTGGGGCTGACCGGCCGCCACGGGGATTTCGAGCGATACATGACCTTGTGCTCCGGCTCGGGCTATCTGGGCCATACGCGCGAGCCGGAAAAGTTGTGGCGTGGCATGAACCTGATCGGTCTGCCGCTTGCGCTATCCCTTGGGAAGCTTCCGCGCGCGGCGGGCATGGGAGAGCCCCTGCCCTTCGGAGCCTTCAACCAGTGGCGTCGTTGGTGCAATTCACCCGACTATTTCATGTCGGATGAGACCGTTCCCGAGCGCGACCGCTTCGCCGATGTCACAACCACCATGGCTTTCGTCGGCTTCGAAGACGACGACTGGGCAACCCGTGAATCTACCGAGGCCATGATGCGCTGGTACGCCCGCGCAAACGGGCAGCTACGCTGGTTCGACCGCAATGAAACCGGCGGAAGTGTCGGTCATTTCGGTTTCTTCCGGCCAGATCATCGCGAAACGCTCTGGCCCCAGATCGCGGACTGGCTGATCCGGAATTAGACGCGTTTGCCATTCTCAAGCCGGTAGCTCGGCTCGTACATGGTGACGAGTTCTTCGGCGGCAGTGGGATGCACCGCCATGGTCCGGTCGAAGTCGGCCTTGGTGGCTCCCATCTTAAGCGCAATTCCGAGTGTTTGTGCCATCTCACCGGCGTCTGGTCCAAGCATGTGCACGCCTACGACCCGGCCGGTCTCTGCTTCAGCGATGATTTTCATCACCATTTTTTCCTCCCGTCCCGAGAGGGTGTGCTTCATAGGCCGGAAACGGGCAAGGTAGACATTCAGCTTCTCGAACCTATCGGCCGCCTCATGTTCAGGCATGCCAACCGTGCCGATCTCGGGCTGGGAAAACACCGCCGTGGGAATGAGTTCATGATCCGGCGAAACCGGATTGCCCCTGAACTCCGTATCCACCAGACACATCGCCTCGTGTATCGCCACCGGCGTCAGCGCCACCCGATCGGTCACGTCGCCGACCGCCAAGATATGCTTCAAATTGGTTCGTGAAAATTCATCCACGATGATGGCGCCCTTGCGGTCAGTCTTCACACCTGCCTTTTCCAAGCCCAAGCCAGCAGTATTAGGCAGCCGCCCGGTAGCCAGCATCACCTCATCGGTCAGCAGTCTCTCGCCATTGTCGAGCACAGCGCACAATCTGGAGCCATCTCGCTCCACATTCGTGACATTGGCGCAAACGATCACATTCACACCCTTGGCGCGCATCTCCTCGGTAAGCGATGCGCTAAGGTCATGGTCGAAACCGCGCAATATGTGGTCGCCACGATACACGAGTGTCGTCTCGGTGCCCAAACCGGCAAAGATTCCTGCAAACTCGACTGCGATGTAACCACCGCCCTTGATGACAACGGACTTGGGTTGCCGGCCAAGCTGAAACACCTCGTTCGACGAGATGCAAAGTTCGTGACCCGGCATGGCGTCCATCGGATTGGGCGCGCCGCCGGTCGCGATCAAAATCCGTTCGGCTGTTACCGTACGGTCACTATCGACGAGGCGCACAGAGTTCGGCGCTTCAAGCACCGCGCGTGTCCCGAAAATTTCCGCGCCGTTGTTTTCCAGCCCCTTTCGGTACAACCCTTCTAGCCGTGCGATCTCATTGTCCTTGGCAGCGATCAGGCTTGCCCAGTCGAAAGCGGTTTCACCGACCGTCCAGCCAAACCCCGCGGCGTCCTCGAAATGCTCGGAGAACTGCGAAGCATAAACCATCAGCTTCTTCGGAACGCACCCGCGAACAACGCATGTGCCGCCGAACCGGTATTCCTCGGCGATGCCGACGCGCTTTCCCATCCCAGCAACGAGACGGGCAGCACGGACGCCGCCCGAACCTCCACCGATTACGAACAGATCATAGTCGAACTCTGGCATGGGAACCTTCCGGCTTGGCAGGAAATCAGTCTGGCCGTTGCGCCGGGCAGAACCTGGATATTTGGCTCATTGCAGGATCATTGCAGGCCGGCTTCCTCGATTCTCTTGCCAACTTCTTGCTGGAGGTCACGCTGAATGCCCTGTCCCCATACACGGGCGGATTCCTGTATGGTCCGGGCCACCAACGGCGTTTCCCGGAGCAACTTCTGCCCGGTTTCGGAACTGTAGAACTCCGTCATCTGCTTCAGTTCCTCAACGGTGAAAATGCGCGCATAAGACCGGGCGATTTCGGTTTCGAGATCCCCGCGGCGCGGCGCCAGCGTAATCGTCACTTCGTCAACGATCGTATTGATTTGGTCGGCCGCATCAGGACGGTTGGCGATCAACTGTTGCTTGGTGCGCTCACCCATTTCAGGAAGGATGTTGTCGAGTTGCGCGGTGGATTGGGACGCGTTGATCGCACTGCGTGCGGCCGCAAGATGTTCGTCCGTTATATCCTGCGCAAACACCGGCAACGCCATTGTTGCCATCGAAACGGCCATGGCAAATGCCGTCGCAACCACCGAATTTCTGCCGAAGCTGTAACTCATTCCTGCTTCTCCACCTTCATTCTTTCTGTCCCGCATCGATGCGGTGTTGTTTAGCTGGTTATTTCACGAATTCCACCGCCGCCTGCAATAATTGCCCGGCTGGCAAGCCCCAGAAAAAGCCCATGTTCGACCACGCCTGGTATCGCGTTGAGCGCTAGGGCGAGGGCTTCTGCATCGTGAATGAGGCCAAATGATGCGTCGATGATCAAGTGTCCGCCATCCGTGACAAAAGGTTTGCCGCTCGCTTCGCGCAAGGCCAACAGCGCCTCTTGGCCGAGCGCAGTGATCGCGTAGTAGATCGCACGTTTCGTTGCCTCCAGTCCGAAGCGGTTGACCTCAATTGGCAACGGAAACCGGCCAAGCTCGTTCACCAGCTTGCTGTCGTCGGCGATGACAATCATCCGGGTCGATGCGGCCGCTACGATCTTTTCGCGCAGAAGCGCGCCGCCCCCACCCTTGATCAGGGCCAATCCGGGACCGATTTCGTCAGCGCCATCGATGGTCAGATCGAGTTCGGGCATCTCGTCCAGCGTGGTGATGGCTACGCCCAGTTTGTTGCACAGAGATGCAGTGCGTTCCGAAGTGGGTACGCCACGCACTTCCAGCCCGTCGCGAACCTTTTCCGCCAGCAGGCGAATGAACTCTTCAGCGGTGGAGCCGGTGCCGATGCCCAGCCGCATTCCCGGTTCGACATGGTTGAGGGCAGCTCGCGCCGCCTCGATCTTCATGTTTTGACTCAACCCTGACGCCCTGCCCTGTCATTTCCTCAAACCCGCCTATCACGGTCGCACAGCCATTTCCAGCCGGGTAGCGGGCGCACTTCAGGCGTCATGCTGTCCGCAGCCCTTGCCGCCGGGTGTGATAACGCGATAAGGCCCACTGGCAATCCTGAACCCGGAGCAACCGCCCTCGTGAGCAAACCCGTAATCGTTTTCGACCTTGACGGAACGCTGGCCGACACCGCCCGTGATCTGGTGGCGGTACTTAACCGTGTCATTGAGCCACACGGATTGCTGCCGGTCGAACGCGCCAATATCGGTCATGTGGCCGGACAGGGCGCCAAGGCAATGATCGAGCGTGCTTTTGTTCTTCAGGATCGTTCGATTGACGTCGAGACGCATAACCATCTGTTTGACCTGTTTCTGGCCGATTATGGCGAAACGCTCGCCGACCACACCGTGCTGTATCCCGGTGCGCTGGATTGCATGGAGGAGTTCGCCCGCGACGGCTGGCTGCTGACAGTATGCACCAACAAGATGGAATCCATGGCGCGCAAACTGCTGGAGGTACTGGAAGTCAGCGACCGCTTCGCGGCCATCTCTGGCGGCGACACCTTCGAGTTTCGCAAGCCGGACCCGCGCCATATTGAAAAGACTATAGAGGCGGCAGGCGGCGATCCGGGCCATTCCGTCATGATCGGCGATTCCATAAACGACATCGCTGCGGCTCAGGCGGCGGGCGTTGTCTCGGTGGCGGTCAGCTTTGGTTATGCGGACCGCCCGGTTGAAGAGCTGGCGGCAGATATGGTGATCCATTCTTTCGACGAGTTGCGTCCCGCTGCCCTTCACGCAATGCTGGACAGACGACAATTTCCCATCCCGGAGAGGTCCCGATGACGATCAACGTCCAAACCCCGCCCGCGCCGAAGGACAAGACGCCGTGGCGCAAGCTCACATCCGACTTCGTCTCCATCGACAATTGGCGCGGTCAGGAGATGCTTATCGTCGAACCTGAAGCGCTTCGGCTGCTTTCCGAGCAGGCGTTCGCCGACATCAATCACCTGCTCCGCCCCGGTCATCTGCAACAATTGGCGTCCATCCTCGACGATCCCGAAGCCACCGACAATGACCGTTTCGTCGCCTACGATCTGCTGAAGAACGCCAACATTGCGGCGGGCGGTGTGCTGCCGATGTGTCAGGATACCGGCACCGCCATAATCATGGGCAAGAAGGGCCGGCATGTATGGACCGAAGGCGGCGACGAGGCAGCGCTCAGCAGGGGCGTACTCGACGCTTATGAGAAGAAGAACCTGCGTTATTCGCAGCTTGCGCCGATTTCCATGTTCGAGGAGAAGAACACCCGCAACAATCTGCCCGCCCAGATCGACATCTATGCCGAAGGCGAAAACGAGTACAAATTCCTGTTCATCGCCAAGGGCGGCGGATCGGCCAACAAGACCTTCCTGTATCAGGGCACCCCTTCGCTGCTGACGCATGACCGCATGATCGAGTTCCTGAAAGAGAAGATACTGACGCTCGGAACCGCCGCCTGCCCGCCCTATCACTTGGCCATCGTCATCGGTGGCACCTCGGCTGAAATGAACCTGAAGACAGTCAAGCTCGCATCCACCCGCTACCTCGACGATCTGCCTGATCACGGCTCCGAAGATGCTATGCCCTTCCGCGACCGGGAGATGGAGGCAGAAGTCCACAAGCTGACCCGGCAGATGGGCGTGGGCGCTCAGTTCGGTGGCAAATACTTCTGCCATGATGTGCGGGTCGTCCGGCTGCCGCGGCATGGCGCCTCGCTTCCGATTGGTCTGGGCGTATCCTGCTCCGCCGACCGCCAGGCACTGGGCAAGATCACTAAAGAAGGCGTGTTCATCGAGCAATTGGAAGCCGATCCGTCCAAATATATGCCGGAGGTGACCGCAAGCGATTTGGGCGGCGCGGTCGTTGAAATCGATCTGAACCGCACGATGAGCGAAATCCTGGCGGAGCTGACCAGGCACCCGGTCAAGACACGGCTTTCGCTTTCCGGGACAATCATTGTGGCCCGCGATCTCGCGCACGCGAAAATCCGCGAGAAGCTGGAATCGGGCGGTGAGATGCCGCACTATTTCAAGAACCACCCCGTTTACTATGCGGGTCCCGCCAAGACGCCGCAGGGCTTTGCCTCCGGCTCCTTCGGCCCGACCACGGCGGGACGCATGGATTCCTATGTCGACCAGTTTCAGTCGTTTGGTGGCTCCATGGTAATGCTGGCCAAGGGCAACCGCTCACGCCAGGTGCGCGATGCATGCGCGCGGCACGGCGGCTTTTACCTTGGTTCCATCGGCGGCCCCGCCGCGCGCTTGGCGCAAGACTGCATCAAAAAGGTCGATGTACTCGAATATCCCGAGCTCGGCATGGAAGCGATCTGGAAGATTGAGGTCGAGGATTTCCCCGCCTTTATTGTCATCGACGACAAGGGCAACGACTTCTTCAAGGAACTCAATCTCAGCTAGCTCCCGTAACCGAGTTCCCTTCGCGGCGGCAGTGTCGCGGTGGCATGGGTTTTGTCGGGGCTGCCGGTAGCTATCACGCTCACCCTTTCCTCGCCTGCAGCATAGGCACTCACTTGTGCGAGCACGTTGGCGTCGGCCAGGATTCGACGATGGCCCAGCCCGGGCGCCCATGACAGCCGTACGTGATCGCCTGCCGTGTCGTAGTCAGATGCCTGACTCGCGGACACTTCCTTGTCGTCGGGAGCATGGATGACCAGCGTCGGAATTGGGTGTGCTGCCAGCTGCCGCGCACCGACATATTCTGAAAACGGATGCCCGGCGATACGTTTAACCTGTTCCACACCGACCGCCTTCGACCTGGGTCCAACCCCCAACCACTCGCACGTCTGATCGAAATAGAAGGGCATGGAGCTTGGCGCGGAAATAAGGACAAGCCTTTTGGTCTTCACCGGTGCAATCCCGGCTATCGAACCCACGGCCGCGTTGACCGCAACCGCGCCGCCAAAAGAATGCCCAACAATCGCCTCGAAGGCTCCGAACCGCGCTTCGGCGGCATGAACCGCTTCCACAGCATGGGCCATGGTCAACCTGCGTCCGGCAGACTGACCGTGTCCGGGCAAGTCGATGGCGACTACCCGCAGTCCCTTTCTCATAAGCGCTGCAATCACCTTGGCCATATGTTCGGCGCGTGAGTGCCAGCCGTGAACCACAAGTGCCGTGCGGACTTGCTCACCCTGATTGCCGGGATCAAATACATGGGCGGCAACGGCTTGCCCTCCCCTGCCGGGCAGGAACTGCAACTCCGCCCCCTCCATAAATACCCGCACCTTTTCGAGTGCATTTCGTTCTTTCTGCGATAATTTGTTGGGATCGCGTGTTCGGCAGAACAGCTCGAAAGCCACCCTGCCGGCCAGATATGGCGAAACCACTTCGCCTATGCCAAAAAGACTGCGAATCATTGCCTGGGAGGACACTGTTTTGGAAACCATCGTTCAAATTCCCATATTCGTTCAACGTTGAACAAAATAGTTCAAGGATGAACAAATTGCAAGAGACCCCCTGGGATAATCCGCGATTCCGCAATTGGGTCGCCGTTCTGCGCGCTGAAAAGGCGGTTGTGCGCCTCCTGTCGCGCGAACTGGCGCCCCTGGGATTGAAGATTGCCCAGCTTGATCTGCTGATGAATGTTCACCGGCACCCCGGAGCTTCTCAGCAGGAGCTCGCGAGGCGGCTTCTGGTCGGCCGGTCGAACATCACCATGCTGCTGCCGCAACTCGAAAGGGACGGGTTGGTGGTCCGCGAACCCGACCCTGAGGACAAGCGCGCATTCAGGCTGTCCATGACAAAGAAGGGCGAGGAACTGCTGCAACGCGCGCTGCAAGTGTACACCGGCATCATTGACCGGGTAATGGCGCAGTCGTCTGCTGCCGAGTGCGATCAGATGGGCGAACTCATGCGCCGTATCGTTGATGAACTGCGCGAAGAGCGAACAGCCGGGTAATCAACCACCGGAGCATGGGCTTGACCCTCCAGCAAGTGGAACCTCGAGACTGCGGAAGTGTTCATCACTACAGCGGATCCGCCCAAGGATGTCCTGAAGTTTGGGAAATTGACGCCAGTCTCTGCAGCGGCAGCGGCGTGAACGCTGCTGGCACCCAGAGCGGCCCTTCCCTCGTCCACAAGATCTACGAGCCGTCCCATCATGGCGATGGCTCGTTCGTCTCTGCCGCAAGGAATGGCGTCAGGGCACATCACTGGAACTTTGGAGACATGCCGCCCGTAGATGGGATAGACGACGACATAGCGGTACTCGCGGTTGCCGCAGGCATGTTGTTCGCGCATTCCGGTGCCAGCGGGATCGTCAAGAAGCGCATCGAATCCATGAAGTCAATCTCCACGGCCATGAAGACGGCCGGCAACATGATCCGTGGAAGGCCGGAGTTCGATCCGGAGGTGGCGCAAGAAGGTGGCGAGCGAAATCGAGCATGCGGCGCAAATCCCCAAACCATTCCCGGAGGGCTCAG
>Ga0310345_10005914_pt1 | contig 10758 bp, 6 predicted proteins | sample HC15DNA20500_MG_FD_204667 | JGI IMG/M metagenome (GOLD analysis project Ga0310345, IMG submission 204667) | Marine microbial communities from station ALOHA, North Pacific Subtropical Gyre - HC15-DNA-20-500_MG | ecosystem: Environmental > Aquatic > Marine > Oceanic | place: Pacific Ocean: North...
TACCCGGATATATTAGTGCATAGAATTGTAGCATCAATTTTGAAAGATAAACCTATTGTCGACAAAAAAATGGAAGAGAAATGCAAACACTGCAGTGAAAGGGAAAGAGCTGCAATGGAATGTGAAAGAGCGGGCAATAAATATAAACAAGTAGAATATATGAAGGATAGATTGGGAGAAATTTTTGAAGGCGTAGTAAGCGGTGTCGCTTCCTTTGGTTTTTGGGTTGAAACAGTAGAGCATAAATGCGAAGGCCTAATTAGTATTGTTGATTTAAACGATTATGATGAATTCAAACTCGTAGAATCGGAATATGCTTTAGTGGGTAGGCGCAGCGGTCGACAATTTAGAATGGGAGATAAAGTAATGATTAAAGTGGTTGCTGCCAATTTAGAAAAAAGGCAATTAGACTATGAATGGGTACCTACCGCCAACTCAGATAAGAAAAAAAACAACACCAAAAATGCAACAAACAGAAAAAAGAAAAGAAAATAATTTTTTCATCTACATTTAAAACAACCAACAATGTTACTCAAAAAAACTTTACTATTAGCAATGGTTCTCTCAGGCTCCATAGGAGCATTTTCCCAAAACAATCCGGAGGCCACTGAACAATGGTCGCCCGTACCGCCTATTGTAACTCCGGGAATTTCTGCTTTTATCAACCCTCCTTCGGATGCTATTATTTTGTTCGATGGTAAGAATTTAAATGCTTGGGAAAATGCCAATAACCCTGGACAACCTGCACTTTGGGATGTTAAAAATGATATTCTAACAGTAAACAAAAAAGCAGGTAATATTCAAACAAAAGAAAAGTTTACTGACTACCAGTTGCATATTGAATGGCGCATACCCGCCGATATTGAAGGAGAAGGCCAGGCAAGAGGAAATAGTGGTTTATTTTTAGCATCTACAGGCCCCGGCGATGCAGGATATGAATTACAAATTTTGGATAATTATAAAAACACCACTTATGTGAATGGACAAGCAGGTAGTATTTACAAACAATTTCCTCCATTAGTGAATGCTTGCCGCAAACCCGGAGAATGGCAATCGTATGATGTTATTTGGACAGCCCCTCGCTTTAATGATGATGGCACTTTACAATCACCGGCAAGGGTTACTGCATTTCAAAACGGGGTACTCATTCAAAATAATACCATACTAAAAGGTCAAACACTTTATATTGGTCAACCTTTTTATAAACCACATGGCCCTGAACCCATTAAATTGCAAGCGCATGGAGATAAAAGCAAACCAATAAGCTTTAGAAATATTTGGATAAGAAAACTCAGTTAAATACAACTTCAAATTTGCTTAAATAATGCCCATTTTTTTCATTAAAAATGTGGCATTTTTGTTTTGTGCAACTCCTTCACGTAAGATATAGTCAAAATGAATGTCGGAATCTGAAATTGTACTTTCAAAACAAAAATTAGAGATACTTCCTGGGTAATCCTTTTCTAAGGTGCTTAATTTTAAATTGTGTGTTGCAAATAAAACAATACAGGGCAATTGCACCATTTGCTCAAGAAATTGCTTAGAACCTTCAAACTTATCAGCAGAATTAGTGCCTCTTAAAATTTCATCCATTAAAACCAATGCCGGATAATGATTATATAGTGAGGTTTTAATCTCATACAATCGTTGCAACTCTGCCATGAAATATGAATGATTTTCCTGTAATGAATCTGTAATTCTAATGCAAGAAAAAATATACATTGGACTTAATAAAAATTCATCCGCACATACAGGGGCACCCATTTGTGCTAACAATACATTTACACCCACAGTTCGCAAAAAAGTGCTCTTCCCACTCATATTTGAGCCTGTAATAATTCTAACTCCTCTGTTATTAAAAGTAAATGAGTTAGGAACACGAATAACTTCAGGAAGTAAAGGATGTGCCATATTCTTTGCGCACATGAAAAGCTCACCTTCATGAAGTTGTGCATAAACAAATGCACTATGGTTATGTGCATATATAGCCATTGTGTTTAAATAATCAATACCAGCAATTGAGTCTACCCATTTAGGAAATTGCAATGAATACTTTGTATGCCATTTATTTAATGACAATGCACTGTGAACATCAAACATGAACAAACTATTTAAAAGGGAAGAAGCTAACAAATTGTGTTGTTGATGAATTAGGTTAGTAATGAATGCTAGTTCTTGAAAACTTTTATTAGCCAGAGTACATTTATTTTTTAATTCTTGTAAAATAAGGCTGTTACCAGGTTGCACCTGTTGAAATGCTTCTACTAACCGATGGTATTGTGCAATAATTTCTTCGTTTTTACTAAGAAAATGAAAAGCTTGAATATTCAAATTTTTTACTCTTATTACATGAATCCAGTTTAATACAATGCAAATAGATAGTAAAAAATATTGACTGCTATCTAATGCAATGTACAATGCAGCTAATGTAATGGCAGGTAATACCCAACGGATAACATTGTAATATTTAACATGCTTCATTTTTTTAAAGCCCACTATCCATTGCTTCAAAAGTAAATCTGATTGGTTTTGATCTTTTTTATATAACAAGGCGGTAGCTATCCAATTTTCAATAAAGGGATATTGAGTACTATAAGCTTTTAGTGCTTCCTGATAAGCTATAATAGTTTTCTTATCTAAGTTTGGATTGCTTAAGTGTTGTGCTAATTGCAATTTTCCTGCAAACGTCACAGTTCTGTTTAAAGCATGAAACAATGAATTTTTTCCGAAAATATCTAAATCAGTTGCATACGAGGCCATTTGCAAAAATTCGCTTCCATCTTCAAATTCATTTTCTTTACCATTAATAACATTCCATTCATTTTGGGCTAGTTGCAACTTGTTTTCTAGCAATTGTTTGTTTTGCTTTTTTTGTATGTGGTATGCTACTAATCCGAAAAATAGTATAACAAAAAATATAAACAGGAAAACAAACAAATGATGCAGGCTGGTAAAATATTGATATAGACATAAAATTACACCTATAAAAACAAGAGCCCGCAGTATTGCGAGCCAATTAATTAAGTTTTTTAGCTTTTTTATGCCAATATTATGTTCCTTTATTTGAGTTTCATAAAATGTAATAAGCTCTGCTTTAGTAAAATAATTCATAAAATTTAAACCAATTGTGTAGATGTATGAAAACGTACACCTTCCTTTTCAAGTAAGGGTAAAACTAAATCGTAAATATGTGGATGCGTTGGAATATGCAAACCTGTTAATAACAATTCACCTTTAAGCAAAAGAGTAGCTGCAATGCCTAAAGGTAAACCAACTGTTTTTGCCATAGCAGTGTGCATTGCATTGTCGCCAATAACTTTTAATTCGGCTTTATGCAACATTTTTTTGCCATTTAATAAATATTCAATTTCATGTATCATTAATACCATATCCTTGTCATCAGGTTGCATAGCCCATTTATTTTCTAATATCAACTGTAGCACATCGGCTGCAGTGCACACACCTTTATTAATCAAAGATTTTGTATCAAACCATCCTATATCGGTCAACATATTCTGCATTTCAGGTAAATGAGTTAAGTGTTGATAAAGTTGTTGTTGATTGGTTTTAGAAAAATGTGTTTCATAAAATGCCGCAAACGATAAACCATCTGTTTCATACTGTAAAGCTTCATTGGTTAAGTTAGCTTGCACTAACCATTGCCATCCATTACAATAGTTAGTATATCGAATGGTAGTTCGTTTAAATGTTTCTACATCATTTAACCCATATTGCTGCATATATTGCAGTGAGTCGCGATTGGGGTAGTAACACAAACCCGGTAACGTTGCTGACTTTAAAGATGTGCAATTGGAAAATATGTTTTTATAATCAATTTCAACAATTATATTATTTTCTTTATAAACAGCACCTGCACTGCCGGCCATTACAACATTTCTGGGATTCCAACTTATTTTATAATGCCAGGCATTATTATCGCTTTCAGGGGCTACTAAGCCGCCGCAATGAGAATAAAATGCTGTAATTTTCCCACCGACTTCAATTATTTCAGCAATCATTTTCATAGCACTCATATGATCTATGCCGGGGTCTAACCCCATTTCACACAAAAACAATAAACCCTGTTGTTGTATTTCAGAAGCAAGTTGTTTCATATTATCATCAACATAACTGGCTGTTAGTAAATGTTTTTTTAATACTACACAATCTTTTGCCACCAAAAAATGTAGGGTAGGAGGCAGCATGGATATTACTACATCCGCTTGTTGAATTAACTGTTTTCGTTCAGTTTCTAACTCAATTTGAATACTTACTGCTTTCACCCATTCATGCTGACCAACTTTTCCCTGTGCAACAGTTAAATTAGCATCTGCTACAGTAACATACCAATGATTAAGTGCGGAAACTTTTTTTAAATATTCAATTAAAACAGTGGCCGATTTGCCGGCACCAAATAATAAAATTGATTTCATATACAAGGCCAATCAAATAGTGAGTCAATCGTTTTTGTGTAATATTTATTCAAAGATATACCCAAACAACGAGGTGCATGAAAAGCATTTAAGTTCGACTTTAAAAATATTGCACATTGAACCCATATTTTTGTGGATAAATAGACGAAAAAAGCCCTTAAAATGGCTCATTTTAGCGGCAAAAAAGTTATCTTCGCCATCCCTTAAAACACCTATTTTCGGTGTTTAAGACTATTTATTATTGATTAGCACTACACATTATTCATGGAAGAGAATTTATTGCCAGAAAAAACAAACGATAACGACCGCATTATTCAGGTAAATATCGAAGAACAAATGAAAACTGCCTACATTGATTATTCAATGTCGGTAATTGTTGGCAGGGCATTGCCTGATGCTAGGGATGGATTTAAACCTGTACATAGAAGGGTTTTGTTTGCCATGCACGAATTAGGAAATAGTAGTAACAAACCCTATAAAAAATCGGCCCGTATTGTGGGTGAAGTAATGGGTAAATACCACCCCCATGGCGATGCCTCTATTTATGATACATTGGTGCGTATGGCACAGGAATGGACGATGCGCTATGTAATGGTTGATAGCCAGGGAAACTTTGGTAATCAGGATGGTGATCCCCCGGCAGCTATGCGTTACACGGAGGTTCGTTTGCACCGCTTTGCAGAAGCCATGTTGGAAGATATTGAAAAAGAAACAGTAGATTTTCAATTGAACTTTGATGATTCATTACAAGAGCCTACTGTACTTCCCACCCGAATTCCTCAATTAATAATTAATGGTAGTAGTGGTATAGCCGTTGGTATGGCTACTAATATGATGCCTCATAACCTAAGTGAAGTGATTGATGGTTGCGTAGCGTATATTCAAAATCAAGCTATCACCATTGAAGAATTAATGCAATACATTAAAGCACCTGATTTTCCTACCGGTGGTATTATTTATGGGATGGATGGCGTAAAACAAGCATTTTTAACCGGAAGAGGAAGAGTGGTTATACGGGGCAAATGCCATATCGATACCAAACCCAGTGGCAGAGAACAAATCATTATTACAGAAGCACCTTATCAAGTTGGATTAGATGCATTAACAGATAGAATTGGTCAGTTAGTAAATGATAAAACCATTGATGGTATTGCCCACGTGAATAATGAAAGCAATAGCAGAGAAGGCACCCGAATTGTAATTGATTTAAAACGCGATGCCGTTGCTAATGTTATCATCAATCAATTATATAAGTACACTGAACTGCAAACCAGTTATGGAATTAACAATGTTGCCATTTCAAACGGAAGACCTAAAACCCTAAACTTAAAAGAGTTAATTGTTGAATTCATTCAGTTTAGAATGGAGGTGGTAACTCGTAGGGCTAAATTTGAATTGCGCAAAGCAGAAGAACGTGCCCATATTTTAGAAGGTTATTTGAAAGCATTAGATCATTTAGATGAAGTAATTGCTTTAATTCGTGCTAGCCAAACACCCGATGAAGCCAAGTTGTCTTTAATGCAAAAAAGTGCTGAAGAAAAATGGTATTTATCGCAAGAATTATTCACAGATGTTTCCACAGAATTATATCAACAAGCCATTGGTTTATCTGAGTTACAAGCCAAAGCAATTCTGGAATTACGTTTACAACGTTTAACCGGAATGGAACGCAATAAAATTGTGGAAGAATTCGACAGTTTAATTCATGTCATCCGCCATTTAAAAGAGTTATTAGCCAGTGAGCAATTGCGCTACGATTTAATTGCTAAAGAACTAATAGAAATTAAAGAAAAATTTGGCGACAAACGCCGTTCAGAAATTCAATATTTGGCTGAAGAAATGAATATGCTCGACTTCATTAAAGAAGAGGATGTTGTTATTACCATTTCGCATTTAGGCTATATAAAAAGAACTACAGCAGCGGATTACCGTCAACAAAAAAGAGGAGGGCGAGGAGCCATTGGTACAAAAACCAGGGAAGAAGATTATGTTGAACATTTGTTTGTGGCTTCAACCCACGATACCATGCTCATATTTACCGAAAAAGGCCGTTGTTTTTGGTTAAAAGTGTATGAAATACCTGAAGGCGAAAAACAAAGTAAAGGCCGAGCTATTCAAAATCTTATACAAATTCCCCCTGATGATAAAGTAAAAGCCATAATAAATGTTAATAATTTAGAAGACAAAGACTCCATTGCAGATAAATATATTGTTTTATGTACCAAGAAAGGTACTATTAAGAAAACATATTTAGAAGATTTTAGTCGCCCCAGAGTTTCAGGTGTCAATGCCATTACAATTATTGAAGGAGACGAGCTTTTGGAAGCCAAAATGACCAACGGTAACCATGAAATTATGTTAGCAGTTAAGTCTGGCCGGGCTATTCGTTTTCCTGAAGAAAAAGTTCGTCCAACCGGACGGGGCGCCATTGGTGTACAAGGTATAGAGGTTGATGAGGCCAATGATGAAGTGGTTGGCATGGTATGTGTAGATAAAGAAGATAGAAATAAAACCATATTGGTAATAAGTGAAAAAGGCTATGGAAAAAGAACACCATTAGTTGATGCCGATGGTGAAGATGTTTATAGAATTACCAACCGTGGTGGTAAAGGAGTAAAAACTCTTAACATAACAGAAAAAACCGGTAATTTAGTAGGTATAACTGCCGTTGAAAATACAGAAGACTTAATCATTACTTGCAAATCGGGCATAACTTTACGCACCCCAATTGCAAATATTAAAGAATCGGGTAGAGCTACTCAAGGTGTAATTTTGATAAGGTTAGATGCTGATGATGCTATTGCAGCTATATCTACCATTCAAGAACAAGTTTCTGAAACAGAAGAAAATACAATAGATGTGGAGAATAGTGAAGCTAACGAACAGAACCTTAATAGCACCAATAATACATCTGAAGAACCTACTAATCCAAGTCCTGAAAACTAAGTAAATACATAACCATTTTAGATAACTTAAACTTACACTCATGAAAAAACTTTTATTGTTTGCCTTTCTTTGTTTTGGTTTATCGGCCTTAAAAGCACAGGATTTTAAAAAAGTACAAACTGCCATGCTTTTAAATCAGCTGGAAAATGCTAAAACAGAAATTGATAAATTAATGCAAGAACCTAAAGCTCAGGCAAAGGCAGAGGGTTGGTACTGGAAAGCCAAAGTATATGCAGCATTGTATAAAGACGATAAAACCCGCGACAAATACCCTAACACTGAAGTAACAGCTGCAGAAGCATTTAAGAAATACCAGGAAATGGATCCTGATTATAAAATTTTAAAAGAAAATGGCGGTCAGGATATACCTTTTAATTTATATGTAACATCATTTAGCCAAGGCGTTAAAGAATTCAATGCTAAAAAATGGGATTCCGCTGCTTTTTACTTCGGTTATTCGGTAAAATATAGCGATGTTATTTTCGAAAACAAATGGAGTACATCTAAAATGACCTTTGATACAACTTCCATTTTATATGCAGCATATGCCAATCAAAACGATAAAAAATTAGACAAAGCTTACCAATATTATAGCCGCTTAGCCGATAGTGGCGTAAATGGCAAGGAATATGAAGATATTTATAAATTTTTATTAGTTAGTGCCAGCGACAACAAGAATAAAACAGCTTTTGATAAATGGTTGACTTTAGCAAAAAAATATTATCCAAATGGTGATTGGGATGATTACGAAGCAGATTATTTAAATAAAAACTATACACTAAAAGAAAAGGCTGAATTGTTTGACAAAGAGGATGCAGCAGGTACTTTAACAGCAGCTAAGTATCTTCAATTCGGTGAAATGTTTTCAAATATTCCAAAAGACGATAAGGATAAATTGGATAGTACAGAAGAAGTATATTATAAAAATAAAGCTAGAACTGCATTCGAGCGTGCTTATACAAAAGATACTACAAATGGAATTGCAGCTTACAATGCCGGCGTATTATACAATTTAGAATTCAATAACATTGATGATAAAATGCGTGACAATATCCGTGCATTGCAAAAATTAAATGCTGCAAAAGCTGATATTAAAGATCCTAAAAAGAAAGCTGCATATGATGCACAAATTAAACCTCAGGTTGATGCATTGAAGAAAGCTAATGCTGATTTAGATAAACCGGCTGCAGCTTTAGCTGATAGCACCATTGTTTGGATGGAAAATGCATATAGATCTTTAAATGCAGTAAAAAATAAGTCTCAAGCTGAAAAAAATGTTTACGGCAAATGTTTAGATATTTTGTATAATATGTATAGTTACAAGCGCGATAAAGTAAAAACGACTAATCCAACTTTGTATGATGCATATGACGCAAAAGTGAAATTTTACGACCAATTAATTTCTGCAAGCGGTCACTAATTTTCCTAACAAAATTTTACTACAATAAATCCCACAAAAACATGCTTTTGTGGGATTTTTATTTTATAAACATATTTGTGCATACGCATACAATAAATTGTTTAATTAACTAAAATTGTTGAGCAAACTATAAAAACAAACTAAGGAACTATTCCATGAACAATTTAATTTCGTCGCCAATAAAAAAATAGAAGATGACTGAGCAAATTGAAAAAATTAAGCACACTATTGAGCCCTTGAGGCAGAAAATTATGCACCATAAAGTTTATGCTGCCATTAAAAATATTGATGACTTGAAAATATTTATGCAATACCATGTATATGCAGTTTGGGATTTTATGTCGTTATTAAAGGCACTACAAAACAAATTAACTTGCACATCTATTCCTTGGTTTCCAAAAGGGCTGGCCGATACGCGATACCTAATTAATGAAATAGTGGTTGGGGAGGAATCTGACATAGATATTTTCGGAAACAGAAAAAGCCATTTCGAATTATATATGAATGCCATGAAGCAATGTGGGGCAGATACTACCCAGATTGAGCATTTTATCAGTATTTTGCAAAAAGATGGTAATCTTACTGCAGCTCTAATTACATCAAATACACCCAAAGAAGCCTATGAGTTTGTAGATTATACTTTCCAAATTATTGGAACAGAAAATACTTGTTTACAATCTGCCGTATTTACATTTGGGCGAGAAGATTTAATTCCAGGGATGTTTTTATCCATGGTACACGATATATATAAAAATTTTCCCGAAAGCATTTCCTTATTTAAATATTATTTAGAACGCCATATTGAAGTGGACCGCGATCATCACAGTCAGTTAGCATTACAAATGACCACACATCTTTGTGGTAACAACGAACAAATTTGGAGGGAAGCTGAAGAAGTAACTGTGGAAGCATTAAAAAAGCGTTTAGCACTTTGGGATGGTGCTTATCATCAAATAATAAAAGCTTCCAAACAGAAAAACAAATTAGTTTATTAGAAGAGAATAAGCATTTCTTGTTTGAATAGATTGAGGCGTATATGTGAAGTCTAGTTTTAAGATAGATGGTATATAGCGCATTTTTTATTTAACATAATATAAATTATAAGCAAAAATAACTGAAGATTAATCACCTCAATCATAAAAAAATTCATTTACCAACATTTTGAATCATCAAAAACATAACAAGCGTTTTCATGTTTACAACGAGTAAATTTTCTTATAACTGAAAAAAAATGCCACTCATTATCAAATGAATGGCATTGCATTTTAATTGATTTAAACTTTGGAATGGATGATTGGATCGATGGTTTTCCACACTTTTTTAATTGCTCGATTTAACTCGGTTGGCCTCATCGATGGCACCTGCCGATTTTCTTGGTGCTGCTCCGGCTTTTCCTTTAGCAAATCGATATGTAAAGCTCAAATTAAATACTCTGGTATCCCAAGTGTTATATAATTGAACATCAATGTTTTGAAAGCGACTATATCCACTAAAATGTTGCAATTTTAAAAAGTCACGACAATTTAATCTTATCGTACCTTTATCTTTTAAAATCTGCTTGCTAATAGCAAGGTTTAATTGACTCATTTCGTTAGCTGTAATGGTACCTTCCTGGGTTACTGTACGGTAAAATCCACTTAATTCAACATTTAAACCTTTCTTTACTTCAAATGTGCTTGAAAAATTAGTTGTATAATTAAAGCCGGATACACTGATGGGCCCTTCATTTACATAACCATTAAACTTGTTGATATTAAATTGGTTATACCAGTTTATTTTCCAAAATTTTGCAGGTGAAAATGCCGCATTTACACTTAAAGTATAGTTTTGAACCCGGGCAATATTGTCATTTTTTACATAAGTGGTATGAATACTATCCACTTGATTGAACACCTGTGTAATATAGTTGTCTATCACGCCATAACTTAAACTTGTGGTTAAGAAACCTTTGTATATGTG
>Ga0310345_10005916_pt1 | contig 10757 bp, 8 predicted proteins | sample HC15DNA20500_MG_FD_204667 | JGI IMG/M metagenome (GOLD analysis project Ga0310345, IMG submission 204667) | Marine microbial communities from station ALOHA, North Pacific Subtropical Gyre - HC15-DNA-20-500_MG | ecosystem: Environmental > Aquatic > Marine > Oceanic | place: Pacific Ocean: North...
CTAGATTGGTACAACATAACCATACTTCAACCGCTCCCCAACACGCCCATCTTTGATTCTATGGTTGAACAAGGCTACGTCAACACCGAAACATTAAAATTTGGCGATATCCGGTATAACAGCGGCGCCTATGGGAAGCATCGGAAGCAGGCCGAACAAGAAACTGATCTGTTGGCCTCGGACTTTAAGGATGCCTTTGACCAATCTGACTTGAACAAAGTGCCAAATCGGGAAGAGTTGGACACCATCTGGGCATACATGAATTACCACCTCAACTTCAGGCCGCTGTTTTTTGAAACCCGTCCGATAAAACTGGTACAGAAACTGCAATATCTGACAAATATCTCAGACTTAGTGGCTCCAGAAAACGCCATCGCGATGTATTTTCAGGGTTATTTGCAAAATCAGGTCAATGGTTCGATTGACCCTCGAGTGATCGAAAACCTAGAAGAACGGCTCTCGCTCTCGCCATACTGGTCTGCGCGGTTCCGTGACTTTGATTTATCTCCGGAACACTTGAGAACTAGGGGATTTCCCATCTATGAGAGACCAGCCCCGCCGGCCCATGCGGCGTTATCCCAGATTCCTGTAGTAGGCCTCTAAACCGCACGCATCCTTGGTTAGTCGAGGCTTGAGGGTTGGCTGCTAGCCAAGGGGAGTAAAGTTCCAAAGCCGTGATTCCGAACCAAATATCGAAAATGTGGGCGACCCGGCTAGGATGTGAAGAACATCCCTCCCCTAGTCTCAACAATCTGGTTTCTTCGCACGCTTCCTGAGCGAATTAAACGGCTCACCGGGTCAGACACGATTCGGGCTAGGAGAGGCGCTTTAACTTTCCAGATTCCCCGGTAGAAGAACTATACTTAGAGTTCGGTATGAAACAACAGTATCTGCCGGCTAAGAGGAATCGTTTCCTAGACGATCAAGCAAAGCCAAATCAGAGGCTGACAACAGAATTACTGAAGATCCCTACGGTTCTTTAATAGTCTTCTATAACCGAACCGCGCTAGCCAGCTAGCTAGCCAAAATACATGATAATGTTACTCAACTCCGTGGGATTTCGATTGTCTAACCAAGCTTAGTCGTTCAGAAGAGTGGGGCGACTTCAACTCAACGCTCTCCGCCCAAATTGATTAGGAGTAGTAAAAATGACGCAAGCAATGACAATTTCGCAATTAGAAAAAGCATCTAAATCTGATGGATCTTTTTCGGATCTTTCCAGCCTGTACTATTCGGGTGTAGTGGAGGTTCCATTCGCAGAGTTTCGGAATCGGGTTTTGAACCATGATGATGAGATTTATAAGGATATCTATGAGGGCAAGGTTTTCATCTTAAAAGACGCATTTCCTAAGGAAGAGGTTCACAAGCTGCGGAAAGTGATACATCAGTTCGGCCAAACTACACCACCTAGCTTTCATAAAATTTCAGGGAATTGCCCCAATTTCCACAATATCAATGAGGAAAACACTAGATACAATGTGCTGATGCGGGTGCACAGCTATCACTTTTTTAGTTGGAATGACTATCCCGTTGACATGAACCAATATGTATTCAAAGCACTAGAAGTGTATGAAACCCTGTGTGAGCAAGACCCCGCGAAGATTATCTACAACACATGTGAAGATGACATAGTAACTCGTATTCAGGTTCACCACTATCCGCTAGGTGGTGGGCACACCCAGTTGCACAGAGATCCCACTGAGTTAGTTAAAGTTGCCATGATAATGATGATGACGAAGGTCGGTGTCGACTACGAGAGCGGCGGTCTATATTTTCTAGATATGTTCGGTGATAAGTTTTACCCGGAGCCATCCCTAGACGTAGGTGACATAGTGGTGTTTTATCCCAGGTTACTTCATGGGGTAGAAGCCGTAGATGCTGGAAAGACATCCGAATGGGATTCAGAAAATGGGCGCTGGACTCTACTTTTTAACAATAGGCCGATAGCTTAGGGAGATCAATTACTGTTGCAAACTATTAAGTTGGAGACACCAAGCGCGTTCTCGATTTTCGATTTCGCCGGGGACAATTTCATAATCGCAGAAGAGTTAGCCGATCATTTGAACATGCTGTTCGGTGGAACATCAGTCAGAAAGATTCTCCTGATTAATCCCCCGGATGTGCAAGAGGCGCTCTTTGACTACGATACCGCCAAGAGAGGCCGGGCTAATAACTATCCCACTTACGGCTTGGGAGTCATTGCCCGGCATTTAATGAACAGCGGCTATGACGCCAAAATCTGCAATCTCAACCACGAAGTATTGAAAAAAGTGGCAGCGTCTGAAAGTGGCGACGGGTTCGATTTTACCGCCGCTTGGAAAGGAGTATTGTTCGATGCCATTAATGAATATCAGCCGGACTTGATTGGGATCACTTGCATATTTTCCGTCACAGGGCCTTCGCTTATAGATGTGTGCAGGGTGTGCAAAGAGTTTGAGCCTTCCTGGCTCGCCGATGGATTAAAATTACCCATTGCTATTGGCGGCGTGCATGTAACGCATGATCTGCAAAACATAATGAAAGATATCCCTGAAGCTGATGTCGCTTTTTTGAATGAGTCGGAGAAGGCTTTTGTTCGTTTTCTTGATTTCGTGAACGGCAAAATAACGATAGGGCAAATCGGGCAGGTGACCATCCGGCTGCCTTCCGGTAACAGCGGCGTTCGATTTGGACAACAGTTCATTCCTGATGGAGATGATCTGGACACAATTCCGCCTTACGAAATTATGGACATCGAAACGCATTCACAAGTTGGGACGTTAGGGTCTTGGTACGGTTTCCGATACGAAGATACCCGGATTGCCACTTCCTTGTCGAACCGCGGTTGTCGCGCTGCCTGCACTTTTTGCAATGTGCGATCATTCAATGGTAAAGGCGTACGCCAACGCTCGGTTGAATCTGTTCTTGATGAATTAACCATTCTAAATGAGCAGTATGGGATTGGCCACATAATCTGGCTTGATGATGATCTACTCAAGAATGAGACTCGAGCGATTGAACTATTTAACGGAATGGTAAAACGAAATCTGGACATGACCTGGGATGCGACCAACGGGGTTATTGCCGCCTCCCTAAGCGAGGAAGTGCTGGACGCCGCTGCTAGAAGCGGATGCATCGGACTCAATATAGGTATTGAATCCGGCAATGCCAGTATTCTTCGGAGCATAAAAAAGCCTGGTACTCCCAGAATTTTCTTGAGAGCAGCCGAGGCTCTTCGGAAGTATCCTGAGATAAACACCAGGGCGCTTTTAATCATTGGGTTCCCCAACGAAACCATGCGGATGATATTCGATACCATCAAACTGTGTGAGAAGATGGATTTCGATTGGCACAACTTGGCCATCCTTCAGCCCTGGAAAGACACGCCTATTTACGACGCAATGGTCGAACAAGGGTTACTGGGTGAGCAAGAAGGGTCATTGAAAGGTGAAAATGGGGTTGACGTTTCCCCTTACCAACTGGGTCCTTATTCAAGGCAGCGGGCTATAGAGAGAGGAAAGATCCAGCAATCTCACTTCGGTGAAAAAACCGGTCAAACTACGGGTTTTTTGAACGCTGTGGATTTCTATCAACTCGATCAAGTTCCCAAATCGAATGCGTTAGATGACATATGGTTTTATATGAATGTCCGGCTCAATTTCAGTCGGCTATTACGTGAAACTCGGCCAATAAAGTTAGGGCAGCAGTTAAAGTGGCTAAAATATGTGGCCACTAAAACCGCGCCCGACAATGCAATAATTCTCTACTTCTATGCTTACCTTCAGCATCGGGTGCTCGGGCATATCGAGGAAGCGCTCATAGAACGGCTGAAGTCTCGTTTAGAACAATCCAGCTATTGGCAAGAACGGTTCATGATCTTAGGCCTTTCAGTTGATGACGTCATCAGGCGCGAATTTCCAACAAGGCTTGATTGTGGGCTGATTCCTGCCACGTTGTCTGAAGAGGATGCGGCGTTGTTTAAGTTTCCATCTGAACTGATCTCCTAATCCAGCGTCATTCGCTGACTCGGACTGTGAGTTCATGCGGGTGTACACAGGGGTGGACAAAACCTGAAGCCGGGATGTCACACCAAAAGTCGAAAACATGGGCGACTCGTTTATGAAGGATGCGCGGGTTTTGATTACTGGGGCCTCGAGGGGTTTAGGGGCTGTTGCGGCCGTTGCCTTTGCTGAGCGAGGTGCTCGTCTGGCGCTTCTTGCCAGGTCCCAAGACAAGCTGGAATCGGTTCGGAAATCTTGCCAAAACAGCGATCGGCACTTAAGTATACCGGTCGATCTCCTGGAATTGGAGGATATCCAGTCTTCTGTCCTGAAGTCGAAAGAGTTCCTCGGTGGTATAGACGTGGTCCTTCATTCGGCGGGAGGAGGGTTGGGCTATAGGGACAATCTTTTGAAGCAAGGAGAATTATTAAAACTCTTTGCGCTGAATCTCGGAGCTGCTGCAGAAATTAACCGGTTGGTGGCTCCAGAAATGCAGGAAAGGCGTTCCGGGAACTTGGTTCATGTCGGTTCCATTGCCTCAAATGAGGGGGTTGGATCCGTTGGCTACAACACCGTAAAAGCGGCGTTAGCAGCCTACGTCCGCAGTTTGGGCCGAGAAATGAACCGATTCAATGTGATCGTAACCGGAATCCTACCTGGCGGGTTTATCAGCCCGGAAAATGCAATGGCTAGACTGCAGGAGTCAAATCCAGCGGCCTATGAAAGGTTTATACAAGATCGGCTGCCTCGCCAAATCATGGGCGAAGCCACTGAGTTGATTCCAATGCTCCTCCTACTATGTTCTGAGGGCGCATCCATGATGGGAGGATGCCTGGTACCGATTGATGCTGGTGAAGGGAGGGCCTACATTACATGAGGGTATTGGCTCATGGTATCTTTTCGTGGTAGATAAGGTGGCCGCGATATGGGTTTTACGGCGGGATGGCACGGCGCTATTGCAGCATCGTGACGATAAGCAGGGCTTGCGGCATGCTGGCATGTGGGTGCCGCCGGGTGGACATGCCGATCCTGGAGAATCTATGCCCGAATGTGGACGCCGTGAACTGAAAGAGGAGACAGAATACGACGCACCAGATTTACAGTTTCTGATGTGTCTTGACCGCGTACATGATGACGGAGTAGCGTTTCAAGTAACGTATTTCTGGTGCTGGTACGACGAAATTCAGACCACTGTTTGTCATGAAGGCCAGGAGTTGGCATTCGTCAAACGCACGGATGCAACGGATTATCAGGTTATGCCATTTCTTCTCGATGTTTGGGACGCCGCTATCACAGCTGCGAGCGCCACTACGGAGGCAGTACAACCCTAACCATGCCGACCTACACCATTCCCTACACTGCGCTGGCCGCAGAAGCCTCCCTGGAGAAAAAGGAGCTTATGCGCGCCGTAGAGACCGTTTTGGACAGCGGCCGCTACGTGCTAGGCCCAGAAGTAAAGGCTTTTGAACAGGAGTTTGCTGATCACTGCCAAACGGAGTTTGCCATTGGAGTCGCTAGCGGGACCTGCGCCCTGCACTTGGTTCTTCGGAGCCTCGGCCTCAACGAGGGTGAGGAGGTAATCACCGCTCCGAACTCGTTTATTGCATCGGCTTCGACGATTGCCTTGGCCGGAGCCAAGCCAGTTTTTGTAGACATCTGTAAAGATGGGAATTTGGATCCAGCGAAACTGGAAGACGCCATCAACGACCGCACTCGTGGGATTGTGCCGGTGCACCTGACAGGCCGCCCCGCAAGGATGGCTGATATTCTGGAAATTGCCGGGCGCCACGATCTTTTCGTGCTGGAAGATGCGGCACAGTCGCTGGGTGCATCGCTGGATGGCAAGAGAGTTGGCAGCTGGGGCAACGCGGCTTGTTTCAGCTTACACCCCCTCAAGAATCTGCACGCGTTTGGCGATGGCGGAATGGTCACAAGTAGAAATCCCGATTTGATCGCCCATCTGTCTAAGTCACGCAATCACGGTTTAGCAGACCGGGAGCAGTGCGATTTCTGGGGCTTCAATTGCCGGTTGGACGAGATGCAAGCAGCAATGCTACGGGTGCAATTACGGCGCTTGGACGATTGGACCGCCACTCGCCGCACCCTGGCCCTACGCTACAATGATCTGCTTCGCCCATTTGTGGATGTCCCAGATGAAGGTCCGGGTGAGCATTGCGTTTTTCAAACCTACGTTATCAAGGCCGAGCGGCGCGACGAACTTAGAATCTTCTTGAACGAAAATGGGGTAGAAGCTCTGGTCCATTACGCTACTCCAATCCATCTGCAACCAGCGGCAGCAGAGCTGGGATACACCGCCGCTGATTTTCCAGAGACAATGGATCATGTCGGGAAGATCTTGAGTCTACCCCTTTACCCTATGCTCACCCACTCACAGCAAGATCGGGTTGCCGAGCTTATATCCTCCTTCTACCAGAACAACTAACCACAAAATTAATCGATCCCTGATTTCAACAATGAGAGTCAAATACTCGTATCTTGATGAGCAATTCGCGGATGTGGAAGCGTATTTCCAGGATTTACGCGACCTGGTCTCCACCGGGGAATTTACGCTAGGCCCATTCGTAGAGGCCTTCGAAAAGAAATTTGCCGCCTACATCGGCGTTAAACACGCCATCGGAACCAACACTGGCACCGGCGCACTCATACTTTGCCTCAAGGCAGTTGGAGTAAAACCAGGCAGTGAAGTGATCACGGTGGCCAACACATTCATCGCCTCTGCGGGCGCTATAGTCGCCGCCGGTGCTCGGCCCGTGTTTGTGGATTGCGACGAACGCTATCAGATTGACGTCACCAAGATTGAGGCGGCGATCACCTCAAACACGTCGGCTATAATGCCAGTACACTGGGCCGGTTGTTCCCCTAAAATGGGTCGGGTTATTGAAATCGCTGACCGCCACGGGATTCCCGTTGTCGAAGATTCATGCCCAGCCGTCGGGGCCAGAATCAACGGGCGTTCTGCCGGCACCTTTGGGCGGGTGAACGCCTTCAGCATGCACCCTCTGAAACCGCTCAATGTCTGGGGTGACGGCGGGATTGTCGTTACAAATGACGACCAGGCCGCGGATTTTTTGCGCCTGTATCACAACCACGGCCTGGTAGATCGCGACCATGTCGAAATTTGGGGAGTCAACGAACGCCTGCAGCCGGTTCAGGCTATTGTCGCCAGCCGGGTTCTGGACACCATCGAAGACTTAGTTGAGGCGCGGATCCGTAATGCCCGGCGTCTCGATGCAGGATTGAAGGGACTCGAGTCCTACATCAATCCCCCATATCGACCTGAGGGCTACCGAGAAGTATTTCAACTCTATCTAGCAACGGCCACACGGCGGGATGAACTTTTGAGTTTCCTAGTTTCCAAGGGTATAGAGGCAAAAGTGCATTACCCAATACCTATCCATCTGCAGAATGCCGCGCGCGACCTGAATTATAAACGTGGGGACTTCCCAATGTGCGAACTCCAAGCAGATGAAATCATAACTCTGCCAGCTCATCAGCATATCACCGAAGAGCAGATTGACTATACCGTATCGATTATTCGGGAGTTTTATGAGCTCTCCGCTACATGACCAAAAACGTCAACAAAAATGACTAGCGATTTTTATAATGCAGAGACAATTCCCCAGTTTCGGAGGCAGGTGAGGAGTTTGGCATGCAATTAAGAGGTGATTGGATTGCCTGAAAACCGTCTAGTTGTTCACCACGTCGGAGGTAGGGCAGGGATTCGAGGCTTTCCTATACTACCGGCCTTTGAAAGAGACTACATAAACGTTATGTATGACGCTGATCAGAGTTGTGTCCCAGAAATGCAGGAATATTCTGAATCACAGCCATCCAAAACGGTGGTCCTGCCATATTGCATTTCGGCAGCCGACGGGGAATGCACATTTCACCTCAATTATGACCCCTTTTGTAGTTCAATCTATCCATTGAATCCGAGGTACGCTAGGTTTTATTCCCCTTACCCGGCCGTATGGGGTGGTTTTCCACCGAGGGCATCGCCGAGAAACGACTATGTCCTCGGCGATGTTCTTCGGACTATGAAGGAAGTCCAGATTCCGACAACCACACTCGATGCAGTAGTATTGGACCGAGACGAAGTGCCTGCCCCCGATCTGCTTTCTCTTGATGCCGAGGGATCAGAGTTGGATGTTCTTACTGGAGCGTCGCGTCTTCTCGACACAACCATTCTTGCGGTACGTACTGAAGTGGAATTGCACCAGCTCCACAAAGGACAACCGCTATTCGGGGACATTTGCGAGTTCTTAGCCCGGTACGATTTTGACTTCGTCGAATTGCAATCTTTCCCAAATTGGCTACCAATGAGAGCCAAGCATGGATTTCGTGGTGAGGGCTACAACTTAAATGGGGAGGCCCTGTTTCTAAAGCGCCCAGAAACAGTAAAAGATAACGCAGAAGGGGTACAGTTAAATAAATTGGCCTATATTGCCGCCATCTTGGGGCAATTTGAATGTACGCAGCAATGCTTCGAAACGCCAGGATTCAAATCTAAGCCTTATTTAGACAGCAGCCCCGCTGAGCCGCGACTCAAATACCTCGATTTCACCTCCCGTCTCGCGGATGCAGTAGCATTGCTTCCGCAACGTTCAGTACCTCTTTTTAAAGATGTTTACTCCTACGCACAGAGCCAAACAAGAATCCGGGTAATTGCAGACCAACCTAAACAGTCCACTCTTAGAAATGTAGTGAAGAGCATTCCTCCCTTGCTCTCCACAATCAGGTTTCTTCGCAGACTTCCCCGGCAACTCAATCGGCTCAGCAGGTCGGCTATGGCTCGCGCTCGCTGGCGGTTCCACTTTCCGGATTCAGATGTAGAAGCGCTGTTTTTAGAGTTCGGGATGAAACAACAATATCTGCTGGCAAAGAGAAATCGATTCTTAGACTCTCAGGAGTGACTAGATCAGTCGACGGTAACTCTGTTACTTGAGAACCTGAAGAGCCACTGACTGATTTCTATAACCGAACAGCGGTAGCCAGTTAATCTGGTAAAAAGAATAATCAAATAAGGACAAATATGAGGGGCGTCAAAACATCGGTTATCCCAGACTTTACTCAGAATCCCAAGTTATTGGAGATATTCGGAGAGAGCGGGCCATATTACACTAGCTACCCAACTCATGGCAATTGGTCGAATCCTCTTAATCATGCTGATTATGTTAAGTCAATGAAAGACTTCTTCTTAAAAAATGGCGATGTGCCCATACACATTTACGTTCATATCCCGTTCTGCGCCAAGCTATGTTTTTACTGCATCTGCAACATAGTAGTCACTAATAATCGCGAAAGAATGCAATATTTCGTAGATTATCTATGTCGCGAGATTGATTTACTTGGCGCGCTTTTCGATGAAAATTCGATCATACCCAATATCAAAGAGATCCATCTTGGCGGTGGAACGCCGTCGCACCTGGAGAATGACCAACTTGAACATATCGTTAATAAGTTAGGCGGGATAGCCGACCTGGAGGGTCTTTCTGAATTTGCAATGGAGATCGATCCACGCACCACTAGCCAAGAAAATCTAAAGTTTTACAATACCCTTGGCATCAACAGAATCTCGTTTGGCGTCCAGGACTTTGACGCTGATGTCCAATTGGCAATAAACCGGGTACAGCCGATGGAGATGGTCGAAGGTCTACTTTCGCCAGATGTCAGAGAGTGTTTCGACGGCTTTAACTTTGACCTTTTGTATGGACTTCCAAAACAGAATCGCAAGACGTTCAAAAAAACGGTGGACCTAGTCAAACAATTGGCTCCAGAGCGTATAACGCTACTGAAATATGCTCACGCACCAGAACTAAGAAAGCACATGCGTTTGATCAACTCAGAAATGCTGCCGAGTGTAGATGAATTACCACTGATGTTCCATGATGCAGTTCAGTCGCTCACCGCGGGTGGCTATGTGTGGGTTGGAATCGATCACTTTGCCAAGCCATCAGACGACTTGGCCCAGGCTGTTGCAGAAAAGAGAGCCTGGCGAAATTTTGGCGGGTTTACCACTGGAGAGACCCACAATCTGATTGGGATCGGGCCCACGGCAACCTGCGCTATCGGTAATGCTTATTATCAAAATGCGTACGCGATGAAGGAATACTACAAAGCCATTGACGAAGGGAAATTCCCGATTCAACAAGGCTACCAAATGGATAGCGATGAAGTATTACGACGCGAAGTCATACTAAAAATCCTTTGCGATTCGTCACTGGATTACAAACAGATCGAAAGTAAGTTCGGAATTTCGTTCCCGGACTATTTTGCACGGGAGCTTGCCTCCTTGGGTACATTCGAACGGGACGGGATACTAGAATTCAACGGAGAATCCTTCAACCTCACTCCCACGGGTCAATTCTTTGGCCGCCATGTGGCCAAGGTCTTTGACAAATTTCTACAAAAGACTGAAGGGGTGTATCAGATCACCGGACCCTAGTGTCAGGTTACCTCTCATGACCAAGAGAAGTGAGCAACGGAGAATCGGTGACTGCCCAAGGCTGATGCGAGGGCGAGCATCTGAACGGCCATTATGAGCGCGACTGGCTTTATCGAACTGCAGATTTTTCAGATACGGCAGGGTGGGTGGCCTGTCATTATCCGAAAGATAAAGGGGGTTTCGCGGTTTTGTCCCAAGATTCCTTTGTTGATTCTCGCCATACCAGTAATAGTCGTGATTCGGCTTATCCGGCCTTGGTTAGTGGTGCGATGGGGCAATTTGCGCAGTTCCCGGATCGGCCACTTTGCCGG
>Ga0310345_10005917_pt1 | contig 10756 bp, 9 predicted proteins | sample HC15DNA20500_MG_FD_204667 | JGI IMG/M metagenome (GOLD analysis project Ga0310345, IMG submission 204667) | Marine microbial communities from station ALOHA, North Pacific Subtropical Gyre - HC15-DNA-20-500_MG | ecosystem: Environmental > Aquatic > Marine > Oceanic | place: Pacific Ocean: North...
GATCATCGCACGCGCGGCGACGCGCTTGGGCCGCTGGCCGGTCTGCCCATGACCATCAAGGACACCCTGGATGTCAGCGGCATGCCCGCCTCGGCCGGGCTGGAGGCCTTCCGCCGGCGCAAGGCCGAGGACGCGGCCGCCGTGGCGCTGGCCCGCCGGGCCGGCGCGGTGATCTGGGGCAAGACCAATGTGCCGGTGATGGCCGGCGACTGGCAGAGCTTCAATGACGTCTATGGCGCCACCAACAATCCCTGGGACGTGACGCGCACACCGGGCGGCTCCTCCGGCGGCGCCGCCGCGGCCCTGGCGGCGGGCGTCACTCCGCTGGAGATCGGCTCGGACATCGGCGGCTCCCTGCGGGTCCCGGCCCATTTCTGCGGCGTCTTTTCGCACAAGCCCACCTGGGGCGTGGTCTCGCAGCACGGCCATGTGCCGCCCCAGCCCGGCTCCTGGCGGCAGCCCGACCTGAACGTCATCGGCCCCATGGCCCGCTCGGCCCGGGACCTGCGCCTCCTGCTTTCGATCATCGCCGACGGGGGCGTCTCGCCCCGGGCCGCCCCGGCCGATCTGCCCAAGGCCCGCATCGGCCTGTGGCTCGAGGCGCCGGGCCTGCCCCTTGATCCGGCCGTGCGCCGGGCGATCGAGGCCTTCGCCGGGGAGCTCGAGGCCGCCGGCGCCGTGGTCGAGCCGGTGAGCGCGCCGGTGGACATCCCCACCCTGCTCGACGCCTACATGGTCCTGCTGGGCGCGATCATCGGCGCTGATCTCCCGGAAAAGGAGTACCGGCGGCTGGAGATGCTGCGCGGGCCGGCGAAGCTGGCCGGCGGCGGCGATCCCTTTTCCTGGGCCAGCAGCGTGCGGGCCTATACTGCGCGCCATCGCGAATGGCTGGCGGCGGACGGCGTCCGCGCCCGGCTGCGGCGCGAGGTGGAGACGGCCTTCGAGCGGTACGACGCCATCCTCGCCCCCGTGGCGCCGGTCACAGCCTTTCCCCACGACCACCGCAGCTTCCAGTCGCGGCGGCTGGAGATGTCGGACGGCCAGGCCGCGCCCTATGTCTCCATGCTCGGCTGGATCGCCGTGGCCACGGCCCTCTATCTGCCGGCCACCACCGTTCCGGCCGGGTTCGCCGCGGGCCTGCCGGTCGGGGCGCAGCTGATCGGCCCGCACGGGTCGGACGGGCGGCTGCTGGCGCTGGCCCAGGCGATCGACGAGAACGTCCGGGGCTTTGTCGCGCCGGAGCTTTCGCTCTGAGCCGCGCCGGCGCGGCTAGCGCACCGAGGCCCAGGGTCGCGACAGCAGGCCCGCGCAGTTGATCAGCCCCACCAGGGAATAGGTCTGGGGGTAGTTGCCCCAGAGTTCGTCGCCGTCGAAGGAGATGTCCTCCGAAAGGAGGCCTGCGGCGGTCCTGCGGCTCAGCATCTCTTCGAACAGATCCCGCGCCTCCTCCGCCCGACCGGAGAAATAGAGCGCCTCGATCAGCCAGAAGGTGCAGATGTTGAAGGCGGTCTTGGGCTCGCCGAAATCGTCGGGAATGGCGTAGCGCAGCATGTAGGGCCCCCGGCGCAGGCCGCTCTCCACCGCCTCGATGGTGGCGCGCATCCGGGGGTCGGACGCGGGCACGAACCGCACGTCGACCAGCTGCAGGAGGCTGGCGTCCAGCTCATCGCCATCGAAGGTGGCGGCGAAGCGGCCAAGCTCCGGATTATAGGCGCGGGCCTCGATCACCTGCCGCATCTCGGCGGCCTTGGCGTTCCAGTACTGCGCCCGCTCCAGCAGGCCGAGCTGCACGGCGGCGTTGCCCAGGCGGTCGCAGGCGGCCCAGCACATCACCGCCGAATAGGTGTGGATCGCCTCGCGCCCGCGGAACTCCCAGAGGCTGGCGTCGGGGGTGGCGTAGAGCTCGTAGGCCCGCTCGCCGACCGGCTCGAGCGCGCGGAAGTCTTCCACCGTGGCCGGCCGCAGCAGGCGCTCGTCGAAGAAGGCCTGGACGGTGGAGAGGATGATCTGGCCGTAGACGTCGTGCTGCAGGTGCTCGTGCGCCTGGTTGCCGATGCGGACCGGGCCCATGCCGCGATAGCCGGGCAGGGCCTCTGCGAGCCGTTCGGTGAGCCCCGGCTCCAGCCCGACGCCATAGACCGGCTGGACGTGGCCGCCGCCCTCGGCGTCCACCAGATTGCGCAGATAGGAGAGATAGTTCTCCAGCATGTCCGCCGCCCCCAGGCGGGTCAGGGCCTGGACCACGTAATAGGCGTCGCGAAGCCAGCAGTAGCGGTAGTCCCAGTTGCGGCCGGACTCCGCATGCTCGGGGATGGAGGTGGTGAGCGCCGCGACGATGGCGCCGGTCTCCTCATAGGCGCACAGCTTGAGCGTGATGGCCGAGCGGATCACCGCCTCCTGCCATTCCAGCGGCACCGACAGGGTGCGCACCCAGGCGCGCCAGTAGTCGGTGGTCTCGGCCAGCATCCGGGTGGCGGTGGCGCCCACATCGGCGTTGAAGCCTTCGTCCGGCCCCAGGAAGAGGGCGATGGGCTCCTCCAGCCGGAACAGCCGCTCCTCGGTGATGTGGCTGACCGGACAGTCGGTGGTCAGGCGCATGGTCACCGGGCCGCCCACATAGCGGATGTGGTTGGAGCCGGTGGTCCGGCGGGCGGGACCCTCGCCCCAGTTCACCGTCGGCCGCAGGCGGATGCGGATGCGCGGCGTGCCGGAGACGGGCCGGATCAGCCGGATAAAGGCCGTGGGCCGATAGACCCGGCCGAACTGCAGGTAGCGCGGGCAGAAGTCGATGATCTCCAGCACGTCCCCACGCTTGGTGGTCAGCTCGGTCCGAACGATGGGGGTGTTGCGCAGATAGGACTGGCGGACGTGGCCCAGGTCCTCGGCCTCGATGGCCCAGAGGCCGTGGACGTCCTCGGCGGCCGGATCGCGGTCGCTCAGCAGGGCGGAGAAGAAGGGATCGCCGTCGACGCGGGGGACGCAGCCCCACACCAGACGGCCGTGCCGGTCGATCAGGGCGCTGGCCGCGCAGTTGCCGATCGGGAACAGATCCAGCGTCTGAAGCGTCCCGCTCACCCGATCATCCTCGCGCCGCCGCCATGCCGCATCACCAGCCTCCCCTTTTTTCAATGGCGCCTAAACGCCCTTTGCTAAGCTGCGATCCCTGCGGGGCCAAGCGAATCGCCGCCGCCGGCCGCGCCGTGCCGGCAGGACGCACGCTCAGTACGCGCCGAAGGACCGCCCGAGGGAGCCCATGATCCGTAACCGTCGCGCCCGTATCGTCGCCACCCTGGGCCCCGCCAGCCGGGCCCCCGATCAGGTCGAGGCCCTGGCCCGGGCCGGGGCCGACGTCTTCCGGGTGAACTTCAGCCACGGGACCCACGCCGACCACGCCCAGGCCATCGCCGCCGTCCGCGCCGCCGAGGCCGCCGTGGACCGGCCGATCGCCATCCTCGCCGATCTGCAGGGGCCGAAGCTCAGGCTGGGCAAGTTCGCCGACGGCCAGGTGAAAATCGCCCCCGGCCAGGCCTTCCGCATCGATCTGGATCCGACGCCGGGGGATTCCACCCGGGTCTGCGCGCCCCACCCCGAGGTGCTGGCCGCCGTCCGCGAGGGGGCCGAGATCCTCATCGACGATGGCCGGGTGCGCCTGCGCGTCACCGCCCATGACCGCGACCATGCCGACACCGAGGTGGTGGTGGGCGAGAGCCTGTCCAACCACAAGGGCCTGAACCTGCCGGGCCACGCCATCCCGATCCCGGCCCTGACCGACAAGGACCGCAAGGACCTGGCGTTCGCCCTGGAGCAGGGCTGTGACTGGATCGCGCTCTCCTTCGTGCAGCGGGCCGCCGACATGGCCGAGCTGCGCCAGATCGTGCGCGGCCGCGCCGCTGTCCTGGCCAAGATCGAAAAGCCCGCCGCCCTCCAGGCTCTCGATGAGATTCTCGACCTCTGCGACGGGGTCATGGTCGCCCGCGGCGATCTGGGGGTGGAGCTGGCGCCCGAGGATGTGCCGGTGGTGCAGAAGTCGCTGATCCGCGCCTGCCGCATCCGGGGCCTGCCGGTGATCGTCGCCACTCAGATGCTGGAATCCATGGTCACGGCCCCGACGCCCACCCGGGCCGAAGCCTCCGACGTGGCCGGGGCGGTCTATGAGGGCGCCGACGCCCTGATGCTTTCGGCCGAGACGGCGGCGGGGGACTTCCCCCTCGAAGCGGTGACGATCATGGACCGCATCATCGGCCGGGTGGAGCGCGATCCCCGCTGGCCCGAACTGATGGACGCCGAGTTTCCCATCGAGGACGCCGACGCCGACGCCCTGGTGGCCGCGGCGGGCCGCGCGGCGCAAGGTCCCTCGGTCGCCTGCCTGGCCAGCTTCACCACCACGGGCCAGACGGCCCTGCGCCTGGCCCGCGAGCGGCCGCTCCAGCCGGCCCTGGCGCTGACCCCGCATCTGCCGGTGGCGCGGCGCCTGGCGCTGACCTGGGGGGTGGAGGCCCGGGTCGTGCCCCAGCCCGAGGACTCCGAATCCCTGGCCAAGGTGGCGACGGACGCCGCCGCCGGCCTGGGCCTCGCCCCGCCCGGGCACAGGGTGCTGATCCTGGCCGGCCTGCCCATGGGCTCGCCGGGGGCGGCCAACATCCTGCGGCTGGCCCACACCCCGCGGCGCTGAAGGTCGGGCTGCATCGCCGGCGGGAAGGGCCTATGTCTTGCCGATGATCGAAACCTTCGCCGATGCGGACGCGCTGGCCGACGCCGCCCAGGCCGCCGTCCTCGACGCCCTGTCGAAGGGGCTCGCCGCGCGTCCCCGGGCGAGCCTGGTGGCCACCGGCGGCCGCTCGCCGGGCCCTCTCTATGACCGGTTGAGCCAGGCCGACCTCGACTGGTCGCGCATCGATGTCACCCTGTCGGACGAACGCTTCGTTCCCGAGGCCGATGCGGCCTCGAACACGGGGCTGGTGCGCCGCCGCCTGCTGACCGGGCGGGCCGCCCGCGCGCGCTTCGTCCCCCTGATCCCGGCCGGCGCGGCCGATGTGGACGCCGCCGCGACGGCCGCCGAGCCCGCCGTGCGCGCGCTCGCCCCCATTGACATCACCCAGCTGGGCATGGGGGCCGACGGTCATGTGGCCTCGCTGATCCCGGGCGCGGCGCGGCTGGACGAGGCTATGACGAGCGCGCGCTTCTGCCTCGGCCTCGACCAGCCCATCGGCGATCCGCCGCGGCCGCGGATCACCCTGACGCGGCATGCGTTGGTGCAGTCGCGGGCCACGCTTGTGCTCATCTCCGGGGCGGAGAAGCGCCAGGTCGCCGAGGCGGCCCTGAACGGCGCCGATCTGCCGGTCCGCGCCCTCTTGACCCAGGCCGGTCTTCCGGTGCGGGTTCTCTGGACGCCCTGAAGAGGAGGCCGCTCCCCCATGAACCCGGTCGTCGCCGAGGTCACACAAGCCATTGTCGAGCGCAGCCGCGACACCCGGCGGGACTATCTGGCGCGCATGGACGCCGCCGCACGCTCGGGGCCAGGGCGGGCCAAGCTCTCCTGCGCCAACTTCGCCCACGCCTTCGCCGCCCTGCCCGGTGAGGACAAGGCGCGGATGCGCAACCCCGCCGCCCCGAACCTGGCCATCGTCTCGGCCTATAACGACATGCTCTCGGCCCATCAGCCCTATGAGCGGTTTCCCGACGTCATCCGCGCCGCCGCCGAGCAGGTGAACGCCACGGCCCAGTTCGCCGGCGGCGTGCCCGCCATGTGCGATGGGGTGACGCAGGGCCGGCCAGGCATGGAGCTGTCGCTGTTTTCCCGCGACGTCATCGCCATGGCCACTGGGATCGCCCTGACCCACGACGCCTTCGACGCGGCCCTGATGCTGGGCATCTGCGACAAGATCGTGCCGGGGCTGACCATCGGGGCGCTGGCCTTCGGCCACCTGCCGGTGATCTTCGTGCCGGGCGGGCCCATGACCTCGGGCCTGTCCAACGCCGAGAAGGCGCGGATCCGCGGCCTCTATGCCGAGGGCAAGGTGACCCGCGAGGAACTCCTCGACGCCGAGATGCAGTCCTATCACGGGCCCGGCACCTGCACCTTCTACGGCACGGCCAATTCCAACCAGATGATGATGGAGATGACCGGCCTGCACCTGCCGGGCGCAGCCTTCGTCCATCCCAACACGCCCCTGCGCGACGCCCTGACCGCTGCGGCGGCCCAGCGCGCGGTGGCCATCGCCGCGCAAGGGAACGCCTACACCCCCATGTCGGCGGTGGTCGACGAGAAGAGCCTGGTCAACGCCATGGTCGGCCTCCTGGCTACCGGCGGATCGACCAACCACACCCTGCACATCGTGGCCATGGCGCGGGCGGCGGGCGTAATCGTCAACTGGAGCGACTTCGACCAGCTCTCGCGGGTCACGCCGCTGATCACGCGGGTCTATCCCAATGGGACTGAGGACGTGAACGCCTTCCAGGCGGCCGGCGGCATGGCCTTCGTCACCCGCCAGCTGCTGGATGCGGGCCTGGCCCATGCCGATGTCACCACCGTGGCCGGCGGGGGCCTGCGGCTCTATCAGCGCGAGCCCTTCCTGGAGGACGGGCGGCTGGTCTGGCGGGAGGGTCCGGCGCAGAGCCTCAACCGCGACATCCTGCGGCCCGTGGAAGATCCCTTCCAGGCCGAGGGCGGCCTGCGCCTGCTGGAGGGCGGCCTTGGCCGGGCGGTGATCAAGACCTCGGCGGTCAAGGACCAGCACCTGACGATCGAGGCGCCGGCCCGCGTGTTCGACGACCAGGAGGCGCTTCTGGAGGCCTATCGCCGGGGCGAGCTGACCACCGATTTCGTGGCCGTGGTCCGGTTCCAGGGCCCGCGCGCCAACGGCATGCCCGAGCTGCACAGCCTGACGCCGACCCTGGGCGTCCTGCTGGACCGGGGGCTGAAGGTGGCGCTGGTCACCGACGGCCGCATGTCCGGGGCCTCGGGCAAGGTGCCGGCCGCCATCCACGTGACGCCAGAGGCGGCCTGCGGCGGACCGCTGGCCCGGGTGCGGGACGGCGACATCATCGCGCTGGACGCCCACTCCGGCCGGCTGGAGATCCGGGTCGATCCGGCGGACTTCGCCGCGCGGCCGCAGGCCAGGGCGACCACGCCCTCCGATCACGGCTTCGGCCGCGAACTCTTCGGCTGGATGCGCCGCGGCGCCGGGCCGGCGGAAGCGGGCGCTTCGATCCTGTTCGAGGGGGCGGCCTGATGCCCGCGCTCTATGACGGCCTGGTGGGCGATGTGGGCGGCACCAATGCGCGGTTCGCCCTGGTCGACGCCGACGGCCACCTGCGCAACACCAAGACCTACCGCTGCGCCGACTATGCCTCTCTCGACGCGATCATCACCGAGTATCTGGACGAGACCGCCGGCAAGAAGCGCCCCGCCAAGGCGGTCGTGGCGGTGGCCGGGCCGGTGGTGGACGGCGAGATCGAGTTCACCAACCTCGACTGGCAGGTGTCCGAAACCGAGCTGATCGCACACTTCGGCTTCGACGCGGTGAAGCTGGTGAACGACTTCGCCGCCCAGGCCATGGCCGCCCCGGTGCTGGACGCCAATGACGTGCGCCCCATCGGCCCGCCGCTTCGCGGGGCGCCCACCTGCCCCATCGTCGTCCTGGGGGCCGGCACCGGCTTCGGCGTCGCCGCTGTGGCCCGGTCCCAGCACGTGGACATTGCTGTGGCCACCGAAGGCGGCCATGCGGGATTCGCCCCCCACGACGAGGTGGAGGCCCGCGTCTGGGCGCGGCTGCAGAAGATCCACGGCCGGGTCTCGGTCGAGCGGGTTCTATCCGGGCAGGGGCTCTACGACCTCTATCTGGCGCTCGAAGAACAGGCCGGCCGCGCGCCACGCCTGGCCGACGAGCGGGCGGTGGTGGAGGCCGCCGACGCCGGTGACGATGCGGCCGGCGCGGTGCTGGACCGGTTCTGCGCCATCCTGGGCGGGGCGGCGGGCGATCTGGCCCTGTCGCACGGCGCCCGCGGGGGGGTCTACGTGAGCGGCGGCATCGCCCCGCGCATGGGCGAGCGGCTGATGGCGGGCGGCTTCCGCGCCCGCTTCGAGGCCAAGGGCAGGCTGTCGGACTATGTGGCCGCCATCCCCACCTTCCTCATCACCCACCCCTATGCGGCCCTGGTCGGCTGCGCGCGGGAGCTGAAGCAGCTGGAGGGCGTACGCCTGTGACCCTGGAAGAGATTCTCGGCCTGGCCCCCGTGGTGCCGGTCCTGATCATCGAGGACGCCGCCGACGCCGTGCCGCTGGCCCGCGCGCTGGTGGCCGGCGGCCTGCGGGCGCTGGAAGTGACCCTGCGCACGCCCGCGGCCCATGAGGCCATCCGCCGGATCGCCGGCGAGGTGGAAGGCGCGGTGGTGGGCGCCGGCACCGTCACCTCGGCGGCCGCCCGGGCCGCCTGCGCCCGCGACGGGGCGCAGTTCGCCGTCTCTCCCGGACTGATCGGCGGCGAGGGCGTCGACGGCCCCATTCCCCTCCTGCCGGGCGTGGCCACAGCCAGCGAGCTGATGGACGGGCTTGAGCGCGGCTTTACGGCCTTCAAGCTCTTCCCCGCCAGCCTCATCGGCGGCGCGGCCCTGGCGCGGGCCTTCGCCAGCCCCTTCCCCCAGGCGGTCTTCTGCCCCACCGGCGGGATCGATGCGGCCAATGCGCCGACCTATCTGGCCGAGCCCAATGTGGCCTGCGTCGGCGGGTCCTGGGTCGCGCCGAAACAGGCGCTGGCCGGGCGGGACTGGGGGACGGTCACGGCCCTGGCCGAACAGGCCGCCGCCCTGCCCCGCTCCCGGGCGTGAGGCTGCTGCAATTCAGCGAGGATGCGGAGATCGCGGTGTTCGAGCCCCGGCCCGTCCGCGTGCCTTCCGCGCGCCCGCCGGGCCAGGACTGGCTGAACGGACCGCTGGTCTGGGCCATCGAGGAGGCGCGGCGCGCCCTCTATCTCTTCCCCCGGGACTGCCCGCGCATCGTCATGTGGCCGACGGCGGCCACCACGGAGGCCGATCGCCACCGCTGGTTCGCCGGATCGGAGGCGAAGGTCCTGGCCTATGTGGAGTGGGACTGGCTGGAGCGGCTGCGGACGGCGGAGCTGACCTGCTACACCCTGCCGTCCGAGACGTTCGAGGACCTGAAGGACGCCGGCATGTGGGTCTCGCGCCAGGCGGTGATCCCGCTGGAGCGGCGGCGTCTCGCCGACCTGCCGGCCGCCCTGCGCGCGGCGGGTGTCGAACTGCGGGTGACCGAGACCCTGACCCACCTGCGCCCGGCCTGGGAAAGCAGCCTGCACGTCAGCGGCGTGCGCCTGCGCCATGCGAGAGGCTGGGCCTGAGCCGCCTCAATCCTTGAGGAACAGGCGGCGCGAGGGACAGAGATCGGCCACGGGGCACTCGCCGCACCGGGGCTTGCGCGCGACGCAGACATAGCGGCCGTGCAGGATCAGCCAGTGGTGGGCGCGGGTCAGATAGTGCTCGGGGATCACCGCCATCAGCTCGTCCTCCACCTGGTCGGGGGTCTTGCCAAAGGCGAGCTTCAGCCTGTGGGCCACGCGGAAGACGTGGGTGTCGACGGCGATGGCCGGCTCCACCCGCAGCTCGTTCAGGACCACGCTGGCGGTCTTGCGACCGACCCCGGGCAGGGCCTGCAGGGCGGCCCGCTCCAGGGGCACCTCGCCGCCGTGCTGCTCGATCAGGATGCGGGCTGCGGCGATGACGTTCTTGGCCTTGGTCCGGTAGAGGCCGATGGAGGCGATGTAGGGGATCAGCCCCTCCTCCCCCAGGGCCAGCATCTTCGCGGGCGTGTCGGCCACGGCAAACAGGCGGGCGGTGGCCTTGTTGACCGAGACGTCCGTCGCCTGGGCCGACAGGGCCACGGCGGTCACCAGGGTGTAGGGGCTGTCATAGGAAAGCTCGGTGCGGGGGTCCTCCTCGGCCGCCTCGAAGCGCTCGAACAGGGTGGCGATCCGCGCCTTTTCGGCGGCGGTAAGGCGGCGTCGTTTCGGGGCTCTGGCCATGTGCGACAAATGCCCCGTGCGAACGGTCTCGCCAAGCGCTCCGTCCTGGCTAAGATGCCGGCCCAGGATGCACGGCCCCTACTTCATGGATGCGGTCATCACGCCCAACCGCTCGCTGTCGAAGCGGGGGATGATCATCCTCATCTCCATCATCACCCTGATCAACGTCATCACCGCCCTGGTCTTCCTGCGGATCGGCGCGACCCTGGTGCCGATCTTCCTGGGCCTGGACGTCCTGGCTATCACGCTCGCCTTCGTGGTCAGCAATCAGGCCGCCCGGCAGGTGGAGCGGGTCCAGGTGACTGCCCACGAGGTGCGGGTCCTGCGTCAGACGCCCCGCGCCCAGGCCCTTGTCTGGACCTCGCCCACGGCTTTCACGCGGGTCGGGGTCGAGGTGGAGGATGAGGAGACGGTGGGGGTCAAGCTGATGCTGTCGGGGCGCGCCGCCAAGGTGGCCGCCGCCCTGTCGCCCAAGGAGCGTGCCGATTTCGCCCGGGCGCTGGAGAACGCCATCTGGACAGCGCGCCGCGCGCGCTACTGAAGCGCCTCAGACGCGGATGTCGATGATCGACCCTGGACGCAGAATGCGGGTCGGCGCCTCGCCCTGCGGGATCTCGGTGGTCTGGACGCGGGTGGCGTGAACTGCCGGCGGCGCCGCCTGGGGCGTCACCCGGGCTGGGCTCGGGGCCGTCGTCGGGCTTGAGGGCGCGTGGACCTGA
>Ga0310345_10005918_pt1 | contig 10755 bp, 7 predicted proteins | sample HC15DNA20500_MG_FD_204667 | JGI IMG/M metagenome (GOLD analysis project Ga0310345, IMG submission 204667) | Marine microbial communities from station ALOHA, North Pacific Subtropical Gyre - HC15-DNA-20-500_MG | ecosystem: Environmental > Aquatic > Marine > Oceanic | place: Pacific Ocean: North...
CATTAATCTCCGTTTGTTCACATCTGGAAACAACGTCACGTGATGCCAATTCCTTAAATTCTGGAGCGTATTTGAGCATGAATCTATCATTCTCCGAATTTAAAAGATATGCACCTTCTCCCCTAGCTGCTTCGCTTATTAAGACTCCACTTCCTTTTAGGGTGGTTGGATGATACTGGACCATTTCCATGTCCATAAGGGAAGCTCCGACCCTATAGGCCAAACTCATTCCGTCCCCAGTGCAAATCATGGCGTTGGTACTAGGTTCAAATACCCGACCCAGACCTCCAGCTGCCAAAATTACTGCCTTAGCCCTTACTACTTCAATATTTCCAGTTCTTATGTCCATCATCACAGCGCCACCGCACTCACCGTTTCTTTCTATAAGAGAAAGGACAAACCATTCCTCGTAAACAAGGGCTCCTGCCTTTATGATTTGCTCATATAGGACATGGAGTAAGGCTTGGCCTGTAAAGTCGGCCACAAAAAATGTTCTGGCTTGGCGTTGTCCCCCGAAGTTTCTAGTTCCTAGTTTGCCCTCTTCGTCCCTGTTAAAAATTGCTCCCATGTGTTCCATGGCTATTACTTCGTCACCTGCTTCTCGACACATAATCTCTATGGCATCTTGGTCACCCAAGAAGTCGCTTCCTTTAATGGTGTCATAGGCATGGTCTCGCCAGTCATCGCCGCGATCTGTCAATGCTGCATTTATTCCCCCCTGGGCCGCATTAGAGTGGCTGCGCACGGGATGAACTTTGGAAACAACAGCAACATCAACACCAGCCTCTGTAGCTGCTAGAGCGGCTCTCATGCCGGCAAGGCCGGCACCAATAATAAGAACGTCGTGATCAAACATATTTATGTTCTCCTCCAAAGGTCAAACAACTCAACAGGGAACGATAGCATAGGGGTGTCTGGCTAACAATCTTAATTTAAATATTCTCTGGCTGAATGTTTCAGCATTGTCAGATAGATTATTAATTGACTGAATCGTAATTCCAATGGTAAAATTTGTCGCCTGAGTTTATTAAAATATTTCACAGATGCTGGGAAGGGGAGTAGTAACTAGTTAGTAACCGCTTTAGAGAGTTGGGCAATAGCTGAAAGCCTGATATCGGAATCGCTAGTGAACTCGCCCCGGAGCACCTACCCTGAAAAAGGAAGTTGAGGTCTGAGCCTTATGCGGAACGTTAGGAAATATAACCTGACCTTCGCAGAAGGTACTGTATGACCCAGACGAAATAGGGGACGGGCGATAGTTACGTTATAGCTAATGAGTGGCCTTGAGGAAAGATTTCCGTGAGGCAACGTGGGTGGTACCACGGGAATTACAAATGCAATCCCGTCCCGTTTATTGGGCGGGATTTTTTTGTTATTGGCATTTTGATTTAACGCCAAAAAGAAAAGGAAAATACTATGAAGATGAAAGGAGCACAGATAGTCTGCAAAAGCCTTCTCCGTGAGGGCTGTGATGTTGTGTTCGGTATTCCAGGTGGGGCTATATTGCCTCTATACCAAACACTGCCTGAATTTCCTGATCTGCGCCACATATTGGTTAGACATGAGCAGGGTGCTGCACATGCAGCTGATGGCTATGCAAGAGTAACTGGAAAACCCGGCGTGGCTTTTGCGACATCAGGCCCCGGGGCAACAAACCTTGTCACTGGAATTGCTGCAGCTCAAATGGATTCTGTGCCCATGGTGATCGTGACGGGTCAAGTAGGACGTCCCTCTATCGGAACCGACGCCTTTCAAGAAACCGATATTACTGGGATTACCCTACCGATTACCAAACATAATTATCTCGTAATGGATGCAAATGACATAGCTAGAGTAATAAAAGAGGCTTTCTTTATTGCTAATAGTGGGAGACCTGGTCCAGTGCTGGTGGATATTCCCAGAGATGTGTTTGTTGAAGAAGTGGAGTATGAAGAACCTCTGGAACTCGATCTGCCTGGATACAAGCCAACAGTTTCGGGAAACAATCGCCAGATAAAGAAAGCAGCAAACCTCATACAGTCAGCTAAAAAACCTGTGATTCTGGCTGGTCATGGTGTCATCATATCCCGAGCCTATGATGAATTGAAGGAATTGGCTGAAAAAGCTCAAATCCCTGTAATAACAACTTTACTTGGCATTAGTTGTTTTCCCGAAGATCATGTTCTCTGGACAGGATGGCCCGGTATGCATGGAATGGCTTATTCCAGCCTAGCATTGGATGAGGCAGATTTGATAATTGCGTTGGGTATGAGATTTGATGACAGAATTACTGGAAATGTTGAAAAGTTTTCTTCTAAATCCAAAAAAATTCATGTAGATATTGATCCTTCAGAGATCGGGAAAATTATTTCCGTAGATGTTCCAATAGTTGGGGATGTAAAAGATGTCCTCAAAAAGCTTAATAAGGTTGTTGACTCCTCCACTCACGGCGATTGGCTCAAAAGAATTGAAACTCTGAAAGAGGATCATCCTTCACTTAGATTGCCTGATACAGATAAGTTGCTTGCGCGACAGGTTATAAAGGATATTTCTGAGGTAACTAAAGGAAATGCGACAATCGTTACGGGGGTTGGTCAGCATCAGATGTGGGCGGCCCAGCATTATGAATTTAAGAACCCATGCTCGCTTCTGACATCGGGGGGGTCTGGCACCATGGGCTATGAAGTTCCAGCCGCAATGGGTGCTCAAGTTGCCAAGCCAGACGGCACCATATGGTCCATTGCTGGAGACGGTGGGTTCCAAATGACCTTGTGTGAGCTAGCAACCATTGTAGAAAATAAACTTCCTGTCAAATTTGCAATCTTAAACAATGGATTTTTAGGTATGGTGAGACAGTGGCAGGAGATCTTTTTTGAAAGTTCGTATGTATCAACTGGTTATTCAGGCAACCCTGACTTTGTAAAGTTGGCTGAAGCGTATGGGATTAAGGGAATAAGAGTTACTGATAAAACTCAGGTCAAAACCGCGATAGAGGAAGCAATGGAACATGATGGCCCTGTTCTTATCGATTTTATAGTCGAACAGGAGGAAAATGTTTATCCAATGATTCCATCGGGTATGACAGTTAAAGACATGATTGAAGAGCCTTCAAGTGAACGTGTGACGGCATGACGACTCGCACAGAAAAACACACTATTACTGCTCTAGTTGAGGACCAACCCGGAGTTCTTAACCGCATTTCGAGCATGTTCAGGCGCAGAGGATACAATATTTCTAGCTTGGCTGTTGGGCAGAGTGAGACCGATGGTCTGTCGAGGATGACATTTGTGGTAGAAGGTGATCCTGAAACAGTCGAAATGGTCGCTAAAAATCTTCACAAACTTGTTGAAGTTATTAAGGTGGTGAACATTTCTTCGGATAACACTGTGTCTCGCGAGCTCGCTCTGGTAAGAGTTAATGCAGATGTGACAACGCGGAGCGAGATAATGCAGATTGTTGACATTTTTCGCGCCAAAATCGTTGATGTATCTCAAGGGACTTTAATTGTGGAAGTAACTGGAGATGAAAATAAAGTAGATTCTCTTGTGGACTTGTTACGAACATTTGGAGTTCATGAGGTTATGAGAACGGGGACTATAGCTATGAGTCGAGGTGTGGCATTTGAAGGCGACGTGTCGGGGATGAAGTTGGGAAAGCAGTCTTAAAACAAAGGGAACTTAACAAATATAACAGGAGAATCACTAATGCCTGCGAAGATGTATTACGAAACGGATGCTGATATGTCTCTGATTGAGGACAAAAAAATAGCTATCATTGGGTACGGTAGTCAAGGGCATGCACATGCTCTTAACCTAAGAGACTCGGGCCTTAATGTTGCAGTGGGGCTGTATGAAGGCAGCAAAAGTTGGGAAACAGCTGAAGGAGAAGGCCTAGAAGTGGGAACCGTTTCTGATATTTCTGCTAAGTCCGATATTATCATGATTCTGATTCCAGACCATTTGCAATCTAAGATCTATAAAGAATCCATACTCCCTCATCTTCTTCCAGGGAAAACCTTAATGTTTGCTCATGGATTTAACATTCATTACGATGCCATTGTTCCCCCAGAAGGAGTGGATGTTTCCATGGTGGCACCTAAAGCTCCAGGGCATCGAATGCGCGAGGTATATACCAAGGATTCTGGGGTTCCAGGACTTCTGGCAATTCATCAGGATGCAACTGGGAATGCTCATAGTATTGGATTAGCCTATGCCCGTGGTGTTGGTTGCACAAGAGCAGGCGTTCTGGACACAACCTTTAAAGAGGAGACTGAGACAGACTTATTTGGGGAGCAAGCGGTTCTGTGTGGAGGTGTTGCTGCCCTTGTAAAAGCGGCGTTTGAAACCTTGGTAGAGGCCGGTTACCAGCCGGAATCAGCCTATTTTGAATGTATGCATGAACTCAAGTTAATTGTGGATCTTTTTTATCAGGGCGGTATGGAGTATATGCGCTACTCCGTCAGTGACACAGCCGAGTACGGGGACTACACGCGAGGCCCGGTCGTGATTGATGAAAGAGTAAAAGAGAACATGCGTAAAGTGTTGGATCAAATTCAAGATGGCAGTTTTGCCAAAGAGTGGATAACCGAGAATGATGAAGGTAGGCCAACATTCGATCGGTTGAGGGACGAGAACGCTGGACATCCTATTGAGAGCGTTGGCAAAGAACTAAGAGGTATGATGTCCTTCCTATCAGATTCAGATTGAAGTTTTGCAACATCCAGTTTGAAGAGTTTAGAGATATTGAGTAATAGCATAAATATTAAACTTAGGGTTTTTTCCATTACGGAGGAAGAACACGCAGTTCGCTACAGTGTTTTGGTCTTGGCGGGGCTGAAACCGGCGTACTGCGTTGTCCTGTGAACTTAACCGTAATTACATATTTATAGAGGCTTGTTAGTGAATTAAAGGAGCCCGAGAATGTCACAGGAAAAGGTAATAATTTTTGATACGACGTTGAGAGACGGTGAGCAATCGGCTGGGATAGGCCTTACCACCCAAGAAAAATTGGAGATCGCTCGGCAACTCGAGAGATTAGGCGTTGATGTTATTGAAGCTGGATTTGCGGCCAGTTCTCCAGGAGATTTGGACGCAATTCAAAAGATTGCCGCTGAAATAAGAAAACCCATTATTACCTCTCTCGCCCGGTGTTATCTCCCCGATGTAGATGCCGCTTGGGAAGGAGTGAAAGGGGCTGAAAAGCCAAGGATACACGTTTTTATTTCTAGCTCTGATAACCACATCACAAATTTGCTCAGGAAGAATCCAGAGGAAGTGATGGATATTTCTGTGGCTTCGGTAGAAAGAGCAAAGAGTTACTGTGACGACGTGGAATTCTCGCCTATGGATGCAACGAGAACTGACCCTGAGTACCTTTTTAAGATGCTCGAGGCAGTGATAGATGCCGGAGCGAATACTGTAAATATTGCCGACACAGTTGGCTACACAATCCCTTCCGAATTTGCTCAGCGTATTGAGGATATAAAGCAAAATGTACCCAACATAGATAAAGCCGTTATCAGTGTGCACTGTCACAATGATTTGGGATTATCTGTATCAAATAGCCTGGCCGCAGTGCGAGCAGGTGTAAGACAAGTTGAGGGGTGCATTAACGGGCTAGGGGAGAGAGCTGGGAACGCAGCACTCGAAGAGATCATTATGGCTATAGAGACGCGAGACGATCTCTTTGATGTGGTTACTAATATTGACACTACTCAGATATACAGGACTAGCCGTCTTGTTAGTGATATTACTGGTTTTCCTGTACAACCTAATAAAGCCATAGTTGGCGCCAATGCATTCAGACATGCGTCAGGAATACATCAGGATGGTGTTCTTAAAGACAAGAGCACCTATGAAATTATTGACCCAAGGTCCGTCGGATGGCCAAGTAACTCGCTCGTTTTAGGCAAACTCAGTGGTAGGGCTGGACTCAGGTCTAGGCTCGAGGAGTTGGGATACCAGCTAGATCAAGAAGAATTGAACGAAATATTTGAAGCGTTTAAGAGTCTAGCTGACAGGAAACGTGAAGTTACTGATCAAGATTTAGAATCTTTAATGTCATCCAGAAGACGTATTGCAGATATACCCACAATATATGAGTTGGAACATGTGCAAGTCACTACAGGGGATCATGAAGTTCCCACTGCAACGGTCAAACTCATAGACCCTGATGGCCAAACAGTTGTCGATGCAGCTACAGGAACTGGTCCAGTTGACGCGGTTTATAAGGCAATAAATAGAGTTATTGGCGTAGACAATAAGTTGACTGAATTTAGGGTAGACGCTGTGACTGAAGGTATAGATGCATTAGGAGACGTCACTATCAGAATAGAGCGTGGCGGAGATACCTTTGTGGGAAGAGGTAGTGACACAGATATCATTGTGGCTAGTGCTAAGGCTTATATGAATGCCTTGAACCGCGCGATGGCAATGCAAGATTCTTAATAATCAAAAGTGCCCCAAGAATTATGCTTGGTTATGAATATTTTTGGATTTTATGCCCAAATAAATATCTAAAGTGATGGAAAACGGAGTGTTTAATGGCACCTAGAACTATGTTTGAAAAGATATGGGATGCCCATGTTGTGAAATCAGAAGAGGGAAAACCCACAGTTCTGTATGTCGACTTACACTTGGTGCATGAAGTGACGTCGCCTCAGGCATTCGACGGATTGAGAATGGCTGGACGAAGTGTTAGAAGAACTGATCTCACGGTTGCCGTTGCCGATCATAACACTCCCACTTGGGATCTATCCTTACCAATAACCGATCCAATTGCCCAGCAACAGTTAGACGCATTATCTAAAAACTGTGATGAGTTTGGAGTAACTCTTTACGATCGATTTAGCCCTTTACAAGGCATCGTCCATGTCATTGGGCCGGAGCAAGGCTACACACAACCTGGGAAAACCATAGTATGTGGGGATAGCCATACTTCTACGCATGGGGCGTTTGGAGCTTTCGCAATGGGTATAGGGACATCCGAGGTAGAACACGTTATGGCTACCCAGACCTTGAGACAATTTAAGCCAAAAACGATGGAAGTTCGGGTTGACGGCAAATTATCGCCTGGCGTGACAGCAAAAGATGTTGTTCTTGGCATTATAGGAAAAATCGGTATTGGTGGTGCAACAGGACATGTTATCGAATATACCGGTGAGGCAATAAGGTCACTTTCAATGGAAGGTAGAATGACTGTATGCAATATGAGCATAGAAGCCGGCGCGAGAGCAGGCATGGTTGCACCTGACGCCACGACATTTGAATATATGCGAGGTAGGGAAAATGTTCCCAAAGGAATTGACTTTGATAAGGCAGTAACTGCTTGGGAGAATCTCACAACCGACGAAGGGGCTCAATATGATCAGGTCGTGCTCCTTGATGCCGAGGAATTAGAACCCCATGTAACATGGGGAACAAATCCAGGAATGGTGGCCCCGATTACAGCGAGAGTTCCGACACCAAACGAGTATGAGGATTCTGGGGAAAAAGAATCTGTTACCCGGGCATTGGATTACATGGACTTGGAGCCGGGGATGAGGATAGAAGACATTGAGATTGATAGAGTTTTCATCGGTTCATGTACTAATTCTAGGATAGATGATTTGAGGGCGGCGGCGAAAATCGCAGAAGGAAATAAGGTAAGTGATAGCGTTTACGCTATGGTTGTACCGGGCTCCAATGCTATAAAAAGACAGGCGGAGGACGAAGGGTTAGATCAAATATTCCTGCAGGCTGGATTTGATTGGAGAGAAGCCGGATGCTCAATGTGCTTGGGCATGAATCCAGATATATTGGAACCAGGTGAAAGATGTGCATCAACTTCAAATAGAAACTTTGAGGGGAGACAAGGAAAGGGTGGGAGGACGCACCTGGTTAGCCCTGAGATGGCGGCAGCGGCAGCTATAGAGGGGCATTTTGTAGATGTGAGGGATTGGAGAGGTTAAGAAAGGAATATACATGGAAGCATTTAGGACTTTAAATAGTGGAATTGCTCCGCTGAATCGGGTTAATGTGGATACCGACCAGATAATACCGAAGCAATTTCTCAAACGAGTAGAAAGGACAGGATTCGGTCAGTTCTTATTCAACGATTGGCGATTCGATGAAAAGGGAAATGAGAAGCCTGACTTTGTCTTGAACCAGGATGGTTATAAAGATGCCTCTATATTGGTCAGTGGCCGCAATTTTGGATGCGGTTCCTCCCGTGAACACGCTCCATGGGCTCTACAAGATTTCGGAATAAGAGTTATCATAGCACCCAGTTTTGCGGACATATTCCATAACAATTGTTTTCAAAATGGGGTGTTGCCCGTGGTTTTGCCAGAGGATGTGGTGCAAAGAATCATAGAGCACTCTGAGAGTGATCCTGATTACAAAATAACAGTTGATTTGGAAGCTCAAAGAGTTTGGGATGAGAACGAAGAAATAGTTGCCGACTTCAATATCGAACCATTCCGCAGGCATTGCATGCTGAATGGGCTTGATGATATTGGCCTAACCTTGGAAGATGAAGATGACATTACCTCATACGAGAAAGAACGCTCAGAGCATGGTGGAGTCGTCCCTTCATAAAGGTTCACCTAGAATAGATGTACATTGCCACGTTATTCCAGAAGAATTCTGGAAGGCGTCGGATGATGGAGATTCTTGGTTTGGCGCCTCTTTGGTCTCCAAGAATGGATCTCATTACATTGATGCAGATGCTCGATTTGCCGGACCAGTTGAACCAAATTGGAGACTGAGTGTGGATGAGAGGATCTCTCTCATGGATTCGATTGGTGTTGACATTCAAGTAGTTTCAACTCCTCCTTATTTTTTCAACTATCATCTGTCAGCAAGGGAAGGGAAAAAGAGTGCCCGAACTATTAACGAGGGGCTCTTGGATATGGTTTCCCAGAAGCCAGATAGGTTCTCGGCGTTTGCTACCCTACCATTTCAGGATGTGAATTATGCTGTGAAAGAACTGGAATGGGCGATGGCCTCTGGTATGAAAGGAGCCGAACTATGTACTCATGTGAATGGCCTTAATTATGACGATGAGTCACTATGGCCTGTATTTGAAGCAGCAGAAGATCTTGGAGCATTCCTGTTTTTTCATCCCCACAATCCAGCAGGAAAAGACAGAATGACCAATTATTACACTGCAAACACAATTGGGAATCCATTAGAAAATACGATAGCAATATCTAGTATTATTTCAGGCGGAGTTTTAGATAAATTTCCTGAAATAGATCTCTGTTTTTCGCACGGAGGTGGTTATGCATCATTCGGTGCACCTAGAATAGATCGCGGATACAAAGTCAGAGAAGAGGCAAGTCTAAATCTGTCACAAATACCTAGTGATTACCTAAAATCTATTTATTACGATTGTCTTACACATGGCCATAAAGAGCTGTCATTCCTCGTTAACCGTGTTGGGGCTGATAGAGTTATGTTGGGAAGCGACTTTCCTTTCGATATGGGTCTCGACTCTCCGGTCGACTGGGTGGAATCAAGCGAGTTAATATCAGAAACAGAGAAAGATCTTATAGTCGGTGGGAATGCACACAGGGTTTTGAACTTTTAGCATAGGACTCTTCTCATGTCTAGTTGCTTCCGTCATTATTGAGTTCGTTAACCTTTCTTAAAACAGTTCCTCTTAATGAGTTTACTTCTCGGGAAATAGTTGATTTAAGGCGTGAACTATATTCACCCATATTACGAAATTTCTTGGTTCTTTCCCTAAGCCTTCTTCTTTTGGATATCGTTTGTAAGTCCGCCAGGTTCTGTAAGAGGGCTCTCTTGAGTAATCTTGAAGCCTCGTGATGGTCTCGGTGTGCTCCCTGATTAGGTTCAGGGACCACTTGGTCCACTATACCTAATTCCATACAATCTATTGCCGTCAATTTAAGGGATTCTGCTACTTCTTTAGCCCGCTGCTCGTCCTGGTATATAAGCTCAGCGGCTTCTTCAGGAGAAACGGAGGAATAAATGGCATTCTCCAACATGATTACCCTGTCAGTTACGCCGAGTGCCAATGCTCCTGAACTACCTCCTTCTCCAATTATTGTGGAAATGGTCGGAACGGTTAGTGAGGATATTAGTGTTAACGTAGATGCTATTGCATGGCCTAAACCTCTTTCTTCTGCTTCTGACGAGAGGTTCGCACCGGGGGTATCTATAAGACTTACAACTGGCAAGTCAAATTTCTCGGCTATTTTTAAAGCTCGTTGAGCTTTTCTAAAACCCTCTGGCATCGTCCTTCCTGTATTGTCTTTATGGTCCGAGCCATCTGTTTGTTCTCTTTGCTGTCCGATAACTACTATGGTTTGTCCACCTATCTGACCCAACCCACAGACTATGGAAGGATCGTCCCCATAAACTCTGTCACCATGTAACTCTACAAAGTTATCCATAATTCTGGCCATGTAATCCATCGACGTAGGTCTGGAATTATGGCGAGCTATTTGCACGGAATGCCATGCTTCCGTAGGTTGAGAGGGTGGATAGGTGATTTGGCCGTTTGAGGTTCTTTTGATAGTGAATTCTTTTTTAAATAAATCAAGGAGCACGGATATGATGCCACGTAATTCAGTTCTGTCTGTTATTGCGTCTACAGTGCCATGTATCAAATGGGATTCTGATGTATGAGAGTCTTCTGAATCCTTTCCATCGTCATCACTTATGGAACGTATTGGATTAACTCCAACAATTGCACCTGGTTCTGCCAGTATGATGTCGGCCATATTCGCGAAGCTTGCATAAGCTTGACCGGTAGATGGATTTGCCAGAA
>Ga0310345_10005919_pt1 | contig 10754 bp, 8 predicted proteins | sample HC15DNA20500_MG_FD_204667 | JGI IMG/M metagenome (GOLD analysis project Ga0310345, IMG submission 204667) | Marine microbial communities from station ALOHA, North Pacific Subtropical Gyre - HC15-DNA-20-500_MG | ecosystem: Environmental > Aquatic > Marine > Oceanic | place: Pacific Ocean: North...
GCCCCAACGTCGACACGCTCACACTGACCGCGACGCCGATCCCACGAACGCTCCAGTTTTCCCTCCTCGGGGCACGTGACCTCTCGTTGATCCAGACCCCGCCGGCCAACCGCCAGCCAGTCATCACCGAGATCCACACGTTCGACCGCGACCTCATCCGCGACGCGATCCTCTACGAGGTCAACCGAGGCGGGCAGGTCTTCTTTATCCACAACCGGGTGCAAACGATCGACGAGATGGCGGCGATGATCCGCGCGCTCGTCCCCGACGTACGGATTCGGACGGGCCACGGGCAGATGCCAGCGAAGGTGCTCGAGAACACGATGATGGACTTCATGGACCGCGAGTTCGACGTGCTCGTGTCCACGACGATTGTCGAGTCAGGCCTTGACGTGTCGAACGCGAATACGATCATCGTGAACCACGCCGAGCGGCACGGGCTGGCCGACCTCCACCAGCTCCGTGGGCGCGTCGGGCGGAGCGACCAAAAGGCGTTCTGTTACCTCCTCGTCCCGAGTGTCCACTCGTTGACCAAGGAGGCGCGGCAGCGTCTCCAGGCCGTTGAGGAGTTTTCCGACCTCGGCGCGGGCTTCAACCTGTCGATGCGCGACCTCGACATCCGCGGGGCCGGCAACATGCTGGGCGCGGAGCAGTCGGGCTTTATCGAAGATGTCGGGTTCGAGACGTACCACCGCATTCTGGACGAGGCCGTCCAGGAGCTCCGCCACGAGGAGTTCGCTGAGGTCTTCGCCGACCAAGACACTGCCCCTCCCCCACCCGAGCCGACCGTGGATGTGGAAGATGACGTGTTCATTCCACAGGACTACGTCACGAACCCGGTCGAGCGCCTCAACCTCTACCGCCGATTGGCGGACCTCGACAACGCAGACGAGATCGACGCCTTCCGCGCCGAGCTTGAGGACCGGTTCGGGGCAGCGCCGCACGAGATCGACACGCTGTTGCGGCTCGCGGCGATGCGCCCCCTCGCGATGCGCCTCCGCTTCCCGCGCGCAACGTGGAAAAACCAGCGGCTCTTCCTCTCGATCCCCGAACCATCCGACGACCCCTACTTCCACCAGAAGCTGTTCAACCCGCTGCTGGAGGCTCTCAACGGGCTCGACCGGCGCTACGTACTCAAAGACAGCCGACGGACCGGGAAGCTCCGCGCCATCATCCAAGACGTGACGACCCTAAAGGACGCCCAGGACGTCCTCGCCCACCTCGCCGACGCGGCCGAACCAGAGGTCGAGACGGAGGAAGCCGAGACGGCGTGACGACTCGGTGTGTGAAGGCCGGGCGAAGCGACTAGCTTGGGCACGCCCTTCCTCCCGCACCATGCCCCTTAAGATCGGAGTCCCCCGTGAGACCGCGCTGGGCGAGCGCCGTGTTGCGCTGTCGCCGGACGCTGTTCGCAGGCTGAAGCGGAGCGACGTGGAAGTCCTCGTCGAGCGGGGGGCGGGCGAGCAGGCGTTCCTCACGGACGCGGCCTTCGAGGCCGCCGGCGCTCGCCTCGGGAGCCGCGCCGAGGCGCTCGGCCAGCCGGTCGTGGCGACGGTCCGCGGGATCGCCGAGGCGGACCTCGACGGGCTGGCGGAAGGGACTGTCGTGATCGGCCTGCTGCGACCGCTCGACGAACCGGAAACGTTCGACGACATGGCCACCCGCGGCGTGACGACCGTCGCGATGGAGCTCGTGCCCCGGACGACGCGGGCGCAGAAGATGGACGCGCTCTCGGCCATGAGCACTGTCGCCGGCTACCGCGCGATGCTGCTGGCGGCCGAGCGGCTGCCCAAGTTTTTCCCCCTCCTGACGACCGCCGCTGGGACGGTCCGCCCCGCGAAGGTGCTGATCCTCGGAGCGGGCGTCGCCGGCCTCCAGGCGCTCGCGACGGCCCGCCGGCTGGGCGCCGTCACGTCCGCGTACGACGTCCGGGCGGCGGCGCGCGAGCAGGTCGAGTCGGTCGGGGCTGCGTTCGTCGAGCTCGACACCGAGACGGCCGACGCCGAGGACGCGCGTGGCTACGCGAAGGCGCTCGACGCCGATGAGCAGGCCCGCCAGGTCGCCGCGCTAGCGACTCACATTGCCGAACACGACGTGGTCGTCACGACCGCGCTCATCCCGGGCCGACCAGCGCCGAGCCTCATCACAACGGAGGGCGTCGAGCGGATGAAGCCGGGGTCGGTGATCGTGGACCTCGCGGCGCCGAATGGAGGCAACTGCGCCGTAACCGTCCCCGGCGAGAGCACGACGCACACCGGCGTCACGATCCTGGGCCCGCTCGACCTCGCGGCTGAGATGCCCCTCCACGCGAGTGAGATGTACGCCCGCACCGTCGCCGCCCTCATCCAGGAGTTCGCGGCCGATGGCGCGTTCCGGATCGACCTGAACGACGAGATCCAGCAGAGCGCGGTCGTCACGCACAGCGGCCAGATCGTCAACGCCCGCGTCCGGTCCGCCCGGGGCCTCCCCGAAGCGGAGGCCCCCACCTCGGCACCCGCGCCGACCACCCACCCCCAGACGACCGAGTAGTTCGTGACCCGTTCCTCCGCACCCATCCCCCGATGAGCCTCGCCCTCTTCGTCGTGTTCGTGCTCGCCTCGTTCGTCGGGGTCGAGGTCATCTCGAAGGTGCCAGCGACGCTCCACACGCCGCTGATGTCGGGCTCGAACGCGATCTCCGGCATAACCATCGTCGGCGCGATCGTCGTAGCGGGGGCCGTCGCAGCGCCGTGGGCGAAATGGGTCGGCGTGGCCGCGCTCGTGCTGGCGACGATCAACGTGGTCGGCGGCTTCCTCGTGACCGACCGGATGCTGGAGATGTTCAAGCCGCGCGAGAAGGCCGCGCCAGAGACCACCCACGCAGCGGACGGCGCGACCAACGGCCGCGCCTAGCCCCTCCTACCTCGGGCCCGAGGCGGGCCTCCTCCCCCACCCGACATGATCGACGGCCTCGTCACGCTCGCCTACCTCGTCGCGGCGTCGCTCTTCATCCTTGGTCTCAAACGCCTGTCGTCGCCGCGGACGGCACGGGCGGGCAACCGGATGGCGGCCGTCGGCATGCTGATCGGGGTGGTGGCGGCGCTGTTGTCGGAGGGGATTCTGAACCCCGTTGAGCTCGTGGGGGGGCTGGCGGTCGGGAGCGTGATCGGCGTGTTCCTGGCGCGGCGGACGCCGCTGACGGAGATGCCGGAGCTCGTGGCCGCATTCAACGGGTTCGGCGGCGCGGCGTCGGCACTGGTGGCAGCGGCGGAGGTGCTACGCGGGATGGACCCGCCGATGCGCGACATCTCGGCGGCCGGCGAGACGGTCGTCAACGCGCCGAGTCTCGGGGTGGCGGAGGTCGCCGTCGTGGCCGTGTCGGTGCTGATCGGCTCGGTCACGCTCTCCGGCTCGTTCGTGGCATGGGGCAAGCTGAAGGGCAAGAAGGGGCTGAGCGGCTTCTCCGGGCTGCGACTCGTCTCGATCCTCGTCGGCCTCGGCGTGCTCGCGGTCGGGACGCTGTTCGTCCTCGCCGCGGGGCAGCCGGTCAGCGCGTTCGAAACGGTTGGCACCGACGCAACGCTATGGCTCGGCGTGTTGGGCGCCCTCGCGCTCGTGCTCGGCGTGCTTCTCGTGCTGCCGATCGGCGGGGCTGACATGCCGGTCGTGGTGGCGCTCCTCAACGCGTACTCCGGGCTGGCGGCGGCGGCGACCGGGTTCGTCCTCGGCAACTACGCACTCGTGATCTCCGGCGCGCTCGTCGGCGCGAGCGGGCTGATCCTCACGCGAATCATGTGCGAGGCGATGAACCGGTCGCTCGCGAACGTCCTCCTCGGCGGCTTCGGCGCGTCGGCGACGGCCGCCAGCGGCGGCGGCGACTCCGACCAGCCGCCCGTCCAATCCACGACGGCCGACGACGCGGCGGTGATGATGGCCTACGCCGGGCGCGTCGTGATCGTCCCGGGCTATGGATTGGCGGTCGCCCAGGCGCAGCACGAGGTCCGCGAATTGGTCGATCTGCTTCAGAGAGAGGGCGTGGAGGTCGCGTTCGCGATCCACCCGGTCGCGGGCCGGATGCCGGGCCACATGAACGTGCTCCTCGCCGAGGCCAACGTGCCCTACGACCAGCTGATCGAGATGGACGAGATCAACCCCGAGATGGGCCAGGTCGACGTCGTGCTCGTCGTCGGGGCGAACGACGTGGTGAACCCGGCCGCGCGGGAGGACGAGACGAGTCCGATCTATGGGATGCCGATCATCAACGTGGACGAGGCGCAGCAGGTCGTCGTCCTCAAGCGCTCGATGCGGACGGGCTACGCGGGGATCGAGAACCCGCTGTTCTTCAAGCCCAACACGCAGATGCTGTTCGGCGACGCGAAGGAGACGGTCAAGGCCGTGATCGGCGAGCTGAAAACGCTCCAGGCAGCATAGTGGGGTCGAGGCGCGACGGCAGCCGTCCCGGTGGGGTAGCCGAGGCGGGGTAGCCGAGGCGGGCAGAGAGGACCGAGGGATTGACCGCGCCTGCGCGAGGGATTCGACCGGACTCCGACCGACCGACGCCGGAGCCTGGCATGTTGAGGCGCGGTCCGCGCCGTCGCGGCGGGCCCGGCTCCTCTGCACCATCTCGTGGCGTCCCCTCTCCCCTCCTCGATGCTCAAAGCCTTTTTCGACAAGTACGGCCTCTCGTTCGTGATGGTCGCCAGCTACTTCGGCTCCGGCTCCATCTTCATCGCGGCCGACGCCGGCGTTCGGTACGGCTACACGCTCATCTGGGCCGTGATCGGGGCCGTGCTCCTCGGCTACATGGGGCAGGACATGAGCGCGCGCGTCGGCATCTTTGGGTCGACGCTGATGGGGTTCACGCGGCGGAAGCTGGGCAGGGGGGGCGCCCTCGCGATCGCCATCTTCCTGTCGATCGGCTGTCTCGGCTGGTGCTTCGCGCTGACGGCGGCGACGGGCAAGAGCATCGCGCTCCTGCTCGGGCTCGCCGAGCCGACGTGGAAGCCGATCGCGTTCGGCGTCGGCATCGTGGCCGTGCTGACCGGCATCCTGGACTACTCGAAAACGGAGCGCATCATGACCACGGCCATGTTCGTGCTGCTGGTGCTCTACGTGATCGTGGCCGGTTACAGCGGGCCGTCGCTGCCCGCCATGGCGGCCGGCGTCCTCCCTCAGTTCGCCGACGACGGCGCGATCCTCGCGGCGGTCGCCATCCTCGGCACGACGGCACTGTGGCCCAACTTCTTCCTCGAGTCGATCCTCGTGAAGGCGAAGGGCTGGACCGAAGCCGAAGACCTGAAGGCGGTTCGGAAGGATCTCCGCCTCGGCTACATCGTGGGCGGCATCATCACGCTAGCGATCCTGGTGGTCTCGGCCTCGGTGCTCCGCCCGGCCGGCTACACCGAACTCGACACGTTCCTGACGCCCGGCCTCGCGCTGGCGGAGATCCTCGGCGACTGGGCCGCGGTCGTGTTCTTGATCGGCGTCGGCGCGGCGGCGTTCAGCAGCATCGTCCCCATCATGTGGACGCCGGCCTACATGATCATGGAGGCCCTGGACCTCGACCCGCACGAGGGCCAGACGACGACGTTCAAGATGATCTACGCGCCGCTCGTGCTGCTGGGGAGTCTGTCGCCGTTCGTGTCGGCCCTGTTCGGGCTGAGCGTGGTCCAGATGGTGATCCTGTTCCCGGCCTACAATGGCGTGGTCGGGCTGCCCGTCTCGGCGCTGCTCCTGTTCTGGGCCGTCAATGACCGGACGGAGCTGGGCGAGCACCGGAACGGGTGGAAGATGAATCTCGCGAACGTCCTGCTCGTGCTGCTGTCGCTGTACTTCGCCGTCTCGTCCGGAAGCGGCATCCTAGAGGCCATCGTCGGCGGGGTCGGCACGTGAGCCAGACCGCTCTGCTGATCGTCGTCGCCCTCGTCGGCGGCGTCGCGATCACACTGCTCGGGCCCGGTGGCATCTTCGTGACCGTGGCGCTCCACGCGCTCGGCTACTCCGCGGCGACCGTCGCGGGGACCGCCAGCGCGGCGTTCGTCGGCACAGGGATCGTCGGGAGCATGGCCTATTGGCGCTCCGGCGAGCTCGCGGCGCCCGGCGTGAAACGCGACGCCCTCCTGCTGACGGCCTCGGCCGTCGTGGGCGCGCTCAGTGGCAGCGCACTCAACGCCGTACTCGACCGCCAGTCGTTCGGCGTGGCCCTCGGCGTGTTCGTCGCGGCGACCGGTCTGCTCGTGTTCGCCCGCCAGCGCGGGGCGCTGAGGCCGGTGGCGGCGCTGGAGGCCGGGTCGAGGCGGGCGCAGTGGCTGATGCTCGGTCTCGGCGTCGCGGTCGGGCTGCCCGGCGGAGCCCTCGGCGTCGGCGGGCCGGTGCTGGCCGTCCCCCTCCTGGTGCTGTGCGGCGTCCCGATGCTGACGGCCGTGGGCATGGCGCAGGTCCAGTCAGTCGCGATCGCGGGGTTCGCCACGCTCGGCTACGTGACCCGCGGCGCCGTCGACTGGACGCTGGCGCTGCTCATCGGCGTTCCGCTCGTGATCGGCACCGTCATCGGGTGGCGACTCGCACAGAGGACGGACACAGAGCGTTTGACGACGCTCCTCGCCGCCGTCCTGCTGGCAACCGGCATCTACCTCGTGACGTCAGCGATCTGACGCTGCTCCCCCGCAACGGACCCCTGGAGTTCGAGGGGGTCAGAACTCAGAGCCGGATCGGCTCGCGGCGGAGGTAGTGGTCGATCGCGTACCGACCGGCACCGGCGATCAACAGCCCGACGAACGCGACGAGGAAGAGGAACGGCTTCTCCATCCCTGAAAACGGCTCGCCGCCGTGCCGCACGAACGCCGCGACGGCCATCGTGACCCCGGCGAAGAACGCGGCCGGCCGCGTTGCCAACCCGAGCGCGATCAGGATCCCGCCGACGAACTCGCTCAGCGCCGCAGCCCACGCGAACAGCGTCGGGAGCGGAAAGCCCATCTCGCCCGTCGCACTGATGAATCCCTCCGACGGCGGCAGCTTGCCCAGGCCGTGGCCGAACGCGAGCGACAGCCCGAAGCCGAGGCGGAGGATCAGCAGCCCGAGGTCGGTGGCGCGCGACGTGTCGCCGGTGCCGAAGAAGAGCGTTCGCGGGGTCATGGGCCGGTGTGGTGGGGCGCGCTGCCGACGCCAAGCGGGCGACCTGGTTCGCGCGCCTCGGCGAGTTCATCGGGCACCCGGCCCCGGTCAGTCCGAAGTGGGCACGATGACGGGCAACTCGGCCTCGCGCACCTGGCGGTTGAACGCGGGCACGTCGGTCTCGAGGATCTGGCGGAGCGTCGCCAGCTCGACCTCGATCTCGGCCATCACCTCGTCGCGGTAGGCGTAGGCCTGATCCGTCGGGCGGAAGTCGCCGGCGGCGACGGTGCCGCCGAGGGCCGAGAGTTCGTTGCCCAGGTTGATCCCGTAGTTCAGCGGGTCCTGGCGGCTCTCGTTGCGCGTCTCGTAGAGCGCCTCCTCGACGGCCGTCATCCGCTCGACGAGTCGTTCGCCGGCCGCCCGTACCGAGTCGGCGCCCGGCGACTCGGGAAGGCGGGCGAGGTACGTCTGGATCTGGTCCCGTAGATCTCGCACGCGCTCGACCGACTCGTTGACCTCGGAGACCTTGTCGCGGACCTCGCGGAGAAACTCGAACTGCGCCTGCAGATCCGCCGGCGTCGCCGACGATCGGGGATCCAACAGGATCTCGAACGGGACCTCGGTGCTGTCCTCGCCGACGACGAGGCGGGCGGTGTAGGTGCCGGGCACGGCCTCCGGGCCATTGAGCCCGCCGCCCCAGAAGATCATCCCGTCGAACCGCGAGGCGTCCGGGTAGCGGCGGCCCCACACAACGCGGTTCATGCCGGCGTCGGTCGCGAGTTCGTGCTCGTCGTCGCCCGGCGTGAACGCCTGGACGACCTCGCCCGTCCGGTCGATAATCTTGAGCGCGGCCTCGGCCGAGTCCGGCAGCGCCTCCGCCAGGCGGTAGTGGATGACCACGCCCGCCTCGGGGTTGGTGCCGGCCGCCCGCGGGTTCTGCGCCCGATACCCGTCGACGCGGTACGTCGGCTTCGGGCGGAAAAGCCACAGGTCCGCCTCGCTCACCTCCGGCGCGAGTTGGTACAGCGGGGTGAGATCATCCAGGACCCAGAAGCTGCGGCCCTGCGTCGCGACAACCAGCTCGCCCTGGCGGACCGCGAGGTCGGTGACGGGCACGATCGGCAGGTTGAGCTGGAACGGCTGCCACGTTTCGCCGTCGTCGAACGAGATGTACATCCCGCGCTCGGTCCCGGCGTAGAGCAGGCCCGCGCGCTGGGGGTCGGCGCGGATCACGCGCGTAAAGGCCGGCGCCTCGATGCCGTCGTCGATGCGGCGCCACGTCTGCCCGTAGTCGGCCGTGTGGAGGAGGTACGGGCGGAAGTCGTCCACCTTGTAGCGCGTCGCGGCGACGTAGAGGCCGCCGGGCCGGCGCGGGTCCTGCTCGATCGAGTTGATCATGGCGTCGGCCGGGAGCAGCCGGTCGCTCGGCGTGATGTCGGTCCACGAGCCGCCGCCGTCGCGCGTGACGTGGAGCAGGCCGTCGTCGCTCCCAACCCAGAGCGTCCCCTCCTCCCCTTCGGCGAGGGCGAAGATGGTGGCGTAGTACTCGACCGACGTGTTGTCCTGTGTGATCGGCCCGCCGGACGAGCCGAGCGTGGCCGGGTCGGCGCGCGTGAGGTCGGGCGAGATGCGGTCCCACGTCTGCCCGTAGTTCGTCGAGCGGTAGAGGTGGTTGCCGGCCGCGAAGAGCGGGTAGTCGTCGGTCGCGCGGTCTTTGTACTGGGAGAACAGGAGCGGGAAGTTCCACTGGAACCGGATCTTGAGGTCCTTGGCGGGCGCCCCGATCGGGTTCTCCGGCCACACGTTGACGATCCGGCTCTCGCCCGTCCGGTGGTTGACCATCTGGAGGAAGCCGCCGTAAGAGCCGCCGAACACGATGTCGGGGTCGTCCGGGTGCGGCGCGAGCCAGCCCGACTCGCCGCCGGCGCTCGGCTCCCAGTCGCGCTCCGTGATCGACCCGCCCGCGCTCCGGTGCGCGATGCGGATCGTCGAGTTGTCCTGCTGGCCGCCGTAGATGCGGTACGGGAAGTGGCTGTCGGTCGTGACGCGGTAGAACTGGGCGGTCGGCTGGTTGAGGTAGGTGCTCCAGGTCTCGCCACCGTCGAACGTCACTTGGGCGCCGCCGTCGTCGGCGATGACGATCCGGTCGCCGTCCTCGGGCGCGATCCAGATGTCGTGGTGGTCGACGTGCGGCGTCTCGACGCTCTCGAACGTCCGCCCGCCGTCGGTGCTCACCCAGAGCTGGACGTTGAGGACCCAGACCTTGTCGGGGTCCTCCGGGTCGGCGCCGAGGCGGGTGAAGTACCACGACCGCTGGCGGAGATTCCGGTCGGCCGAAACGCGCGTCCACGTCTCGCCGGCGTCGTCGGAGCGGAAGAGGCCGCCGTCCTCGTTCTCGACGAGCGCGTAGACCCGCTCGGGGTTGGCCGGCGAGATCGAGACGGCGCTGATGCCCCACGTCCCATCCGGGAAGCCTTCGGCATCGGAGATGTCCGTCCAGGTGTCGCCGCCGTCGGTGCTCTTCCAAATCGACGAGCCCTCGCCACCGCTCGAGAAGCTGTACGGGCTGCGGCGGACGCGCCAGATGCTGGCGTAGAGGATGCGCGGGTTCGTCGGGTCCATCTCGAGCTCGAAGGCGCCGGCGTCCTCGTTCACGAACAGGACGTGCTCCCACGTCTCGCCGCCGTCGGTCGAGCGGAACACGCCGCGGTCCTCGTTCGGGCCGAAGGCGTGGCCGAGGACGGCCGCGTACACCGTGTTCTCATCTCGGGGATGGACCACCATCCGGGGGATGTGCTGGCCGCCCTCGAAGCCGAGGCCCCGCCACGACCGCCCGGCGTCCTCCGACTTCCACATCCCCCACCCCGGCGAGACGTTGCCGCGCAACGACTTCTCACCCCCACCGACGTAGATCACGTTCGGGTCGCTCTCCGCCACGGCCACACTCCCGATGCTTCCGCCGAAGTAGCCATCGGAGATGTTCTCCCAGCTCCCACCGCCATCGCGCGTGCGCCAGACGCCGCCGCCCGTCGCGGCCTGGTAGTAGGTCAGCGGATCGCCGGGAATGCCGGCGACGCCGGACGCGCGACCGCCGCGGAACGGCCCCACGAGCCGGTATTCGAGCGAGCCGAAGAGGGTCGAGTCGACCGGCTGGGCGTTCGCGTCGGCGACGACGAGGACGAGGACGAGAGCGGCGAAGAGCAGACGGCGCATTGGGGTGACGGGGCGAGGGGCCGTCAGTCTACGTCCGCTCCCGATCCCCGAGAGATGCACGGCAGGCACGGCGGCGCGTGCGGATACTTGGGGGTCCCGTCTCCGCCCGTCCCATGCCCGACCTCACCTCCAAGCAGCGCGCCCACCTCCGCGGCCTCGCCCACAGCCTCAAGCCGACCGTCCACGTCGGCAAGGACGGCGTGACGGACGCGGCCGTCGACAACCTGCGCGAGACGTTCGCGGGCAGCGAGCTCGTGAAGGTCCGCGTGCTGGAGGCCGCGCCCGAGAGCGCGAAGGACACGGCGCATGCCCTCGCGGCGCGGGTCGAGGACGCCGTCGTGGTCCAGGTGATGGGCCGCAACGCGACGCTCTACCGGGCCGACCCCGATGAGCCAGAGATCCGCCTCCCACGCTGAGGCTGCCGGCCTCGGCGACCAGCACGCCGAGGCG
>Ga0310345_10005920_pt1 | contig 10754 bp, 10 predicted proteins | sample HC15DNA20500_MG_FD_204667 | JGI IMG/M metagenome (GOLD analysis project Ga0310345, IMG submission 204667) | Marine microbial communities from station ALOHA, North Pacific Subtropical Gyre - HC15-DNA-20-500_MG | ecosystem: Environmental > Aquatic > Marine > Oceanic | place: Pacific Ocean: North...
GTGGGCGTCGGCGTGGGCGTCGGCGCTGCCGCGAGCGGCGCACCCCTTCCCGACGCGACGATCCACGCGATGGCGAGCGCCGTCGCGACGAGGACGCCGGCGACGGCAAGCGCGATCCATCCCGCGTTCCGTCGGGTGAGCGCGCGCGTCGTGGCCATACGTCCATCGTCGACGCCGGCGAGCAACGCCACAAGCGGCGATGCTTCTTGAGTGGTTGGCTCGGGATGCGCCCCACCGCCACTCCACACGCCGCTGCGCGTCGCGCGGAGCCTCCGCCCGCGTGGGCCCGCCTGAAGAATCACTCGCGGACCGATGAAGGGCCCGCCTGCGGCGAGCCCTTCATCGTTCCGGTCGGGATGCGCCCCACGGGCACTCCACGCCCCGCTTCGCGGCGCGCGGAGCCTCCGCCCGCGTGGGCCCGCCTGAATAATCACTCGCGGAACGATGAAGGGCCCGCCTGTGGCGAGCCCTTCTTCGTTCCGGTCGGGATGACAGGATTTGAACCTGCGACCCCTTGACCCCCAGTCAAGTGCGCTACCAAGCTGCGCCACATCCCGGAGCCGCGCCGAAGCGCGGACAACTCCCCTATCCTAGCCGGTCCCGCGGCCAGTCGAGAATCGAGCTCGCCGGTGCGTTCGGCATCCGTCGGTAGCGTGGATGCATGGCCCAGAGCGAACCTGTGCGCGCACGGATGTCGCACCGAGGCGCCGTGAGCCTCGTCACCCTGGTCATCGCAACCCTGGGCGCAGCACTCCCCCTCTCGATGGTCGCGCCGACCCTCGCGATCACTGCTGACCAGTTCGGCACGACAGCTGCCGAGTCGAGCTGGACACTCACGATCGTTCTCGTCGTCGCCGCGACAACGACGCCCGTGATCGGACGGTTCGGCGACACGTTCGGACCCCGGCTGGTCATGCTGATCCTGATACCAGTCGTCATGGTCGGCCTCGCGATCGCGGGCCTCGCGGGCTCAATGGGCGAGTTGATCGCGGGTCGAACGCTGCAAGGTCTCGGCGGCGGGGTCTTCCCGCTCGCGATCGCCCTCGCGCGCTGTGCCGTCCCCGAAGCGCAACTGCCCCTCGCCGTCGGACTGCTCACGGGAACGTTTGCGACCGGAACCGGACTTGGGGTCGTCATCGCCGGCATCCTCGTCGACCGTGTCGGCACGCAGGCTCTCGCATGGCTGCCGTTCGCGCTGCTCGCCCTTGCCGGAGCGATGACAGTCGGGCTCACCGAGGCCCCACGCGCGGATCGCCAGCCACTCCACCTCGGGTCTTCGCTGCTGCTCGCAGCCGGTGTGGCGATCCTGCTCTTCGCGGTGACCGAGGCCCCGCGCTCCGATGCCGAGGTTGCGCTGACCGTCGCGAGCCTGGCCGCCGGCGCAGCTGTCATCTCCGTGTGGGCATGGCGAGTGGTCAGACGGTCAGAGTCCGCGGGCGTCTCACACCTCCGTGTCCGGGCGCTTTGGACCTCGCACGTGACCGCGCTCTTCCTCGGCGCAGCCCTGTTCGCCACGTTCGTCGTGCTCCCGGTTTTCATCGAAGTCGACGACAACACGGCGGGCCCACTGACACCCGCCACACTCGCGGGGCTCCTGCTCCTACCCGCGACCGCGGCGATGGCGGCGGTCGGGCCGCTGTCAGGCATCCTGCGACGACGCCTCGGCAGGCGCGGACCCGCGGTTCTCGGCGCAGCGGCCACGGTCATCGGTGGCATCATCCTCGCGGCCGGGGCTCATACGCTGCCGACTCTGCTCGCCGGCTCCGTCCTCGTCGGTGCGGGCGTCGCCACGGGCTCGGCCGGCCTGGTCAACGTGCTCGTCGACGTCACGGATGACGACACGATCTCGAGCGTCAGCGGCGTCAACATCGCCGCACGTCAGATCGGCGGCGCATTCGGGGCAGCAGGATGCGCGGCACTGCTCGCCACGAGCGGAGACGAGCCGGATCCTGCGTCCTACGCACTCGCGTTCGGGCTGATCGCGGTGCTCGCGGTCGCGGCGCTTCTTGCCTCGCTCCTCATCCCCGCGCGCCAGGCACCCGGGGATACGAACCTCTAACCGACCTGCCCGGCAACCCACTGGCGCAACTGCGGCGCAGGAAGCGCGCCGATCTGCCGCGACTGCTCCGCGCCGTCCCGGTACAGCAGCAGAGTCGGAATGCTCTGGATGCCGTGACGCTGCGAAACGCGCGGCGACTCATCCGAGTTCACCTTCACGACCTTGAGCTTGCCGGCGAACTCCCGCGACATCTGCTCGACGATTGGCGACACCATCCGGCACGGACCGCACCACGGCGCCCACACATCAACGAGCACCGGAAGCGTTGCATCACCCACGACAGCGTCGAACGAAGCGTCGTCGGCCTCCACAAGCCAGGGCAGATCCGCGTGGCACGAGGCGCAACGGACCTTGCCGGTGCGCGCCGCCGGCACCCGATTCTTCGCACCACACGACGGACACGCCGTCACCGTCGACTCCGCCATCCTGACTCCCTCCCCGTCCATTGTCGCGATCACTCGGCCGCAAGCGCTACCTCTCGCGCACTCACCAGCAATAGGGTGGGAGCGGTTCCCAACACGAAGGAGTGTCTGTGACCGCTGATGCCGCTACGACCCGAGTCGCCGCATCCGACCTCTCCCCGCGCTGGTGGTGGGGGTTCTTGCCCTACGTTGCGGTGTCGATCGTGCACGTCACGGCGCTGCTGTCGGGGTGGGATGCCGTGAGCGGCCCCACCAAGCTGGCACTCATGCCGCTTCTTGCCGTGGCTGTGCTCTGGGGTGGCCGCGGGTCGCAGTGGGGTCCGCCCTACACGCTGCTTTTTGTCGCTCTCGCGCTGTCGTGGCTCGGCGACGGCGCCGCGACCTTCTTCCCGTTCCTCGATGACGAGCTGCCGGCGATGCTCCTGTGCTTCGGCCTCGCGCATGTCGCCTACATCGTTTTGTTCTGGCGGTTCTTCGCGGTTCGGCGTGTGCCGTGGTGGTCTGCCGTCTACGCCGTGTGGTGGGTCGTCCTGGTCGTGTACCTCTGGCCGACTCTCGGCGGACTCGCGGTGGCGGTCGCGCTCTACGGCCTCGTCCTCGGCGGAACCGCCGTGCTCTCGACGCGGTGCCACCCCGCCATCGCGTGGGGCGGCGCGTTCTTCCTGATCTCCGACACGGTGCTCGCGTTCCGGCTGTTTCTTCCAGACTCCATGCCGTCGGGAAGCAGCGCCCTCGTCATGATCACCTACACACTCGGGCAGGGACTCATCGCCGTGGGCGCCGTGATCGCGACCCACGCGGCGCGGGCCGCGAGAGAATCGACGGTGTGACCGACTCCGTGCGCGTGGATGCCTGGCTCTGGGCCGTGCGGGTCTACAAAACCCGATCCGCAGCCACCGCGGCGTGCCGCGCGGGGCATGTGCGCGTTGGCGGGGATCGCGCGAAGGCCGCTCAGCCCGTGCGGATCGGCGATGAGCTGCGCGTCCGGATCGCCGGCTTCGACCGCATCCTCGTCGTCAAGCAGCTCCTGACCAAGCGCGTCGGAGCACCGGCGGCTGCCCTCGCGGTAGACGATCGCACCCCGGCCCGGCCGTCTCGGGAAGAGACACCCTTCGTTCCCGTCCGTGATCGCGGGGCGGGCAGGCCGACCAAGCGTGAGCGCCGCGATATCGACCGGCTGCGCGGCCGGTCCGCCGAATAACGCTCGTTACGCGGACGCGTCAAGCTGATCGAGCAGCCAGCCTGCACCGACCACCCGCGCACCCACTGTGCTGACCCGGGCGGCCAGTCCTCGGTCGCTCGTCACGACCACGACCTGCTCACCGGCGCCGATGCGCCGCTGCGTCTCGGCGACGATTTCGTCATCCCCCTCGCCGGGTGCCAGCACGACACGGATGCCGGCGCCTGCGTCATCCGCAGGTCGAGCCGCGCCTTTGGCCTGACCCTCGAGCACGACCGCCACGGCAGGGAACCAGTGCGCTCCCGGAAGCCCGAGCGCCTCGGCATCCACTCCCCGCGCCTGCCAGTGCCGAACCCGTTCGAGCAGGCGCTCGGCCGCACCAGCACGGTCGCGCCACCATCCGTCTGGCACCGAACCCACGACGTTCGCGGAGTCGACGACGACCGCAGGACGCACCGACAGCAGCGGGCGAAGATGCTCCCACGCCGAGGCGAAGGCCGGATGCAGCGGTCGATCCGCGACCGCGTCCACGGGAACCCACTCGAGCGCAACGCTCTCGGCATCCGCGATTCGCGGGTCGAACGGCACGATGACGTCGGCGATCACCGTTGTGTACGACCAGATATCGAGATCGAGCACGCTCCAGAACCGCTGCCGCACGGCATTCGGCGGCACCGCGGCTTCCTCCCGAGCCTCGCGAAGCGCCGCCACACCGGCATCCTCGTTCTCGTGTCGCGCACCGCCGGGCAGCGCCCAGGTTCCGCCGTGGTGGCTCCAGCCGACGCGGTGCTGCAACAGGATGCCGCGCTCGGCATCCACGGCGAGCAGACCCGCTGCGCCGAACCGACCCCAGTAGCGCTCCCCCGTCGGCGCGATCACCCACGCGTCACCGGGATCGCGCGGGCCCGACGGGCGGCGCGGCTCTCCGGGAGCGGGGGGTTGGATCGTCACGATCTCAGCCTGTCACACCGCGCGGGCTCTCCCGGTCGCAGCACGGTGTGCGCGGTCTCGACAGCGTCGCCCGCCGCCCAGATGTGCGGGTCGGAGGTGCGCATGTGCGTGTCGACGACGATGCCGCCGCGCTCGCCGATCTCCAGCCCCGCCTCGCGGGCCAGGGTCACGTTCGGGCGCACGCCCGCAGACAGCACGACGAGGTCGGCCGGAAGCGACTGTCCGTTGTTGAGTTCGACGCGCAGCATCCCATCGGATGCCTGCGTGAAGGCTGCGGCCGCGGTGCCGAGCTGCAGTTCGACGCCGCGCCCCCGCGCGTGCTGCTCGACGGGAATCGAGACGTCCTTATCCAGCGGCGGGAGGATCTGGTCGGCGAGCTCGACGATGGTGACCTCAGCCCCGCGATGGATGAGGTTCTCAGCCATCTCGATGCCGATGTACCCGGCGCCGATCACGACGGTCTTCGCGGCCCGTCCCCGGGACGCTGCGGCGGCCAAGACCTCGTCGAGGCGCGACTTAATGGCATCCATGTCGGCGACGTTTCGCAGGGTGTGGATGCCGGGAAGATCGATCCCCGGCAGCGGAAGCTGCAGCGGATCGGCACCCTGGCACAGCGCGAGCGCGTCATAGGACTCGGTGTATTCGCGGCCTGTCGCGACCTCGCGCACCGTCACCGTCTGGGCGGCCCGGTCGAGCTCAACCACGTCCTGGCCGATGCGCACGTCGATGTCGAGCGATTCGCGAAGGCTCTCGGGAGTCTGCAGCAGGAGGCGACTTCGATCGGCGATGACACCACCGATGTGGTACGGCAGACCGCAGTTCGCAAACGACACGTACTCGCCCCGCTCGAGCACCACGATCTCGGCCGACTCGTCCAGACGGCGAGCTCTCGCGGCAACGGATGCCCCTCCAGCGACTCCTCCGACGACGACGATCTTCATGGCGCTCTCCTTCACATTCGGGCCGCAACGGTTCGCGGCTCCGACATGAAGGTACTCCCGGGGGTATACCTCCAGTCAGGGGCCAAGGTCCCCCCATCGGTGACCCAGGTCCGGACACCCTGGACTCGGTCGCGCCAAACTGCGACATCCACGGCAATCCACCCGCAACACGGCGCGACCGAAAGAGATGGGCTCCACCATCCCAGTCCACCCCCTCACACTTCGGTCGCGCCTTGTTGCGCCATCCAGCGCTCAACACCCGCAACACGGCGCGACCGAACAGTTGGGCTTTGGCCAGATACTCCTCCGTGGCGTTTTCGCTGGGACCGACACGCGATGCTGTACGCCGCCACAAGGATGCAGGATGCCATGTGGTCTGACCATGTCGATCACCACATATTGTGTCGAGCTCGAGATCGAGCACTGCATATAGTGGCATTCCCGCGATCCGGGAAACCCTCCGAACCGCGCGCCCACACTCCGAAGGAAGCCGCCGATGAAACCTCGCCCTGCCGCCTCACCGCGAGCCGTGGCCGTGTCAGACACGATCAACGAATACCTGTCCCGGTCGGACTGGCGCGTGAACGCGAACGCGAACCAGGGCTACTCGCTCGGCGGCATGATCCTCAACACCGCGGGCAAGATCATCGCGAACTACTGGCTCGATGAGGTGTACTCCCCCGAGGCCGGAGCCGCGCACCGCGACGGCGACATCCACATCCATGACCTCGATATGTTCGCCGGATACTGCGCGGGATGGTCGCTCCGCACCCTCCTGGAACAGGGCTTCAACGGCATCCCCGGCCGGATCTCCTCTGCGCCGCCACGACACCTGTCGGCAGCGACCGGTCAGATGGTCAATTTCCTCGGCACGCTGCAAAACGAGTGGGCGGGCGCACAGGCGTTCAGCTCCGTCGACACGTATCTCGCGCCTTTCGTTCGCATCGACGGGCTCTCGTACGACCAGGTGCTCCAGGCTGTGCAAGAACTTGTCTTCAACCTCAACGTCCCCTCCCGCTGGGGGACGCAGACGCCCTTCACGAATCTGACGTTCGACTGGACGTGCCCCGACGACCTCGCAGACCAGCGGCCCCTGATCGGGGGCGTCGTGCAGGACTTCACCTACGGAGACCTCGCCGAGGAGATGTCGCTGATCAACCGCGCGTTCATCGAGGTCTACGCCGACGGGGATGCCGACGGTCGCGCCTTCACGTTCCCCATCCCGACCTACAACATCACGAAGGACTTCGATTGGGACGGCCCGAACGTCGACGCCCTCTTCGCGATGACAGCCCGCTACGGACTCCCCTACTTCCAGAACTTCATCAACTCAGACCTTGACCCGCACATGATCCGCTCGATGTGCTGCAGGCTCCAGCTGGACCTCACCGAGCTCCTCAAGCGCGGAAACGGGCTCTTCGGATCCGCCGAGCAGACCGGATCGATCGGCGTCGTCACGATCAACTGTGCCCGCCTCGGATACCTCCACCCCGGCGACCGGCAGGGGGTTCTCGACCGACTCGATGAGCTGATCGCCATCGCCCGCGACAGCCTTGAAGCCAAGCGCGCAGAGATCGGCCGCCACATCGACAGTGGCCTGTTCCCGTACACGAAGCGCTATCTCGGCACGCTCGACAACCACTTCTCAACGATCGGCGTCAACGGCATCAACGAGTTCATCCGCAACTTCACCCTCGACGCTCACGACATCACGGATGCCGAGGGCATGGAGTTGGCGTCGTGGCTGCTCGAGCACGTTCGGGCTCGCATGGTCGAAGCCCAGGAACAGACGGGGCACATGTACAACCTCGAAGCGACCCCCGCCGAAAGCGCGACCTACCGGTTCGCGCGGCTGGACATCGCCAGATTCGGCGATCAGAGCGGCGCTCCCCGGGGCGCCGGCGGCGACGGCATCCGCCACGCGGGCACCGCCGACCACCCGTACTACACAAACTCGTCGCAGCTTCCCGTTGGCTACACCGATGATCCGTTCGAGGCGATGAGCCTCCAAGAGCCGCTCCAACAGCTCTACACCGGCGGAACCGTGCTGCACCTGTACCTCGGCGAAGCCGTTGCGTCGGCATCCGTCTGCAAGAACCTGGTTCGGCGTTCCCTCGAGCAGTTCCGGCTCCCCTACCTCACTGTCACGCCCACCTTCTCGATCTGCCCCGCACACGGATACGTCTCGGGCGACCACCCGCTCTGCCCGCGCTGCGGTCGGGACTGCGAGGTGTGGACGCGCGTCATGGGCTACTTCCGGCCGGTGTCCTCGTTCAACATCGGCAAGCAGGGCGAAGCCGCCGAGCGCGTGTACTTCGATGCCACCCGTGCCGCGCCGGAGCCGGAAGCCGCCGAGCCGGATGCAGCGCCCCCGGCGCTGGCGCGACAATGAACGCGCTCGCGTCAGAGACAGCTGACGAGCTACGCATCGCCGGACTCACGAGATTCTCGGGAGCAGACTGGCCCGACCACCTGGCCGCGACGGTCTTCCTTCAGGGGTGCCCGTGGGACTGCGTCTACTGTCACAACCCCGACCTCATCGACCCCCACAGCACCGGCACGATCGCGTGGCGCGAGGTCCTCGCGTTCCTCGACGAGCGCCGCACCCAGCTCGACGGCGTCGTCTTCTCCGGTGGTGAACCGACGATGCAGACCGCGCTGGTCCCCGCCATCGACGAGGCGCGACGGCTCGGCATCCGCGTCGGCCTGCACACCGGGGGCGCGTTTCCCTCGCGACTGGACTCGGTCCTTCCCCAACTGGACTGGGTCGGCCTCGACATCAAGGCATCCGCCGCCGACTACGCCACCGTGACGCAGCGCCGCGGCAGCGGCATCCATGCCTGGCGCTCCCTGCGGCTCCTGCTGGATGCCGCACGGGCGCGCGCGGGCAGCGAACGGCCGCTGGAGTACGAGGTGCGCACGACCGTCCATCCGACGCTCACCGATGCTGACCAGCTGCGTCTGCTCGGCGAGCAACTGCTCGCCGAGGGCGTGCAGTGGTGGGCCCTGCAGCGAGCCCGGGATGTGGGCACGAGACCGGATGCCCCGCCTGTTCCCGCCACCGCAACGACCGACGATCTGGTCGAGACGATCGCCGCCGAGTTCGCCGGAGCCTTCACGAGCGTCATCACGCGCTGATCACGATTGTCAAGACCCTCGCACCGCCGACGCACGAGTGCTCGGGTGGTCTCATGGGAAACGCACACGACCACGAGATGATCGAAACTCCAGAGAACGGCGAGACGCACGGCCAGTGGGAAGACCACGACTTCGGTGATGCCGAGTCAGGAACGGACAAGGGCACCGGCGACCCGGGCGACGACCGCTAGCACCTGCAGGACCTGCCGCCGGCCAAGACCGACGGCGCCTGAGCGCGGCGCGCGAAAACTTCAGCGCTGGCGGCGCTCGCGGACTCGCATGTTGAGCACGATCGGCGTCCCCTCGAAACCGAACAGCTCGCGCAGGCGACGCTGAATGAACCGGCGATAGCCGGGGTCGAGGAATCCGGTCGTGAACAGCACGAACGTCGGCGGACGCGTCGCGGCCTGCGTACCGAACAGGATGCGGGGCTGCTTGCCACCGCGCAGCGGGTGCGGGTGTTCGGCCACGAGTTCAGCCAGGAAGGCATTGAACTTGCCGGTCGGGATCCGCTGATCCCACGACTCCAGCGCCGTCTCGAGCGCCGGCACGAGCTTCTCGAGGTGACGGCCGGTCCGGGCAGAGATGTTCACCCGGGGGGCCCACGACACGTGAGCGAGATCCTGTTCGATCTCCCGTTCGAGGTACCGGCGACGGTCCTGGTTCTCGAGCTCGGGCGTTGCGAGCAGGTCCCACTTGTTGAACGCCAGCACGAGCGCTCGCCCGGATTCCAGCACCAGGTCGATGATCCGCACGTCTTGCTCGCTGAGCGGCTGGCTGACATCGAGCACGACGACGGCGACCTCAGCCTTCTCGAGCGCAGCTGAGGTCCGAAGCGAGGCGTAGAAGTCGGCGCCCTGCTGCAGGTGAACGCGGCGACGGATGCCGGCAGTATCAACAAAGGTCCACAGGCGCCCCCCGATCTCGACGATCTCATCGACCGGGTCGCGCGTGGTTCCCGCCAGCTCGTTGACGACGACCCGCTCCTCGCCCGCAGCCTTGTTCAGCAGCGACGACTTGCCCACATTGGGGCGACCGAGGATCGCGACACGGCGCGGCCCGCCGATCTCGTGCCTGGCGACGGCTGAGACATCCGGCAGCACCTTCATGATCTCGTCGAGAAGGTCAGCAACCCCGCGGCCGTGGATCGCGGAAACCGGATGCGGCTCCCCGAGCCCCAGGTTCCACAGCGCGGCAGCCTCGGGCTCCTGGCGGGCGTCATCGATCTTGTTGGCGACGAGGAAGACGGGCTTGCCGCTCTTGCGCAGAAGCTTGACGACGTGCTCGTCGGTCGAGGTGGCCCCGACCATCGCGTCGACCACGAACAGCACCACATCCGAGAGGTCGATCGCCACCTCGGCCTGCGCCGCCACCGACCGGTCGATACCACGGGCGTCAGGCTCCCACCCGCCGGTGTCGACGAGGGTGAACCGGCGGTCCATCCACTCGGCCTTGTAGGTCACGCGGTCGCGTGTCACGCCCGGAGTGTCTTCGACAACTGCCTCGCGGCGCCCGAGGATGCGATTTACGAGCGCCGACTTGCCGACGTTCGGACGTCCGACGATCGCGACGACCGGCAACGCCGGCAGGTACTCGATGCCGTCCTCACCGGCCACGAGCCCAGCGAGGACCGCGGCGTCATCCTCGTCCAGGTCGTAGTCATCGAGGGTCGCTCGCAGCGCTGCTGCCCGGGACTCCGCCAGTTCCTCGTCGAGGTCCGCGAGAGTATCGGCGAGGTGGTCCTCGCCCGCGGCGGTCTCGTCAAACTCGTCACCAGTGGTGCTCATGGTCAGTCCTTCCCCTCCACGCCCGGGGCTACCCGGTCGGGGTCCACTGGCGCGGCGCCCCCGAGTTCCCGGCGTGCGACGGCGAGCACTTCTGCCACCGTCTCGTCGAAATCCAACGCGGTCGAATCGACCACGGCAACGCCCGGAGCGGCGGTCAGGAAGTCCACGACCTTCGAGTCCGACGCGTCCCGGCGCCGCAACGCCTCGGCGACCTCCGCCGCTATCGAACCGCTGATCTCGGCGCTGCGTCGCGCTGCCCGGACCGCGGGATCCGCG
>Ga0310345_10005921_pt1 | contig 10753 bp, 4 predicted proteins | sample HC15DNA20500_MG_FD_204667 | JGI IMG/M metagenome (GOLD analysis project Ga0310345, IMG submission 204667) | Marine microbial communities from station ALOHA, North Pacific Subtropical Gyre - HC15-DNA-20-500_MG | ecosystem: Environmental > Aquatic > Marine > Oceanic | place: Pacific Ocean: North...
TAATCTACATCAAATAATATAGTTTGATCATATGGTGTTAAATTATATATATTGTGTTTTGTTAAATTTTTAAATTGAGAAGTAAATGTAGAATATGGTGTATCATAATATTTACGTATATTATCGGTATTACCTATTTTATATTTCGAATAAAAATGCTCCTCTTTATAATCTTCATCGGTTTTTTCATCTATTATAACATTTTTGAATATCTTTTCTATTATAGATGTAGGGTGATGCCTTTCAAAATAACGCAGTGATCCGGGATCTGTAATTAGAGAACAAGATAAATTTAAATACTTCCTAACAGAAGAAGCACTTAGACAAGCCAACTTAACATAGTTTATTACTTTATGATTATATGCAAGAAATATTGCACCTTTACTCGAAGTTGACAAGTTTTTTAACTGATCTTGCTTTTTTGATTTTGGCATACCCAATATAATGAGAGTTTTTTGCTTTAGAATAAGTTGCTATTAAATTTTCTAAAAATTCTGAAGGATTTTTTATGTTAACAGGATTTTCGTTTATATCATCTATAATAACTGTAGGATAATTAAAATCTACAATAGTTTTAACTAATCCTATTAATTCTGGTGTTGCTTTAAATATTGATTCTTGATATGTTAGTAATAATTCGTTTATTACTTTTACTTTTAAGGTTTGTTGTTGATTATAAAGTGTTTGTCTAAAGTTTGAAAAGTCTAATGCCTTTTCTAATTTATCATCCATATTCTCCTTTTAATTAAACTCTATGAAGACCACTATGACCTTCAGCGGTTGATGCATTATCCTTAGTCACTGCTGGATTTCCTTGTTCAGGATAAAAATATCCTACAGTTTCTGGATACCTATATCCTAATTTTAGGTATCCGTTACCATCAACAGTACAATTAGTTCCTGCATTATCATACATCATTCTATAAAAAATACATGGCTTGTTTGATTGACTAGGATCTTTTACAAATCTCCAATCAAAATGAATATATCCTCCGTCTCCCTCTTGTGATTCATCATTTGGAAAGGGACTATTATCACCATATAACCCAGTACCCCCATCATATTGACATGATCGATACCATTTACTACATGCCCAGGCTTGGCCAGATAACGAAGTTGTTTCAGTTCCACTTATATTTCGCAATACTCGATGAAGGGTAGCAGTTCCGCCTGTAGCAGAAGTAATTGTGCCTGAATAAGAGCCTACATGTAATACATCGCCTGACGCCATATTTCCTGTAGAAACTCCCGATATTGATATTCCATCGGAAGTAGAAGCCCCGCCTCCTGCAAAATATGCATTGGCCTGGGTTCCTAATCCATGCACCCTAGGACAATCACCAGTAACACCATAACCATGACCAGATCCGCCTTGACGAAAGGTAATGAGACCATTACTTATATGTACGCCCCTTTCATGATAAGGGGAATACTGTCCGGCAAAAACACATGCTGGATCCGCCAAGGCATTAGCCCTTGCTAAACTATCCCACATGTTACCTCCCCAAGATCCATCGGTTATATACTTTGGTAAAAATGTACAACAACCACCTTGGTTAAACCAATACCGCAAATGGTCCCAATCATTAAAAGTCATTCGAGCTTCTACAAATGGCCTATCATTTCCATGATCAGATCCACCACTATCGCTCCAAGGATTATTCTTTCCTCCTGGATCCCAAACGCCGGCCCTGCTCCAAGTATCTGATCCCCAAATATTATTGAATGATCCTGATACTATAGTTAAATTGTCACTATATACATCACCATCATCATTATTCATAGCAGTCGGAGCATATATTCCATTGACATGCAATTTATGCCAATTGAAATGACCCAGTGAAGTTGTATTTGTATTTGGAGCCACAGAATCGCCTCCGCTACCACCTCCTCCGATCCTTTCTATTTCGTCGGACATTTTATTTACATGATCGTCACGAACTCTACCTACATCTTCATTTATATCAGTAGTAACTTCTCCAAGGGATTTCCTCATTGCTCCGAGGTGTGTTACAAGAGGAAGCACCAATTTACTATCACCTGTAGCAAAAGTAGATTGCCCTGTGCGTTTTATAGCCGCATTTATTCTGCTTTGTATTGCAATATATTGGTCTCTAGCAATGGTAGTTGTTTTTTCATAATTACCTGTATTCATAGCTCCCGACCGTTCGTCAAAATCTACTACGAAATTAATATATCCTATTGTTCCTGCCCACACAGCATTGTTGCTAGAATCATACGGAACTGTATGTGTTTGGTTGGTATATAAATCTAATGTAGTAGCACCTGTAACTTTAGCATAAAAAATTTGATTATTTACATCATCACAATTTAACTCATGCATACTAGTTGCAGGGACACCTACTATTTGTATTTTATTAGGAACAGATAATCCTGAAGGCGAACCTTCGTGTGCAGGATCTTCATCTAATAAGCCATGGGGGGTTCCGCAAGTAATTTGACACATCACATCTTTAGTAGCCGCAGTTATATTAGGCCGTGATGATGCTGTATATTTTCCATACCCAATTGCATCTCGAGGATCAGTAGTTGATATGCCAGAACCAGCAGAAATATGAGAGTCTGGATGTCCTTGAAGGTCGCCCATACCTGCAGAAGCAGTACCTGATCCAGATGTTCCTGCGTCATAACTAGCAGATTGGTTCCATCCTGTAGCTCGATCGTATTCGTTTTTGTCATCCCAATCAGAACAAGCAACTCCAGGGCCCCAAAATCTAACCCACAAATCTCTCTCTAATTTTCTTAACCATTGAGCTTCGATAGTATCTGGTGGTTCAGATCCACCAGCCCCGCCGGTAATACCTACGTTGTAACCGGTCCTATCTTGATATTCGGCCATCTAGTTTCCTACATTAGTTTCTAGTAACGGCGATTTCTATTGTACCTTCTCCATCAGAGTCATGTGCCTCGATCGCTCTACCTATTATAGCAAATACAGAATCATTTGTCAAGTCTGCTTTTCTGGCTCTGCCTGTAGTCGAGGATGACACTAGTCTATCGCCTTTATTTATTTTTCCAACAACCTTACATGGACAACGCCCAGTCATTGCTATTAATGGATGAGTTTCGTTTGTACCTGCTCTTCCATTCATTATAAATGCAGGTTCTGTAGATACTACTCCAAATACATTTTCATCGTTTTCTGATGTAGTTGCAGTTACTTCATTATCGCCGCCTATTGCAACTACTGTTCCTGATTCTAAATTATCATCTGCTTCATAACGTTCTGCTAAGTCAGCAGTATAAGTTGATTGAAACGTAGAGCCATCAGTTAATGACCAATCACCATCTATTAATCCAGTTGATGTATTAGATCCAGAACTAATATTTCTTACATAAAGTGTACGCCAACGCCTATCGGTAGGACCAGTAGTAATAGCGGCTTGTAGGTCGCCATGAACATCTTTAATACTTCCTTCAGCATCTGTTGCACCCAAATCCCAACCTGCTCCATCGAGTGCCGCATCAGGATCATCACTATCTCTGCCTGGTATTACATGAGAACTTACATTTGCGTTAAAATAAATACTTCTATCCCATAAATCAGTTGTTCCTGCATTTTCAAGAGTCCCGTCACCTAAGTGTACGTGTCCGTTTATTCTTGTATCTTTTGCATCTACTTCAACTCGAGTTAACCAGTTACTCATATCTAAAACAGTTCCGGTCGGTGCATTTGCTGTTCTTCCAACAGTATCATATCGTTCAATAACAACCATATCTGTTGCTTGTACATGAACTTCATTTCCATCATTAGCATTAGTAGCACCTTCAAAATTTTGATGTACCCCATCAAGATGAAGTTCTCGACGCTGTCCATATGGAAAATTAAGGGATCCAATATGTGTTTTTGAACCATATGAACTAATATATGCTTTACTTTCTTGTGTACCAGCATCATGAGCACCATCAGTTCTGGCTACAATATTAATATGACTTAGAGTATCGCCTTGAGCATACGTTTGTAAAAGTATTTTAGATTGGGCATCTCCTTGTGATCTAGCCTTAATATTAATTACACCTTCGCCACCAGCATCATTGGGCCCACCATTTGCATATATATGAGTTTCTGCTTTACCTTTATGAGTTGCTATTGCTCCTACATTAGTTCTTGCTTTTGCGTCTGTACCTTCTTCATGGGTTGCTCTATTTAAAATAGTTAATGCTTCTTCGTCATTCCAGTGATTTTCTGTTCGTATATTTTTAATAAATGCATCAACAAAATGTAAATTATGAGTACCAATTGTCATACCAGAACCATCATATGGTACAGTATCATCATGAGCACCATCATTATGACCATCCATTATAGGATATACGCCTACATATTTTTGGGCACTATCTGTTACATGCATTCCATCTAGTATTGGATCTGGTGTAAAATTTACTTGCGAAGGATCTGCACAAAATGCACCGTTAAATTTAGTTGCATTTACTTCTTTAAAAGGTTTAGGTGTTCTATAATTAGAACCACCTGCACCGGCCGCTCCTGATACAGTATCACTTGTATATGTTACAGACACTACAGCATCTTTTCCTATACTTGTATTTGCAGTAGTAGAATCTCTTGCCTCACCTACTATGCCAACTGCTCCGGCACCAGTATAATGTTTTCCTTTAGTAAGTACTTCTGCACCTGATATAGTACCGTTTAACCCTACTGTTGGTATTACAAATGCTCCAGTTCCATAATTTATAGCATCATTATCATGCACATGAATCCTTGGTCTATTCCATCCTATTGACCTACCTTCTCGTAATGCACATACTTGGCCTGCACCAATATCTCCTGTACCAGCGACAAACCATATTGGATCTTCTAGAAAACTATGAGTAACATCTATACCTGCCCAAGTTGCTGATGTAATATTAGGGCTTGTTGCATCTACATCAATTACTACTCCGCCGCCTGTGTTCCACCTAGCACCAGGTCCACCTGACCCTCTCATAAATGTTCCTAGGGAATTAGCTTGGGTATCTACTTGTACTTCTTTAATAACATATAAATTTTCGCCACCTGTTCCACCTGTTTTACCTGAAGATACTCCACCATCATGAATTGTAACACCTGTGTCTACTAATGGATCCGATCCATCTGTTGGGTATGCATCTCTATAAAAGTGAAATTCACCTCTAATAATTCTTTCATCACTATCAACTAAAATAAGATCTTTACCCGGGTATGCTCCATCATCATTGTATTCAACATCAGCCACTGCTATTGTATTTGGATAAGCCGCGCCTGCACTATCTTGGGCAAACCCATTATATCTACCAATATATCCACCAACATCTCTATCAGTTGGGACTGATTCGTGTCCTTGACTATCACTTATTATATCGCATTTAACACCTGCTTGAGCAGTATACATCAATGCATCTAAATTTGCTAACTGAAACCCAGAAATTGTATTTGTTGATCCTAATGTTCCGTCTTCAGGATCATCGGGGGTAGTTGGTTCTGTCTTACCAGTAAATGTACCTAACTTAAAAAAGTCTTCTTGTTTATTAATAGGTCCACCACCAGTTGGAGTTGTGCCAGATAATACAAAATCCGAATCATCCCATAGTAATGTAGAAAATGGAACTTGAGTTGAAGAAAGTAATCCTCTATCAATAAATAAACCCGAAATACCTTCTAGTGGGGCGGATCCTGAATTTGCTGGAGCCAAATCTGTTTGGCTTTTATTAAGTTCTATTAAATTATCTTCAATAGTTAAATTGTTTACTTCAATATTATTAATTTGTCCGCCTGTATATAACGAACCTGTTATAGATACACTACCATCTACATGTAAATTTTTACCTACATGGGCTCCTCCTAATACTCTAAATCCGCCATCAGCAGTAACCGTTCCCGATGTAGTACCTAATGTTTGTTCACGCTCATATGCAACTTGAACATATCCTGCTCGTCTTTTTTGAAGTGAATCTGCCGCATCATTAACTATCATAGTCCATGCATTTAATTGGCCACCATAGGTATAACTAGTCCATGCTGTTTTGTCCGTATTATGTACCCCTGTAGTGTCTGTGGCTAATCCTTCTTCCGATCCCCATCCATTTTTTATTACTAATCCTTGAATACCTGGATCATTTCGATGCCAATCAGTAAGATCACTAATAGCACTTGACTCAAATCCAGATATATTACCACCATGTAGTTTGTCACCACTAATTGAATTAGCATCTAATATTAATCTATCATCACCTAAAACAGCAATTAATGACGCATTCTGTCCTGTCGGAACTGTAATACCACCATTCGCAGTCGAAGGAGCATAGGTGTAACCATCTCCTTGATTTCCTATTGTAACCGCAGTAATTGCTCCACTAGCATTTTGATCGGTAGTAATGGTAGCGGTTGCTTGTGTCCCATCTTCACCAGTTGGGGCTTGGATAGTTATAGAACCATTTGAATATCCAGTTCCAGCACCTAATATAGTAATTCCTATAATTTTTCTACCAAATCCTGCTTGAAGATTTCTAAAATCGGCAAAATCTGTATTATTTCGTCCAATTCGTATATTACCATTAAGACTAGGTGAAACAGGAGGAGTAAAATATCCATTACCTCCTGCTTTACCATTTGTATCATTGCCTATTGTAACAGATACAATTTTATCTTCAAATTCTGTTCCTGCTGTTCCTAATACAGCAACTAAAGCCGGTGCTGTTCCCGATGGTCCTTGACCTTCTTCTATTTGATCAAATGCACTTGCACCATTTGTATTCCAAGAACCAAGAGTAGTTGATGTATAACCACTACCTTGATTGGTTATAACAATTGATTCGATCGATTGTAATGCTTTATTAATAATCGGATAACCTTCTGCTATAGTACCACCAGCGGCAGGCGCCGGAAATTTAACTTGATAACTTAAACCTTCTGTAGATCCTGCTTGAATATCTGGATCATATGGTCCAGATAATGTTAATCCTGCTCTTATATATGGAAAATTTGAATGTAATGCTGATCCATCTGGATTTGCTTCAACATCATATGTTACCGCAGAACCACCACTAGTAATCTGTAAAGGTGTACCAAGTAATTTTCCTAAAGGTGACCATTCGGTTTCACCAGTAGAATATATGCCAATAACTTTATTATCTACAACAAATTTAATACATGCATGAGACACCGGAGGTTCTGTTGTTTGTCCTGCGGCAGAATCGTCATATATATTTTGAAAGAGTAATGTAGCATCTGCGGCAACAGGTACACTAAGTTGACCCCATGTCAACGCACCTGTTTCGTCGTTTCTATATCGTATGTTTAATATACCTGCATCTGCTGAACTATTAAACCAAAAATCCCCTTCGCGAGGTGTATAACCACTAGGATCATCAACAGGATCTGTTGTTCTAATATCCATTGTGGCCATAGATTTCCATTTGGTTTTATTGTTAGCATCTTGATCTAACATGTATATGTGACCATCTGCTGGTTTATACCACAGTTGGCCTACAATAGGATTAGTCGGAGCAATATCTCTAGAAAAATTTTCCATTATATGAACAAAATTTTCTGCAATAAGTTGCCCATAATTTTTATAGTTTTGCCCTACTAATTTTAACGGGGTCTGGGTATTAACTGTACCTTCTAGTACACTTGCTATTGAGCTACCCTTATAGTTTTTTATATCATATGGCATTGTTTCTACCTTTTAACTTGCTGTATAGTTAGTTCTTACCTTAATTGTGTATAGAACTTGAATCTTTCTGTTTGCACTTTTTTGTACTGGATGAAATACTACATGGCTTAATAGTAATCCTTCATTTCGTCCATCTGCTGATTTTGATTTTAAACCTAATTCGTCAAAAACAAAATTTCCATCAATTGTAGCATCATCTGCTTTTTGATCTGCACTTGCTAAATTAAAATTTGTATCGCTTGCTACAGGTTCGTCATAATTTAAAGTACATGTTATTATAATATCTGTATATGAATTACCATCTGTATACGAAATATCTACTTTATTTTCTGTAATATCTGTATTATCTGCATCTAATATATCAAAGTTTTTATAAAATCTATCATTATACAAATCATCATTTGCTAAAGTAACTTTAGGTTCTCTATATGTAATATTTCCTTGAGCATCTATAATTGTACCGTCATTTCCGAAATGCATTTCGTATAAAGAAAAATGGTCTTTATTGCTTAATGTAGTTGCAATACATCTACTCATATTTTCTGCATGTATTTTGTTTGCTTTATCGACAAGGATTTCCCCAGTATTTACATCAAATATTTTAACGTGTCCTTGCATGTCTATATTAAGATTACTTTTCATTTATATTACCCTATTAATATTTATATGGTTCCTTTTCCTGCATTTATAAGAGCCGCTTGAGAATTTGTACTATTTTGTATTGTTGTTGTTCCATCATCATTAAATGCATTATATGCTTCTGGATCTGGATCAACTGGAATACCTACTGCTGGTCCTGCTACTACTACTTCTACTCCCGAAGCATGAGTTGCCGCAGATGTCCCTGCTACTCCTCGTATACACGAATGAAGTATATTACTACTTGTAGAAGCATATTTAATTCGTTCAGCCCCAATAACAACTTCGCCAGATGCTGGAAATCCACCCGAAGCAACCACAGTTATTTCTGTTTCAATCGAATCAAGTACTTCTGCTGTAGTTGATTTATTAGCATCTAACATTGTTTCATATATTCTTGTACCGGTATTATCTATAAACATTCTAAATGCCCTAGATGTAGATGCTTCTGTACTACCAGATGCATTAGTTTGTACTCTTATATCTACTACCTCATCTGCTGAGGCATTAATTTCTTCATCAAATGTTCTAGCATCAAAAATTGTTTCAATTTTTGAATGATACGGTTTAACTTCATTAAGATAATCTAAAATATCTTCTTCACTACCTACATCAAACGTTTTAGGAGTAAGAGCTCCAGGTGTTCTTCGTTGTAATTGTAAAAATGTAGTCTTAGCAACCCAATCTAAATTAGTTTGTTCTGCGTAGATAAAATGTATAATTGTAAAAAATAACTCTTTATAATACTGTTTATAAGGACCTACAAAAATATCTTCATGTAATCCTTTAAGTATTGCGGATAATTCATTAGTATAATTTTTGTCCCATCCACCTATATCATATTCTGCGGCATCCCATCCTGCATCTACATCCTTAACATCATATAATAAATCTGATAATTCAATTGTTCCGTTTTGCTTACCAATTTTAAACCAACTGTCATCGACCCATTGATAAAACGCCCAATTACCATCTGCATCATCACTATCTACCCTAACAACAGAATATACATCTTCGTCTACATCATATAAATTATTTCTTTCTGTAACAGTATATTGAGCAACAGACGAAGAACTAATAGTATAATCTGGATGGAACCAATCTACATATTTCCAGTAATCTTGAGGAATAAATGTTGAATTACCTTTTTCAAATGAAGTACCTAAATGTTTTTTCCAATTAAGATAAGAATCACTTAAATTTATCTTTAATAAATTCTTATTTGCATTTTGAATTAATGCTCGTATTGCTTTAATTCTACTTTTAATCCAACTTTGTTTATATGGACGAATTTGTCCACCATATCTAAATATTTCATGCAACCGTAAATTAGGCACCATATTAGGTGTATCTACATATATATTTCTATCATCGATCCATTCGTACGTTAATAATTCTTGCCACCGTTGTCTAGCAAAATTGCCTAATTCTTTAAATGTTGCATATTGTAAATGAGCAGATGCTGTTGTACTTTGAGCACCTCGACCAACCACAATTCTATCACCAATAGCAGGATTTGTAAATTCTAAACTATCAATATGTAATATAAAACCATTTGAATCTGGTGGATTTACTTCTAACCATAATGCATGATAATCATCTGTACTAGCAATAAATTCTCCTTGTACACTATAAACTAATGTTGTTCCTATAGTTAATTCTTCTGATGAAGTTTGTGGTGTTAAGATGACAGATGTCATTGCATCAAAATCCACATCTGTTGCTGAATGTCCATATTTTAATTTTACAGAATCTAATGGTGTATTTGTTTTAAATAATGCTTTTGCTTGATATTGTATACTTTCTAAAACCGTACCGCCGGACAATGTTGAATTTTTCAAACCTCTTTGACCTACATAATGCGTTGCATTTACACTATCACCAGTATATACACCACTTGCATTACCATAAATTGTTGCATTTGAATTAACAGTTGAGACCGTAAAAGTACCATCTGTTCCGCCTGCCACTGCTACTACATCTCCTACTGTATATCCTCCACCTCCATTAACAACCGTAGCTGATTGAATTACGCCGCCTATTTGAGTTATATCAAGAGTTAGTCCTGTACCCGAACCACCAGTTGTTGCGGCAACGATACTTGTATAACCAGTACCACCTGCATAAATTGCAACTACAGTAACTTTACCAGTTGTGTCTAAAGTTCCTAATTTTGTATCCCAAAACGCAGTAGTTTTCTGTTCAAAATCACTATTCGATAATATATTAACATCTGAATTAAATAACCGTGTAGCAAATCTATCAAAATATTTTAATTCTACAATTTCTTCGTCTACTTCGCCTTCGTCTATAATTGCATAAGAATTTTCATATCCCAATCCCTTATTTGTACTTTGAATATTAATTGCAGTAACTTCACCATTTACTATTGTTATATCTGAATCTTCAACTGTTGCCCGAATTCCTCCTTCAAGGATTGG
>Ga0310345_10005924_pt1 | contig 10750 bp, 9 predicted proteins | sample HC15DNA20500_MG_FD_204667 | JGI IMG/M metagenome (GOLD analysis project Ga0310345, IMG submission 204667) | Marine microbial communities from station ALOHA, North Pacific Subtropical Gyre - HC15-DNA-20-500_MG | ecosystem: Environmental > Aquatic > Marine > Oceanic | place: Pacific Ocean: North...
CCGTCGCAATCTCGTCAATCACTTCCATCCCCTCAATCACTTCGCCAAATACGGCATAGCCGAAGTCCCGTGGCGAGGTGCCGCGCTGGTTCAGGTAGTCATTGTTTACCAGGTTAATAAAAAATTGGCTGGTAGCGCTGTCGACAACGCCTGTTCTGGCCATGGCCAGTGTTCCCCGGTCGTTTTTCAGTGAGGGTTTCGCCTCATTCTTGATCGGGTCAAAGCTCGACATTTCCACCATGTCTTCATCGAAACCACCACCCTGGATCATAAAGCCTGGAATAACGCGATGGAAAATCAGGCCGTCATAAAGTTCACCGTCTACATAGCGAAGAAAATTCTCAACAGTGATTGGGGCTTGATCGGCCCAAAGTTCGATAACAACAGTTCCTTTGTTGGTCTGCATTTCCACCACAGGATTATCCTGGGCCGATACAGCATGGCTGAACAAGAAAAGTGTCGTGATTAGCAAAGCACGCAACATGGTAAGGGCTCCTGTCTATCTATTGAGTCAATTGCAGTGATAATTTTAGAAGGCCTTACTTTAACCTATTCTGAACAGCTTCCCTAGAAAAATGCGCTTTGGGCTAAGGTGTATTCAGCTGGCAAAACAGTGCGCTGGAAAGTGCCATGTATGAAGCTATAAACTGGCAAGAACGCGTGTTTAATCAGAAGGTTAAGTCAAACAGGGGAGGGGGATAAGAAGTTGGCTGCCCAACCTGGACTCGAACCAGGAACCAAGTGATTAACAGTCACCTACTCTACCATTGAGCTATTGGGCAGCTATGCTGTTCGGCCTGTGTGGCCTCAACAGGACGCGTATACTAATGGCATTTTTTAGGGCGGTCAACCGTCAATTACAATTTTTTTACAGAACATGAGTCCCAGTGCGGACGTGCGCAACCGTTACCGTTTAGGGGATGCGAATTCTGTGAATGACTGTGTATACTTCCAGGAATGAGTATACCTTTTGAGATGCAGTCCAAATTCCAGCCGGCGGGCGACCAGCCCAAAGCCATTGAGTCACTGGTCGAGGGGCTGAATGATGGGCTTCATGCCCAGACCCTGCTGGGTGTGACCGGGTCCGGCAAAACTTTCACCATGGCCAACGTGATTGCCAACACTCAACGACCGGCGCTCGTGATGGCTCATAACAAAACACTCGCAGCTCAGCTCTATGGCGAATTCCTGGAATTCTTCCCTGAAAATGCTGTTGAGTATTTCGTTTCCTATTACGACTATTACCAGCCAGAAGCATACGTACCTTCTTCGGATCTCTACATTGAGAAAGATGCCTCAATTAATGAGCATATTGAGCAGATGCGTCTGTCAGCCACTAAGGCACTTCTGGAGCGACGCGATGTTATCGTGGTGGCAACCGTGTCAGCCATTTATGGTTTGGGTGATCCGGGGTCTTACCTGCAAATGGTGCTGCATCTGGATCGAGGTGACAGGGTTGATCAGCGTTACATATTAAGGCGCCTTGCAGATATGCAGTACACCCGGAACGATATGGACCTGCAACGTGCCACTTATCGGGTGCGAGGCGATGTCATTGATATTTACCCGGCTGATTCAGACCAACATGCCATACGTGTTGAGTTGTTTGATGATGAAATCGAGGAGCTGAGTTATTTTGATCCCCTGACAGGTGAAGTGCTTAGAAAGGTGCCGCGCCTCACTGTATTTCCCAAATCACATTATGTGACACCCAGGGAGAAGGTGATGGATGCGCTTGAGTCCATCAAGGCGGAGTTGAATGAGCGCGTCAATAATCTGGAAAAAAACCATCAACTGGTCGAGGCACAACGGCTTGCGCAACGCACCAAGTTTGACCTGGAAATGATGAGTGAGCTGGGGTATTGCAATGGCATCGAAAACTACTCGCGTTATCTTTCCGGCAGAAACCCTGGCGAACCACCACCCACATTGTTTGACTATTTACCGCCGGATGCCCTGGTGATTGTTGATGAGTCGCACGTGACCATTCCTCAGATCGGCGCAATGTACAAGGGAGACCGTTCCCGGAAAGAAACCCTGGTTCAGTATGGTTTTCGTTTGCCCTCGGCAATGGATAACCGGCCATTGCGTTTTGAGGAGTGGGAGGCTCACACTCGACAATTGATCTTTGTGTCTGCAACACCTGGTAAATACGAAGAAGAACGTTCCGCTCAGGTGGTAGAGCAGGTGGTGCGTCCCACAGGTTTGGTCGACCCTCAACTGGAAGTGCGACCGGCAGGCAGCCAGGTTGATGATCTGTTGTCTGAGATTCGCCAGGTGGTGGCAAAAGAAGAAAGAGTGCTCGTCACGGTACTGACCAAACGCATGGCGGAAGATCTGACAGACTACCTGATGGATCATGATGTCCGGGTGCGCTACCTGCATTCCGATATTGATACTGTTGAGCGATCAGAAATCATTCGGGATCTGCGTCTGGGAAAATTTGATGTGCTTGTAGGTATCAACCTGTTGCGTGAAGGTCTGGATATTCCGGAAGTGTCTCTGGTTGCCATACTGGATGCGGATAAAGAAGGATTTCTGCGCTCTGATCGTTCACTGATTCAGACGATCGGCAGGGCAGCAAGAAACCTCAACGGCAGAGCCATTCTTTATGCAGATCGCATTACCGGTTCGATGGAACGGGCAATGGAAGAATCTGAGCGTCGTCGCCAGGTACAGCTTGCCTTTAACAAGGCCAATAATGTCACGCCTGCCGGCGTCAGAAAGTCAGTCGTTGATGTGATGGAAGGAGCCTACGCGGCTGTCGGGAAGCGACGCAGCGAAAAACAGCAAAAAGTGGCTGAACGGTCGGCAGGCTATCAGGGCAGAGCAGGTCAGGTTGATATCGCCAGCAAAGACCCGAAAACGATCGCTCACGAGATTGATAAGCTAGAAGCAAAAATGCTGGAACATGCTAAAAATCTTGAGTTTGAGCAAGCTGCCGCCATGCGGGATCAGGTGGCTGAACTGAAGAAGGCGCTAATTGGTGTTTAAGCCCGCTTTCCTGTTGTAGTTTTGTCAAACACCCCCTATAATCGCACTCCTTTGAAAGCGGCACCCCGCGGCGGGTTTGAATGGCATTCGGCATTCTTGCTCAGAGAGGCGACAAACAGGTCTAGAGGGATGTTTGTGCCGTTGTTTGCAGGCGCGTAGCTCAGTTGGTTAGAGCGCTACCTTGACATGGTAGAGGTCACCAGTTCGAATCTGGTCGTGCCTACCACTTCTTCCTGCCGGGGCAGCTGTCGAAGGGACAGCGCGGTGCAATATCGTAAACCCGGACTCAGACCTAATTCCTATGCCAGTAATCACACTTCCGGACGGCAGTCAGCGTAGTTTTGACGAAGCTGTCACTGTATTGCAAGTTGCAGAATCCATCGGCAGCGGGCTCGCCAGAGCATCGCTCGCAGGTCGCGTTAATGGCACCCTGGTGGATACCTCGCATCTGATCACCGATGATTCGGAGCTGGCAATCATCACCGAACGTGATGATGATGGCCTGGAAGTCATACGTCACTCCTGTGCCCATTTGATGGCGCAAGCTGTGCAGCGCCTGTTCCCGGAAGCCCAGGTGACAATCGGTCCGGTCATAGAAGATGGCTTTTACTACGATTTCGCTTATGAACGTGCATTTACGCCAGATGATCTGAACAAGATTGAGGCGGAGATGAAGAAGATTGTTAAAGAAGACCTGCCTGTCAGTCGCAGTGTCATGTCTCGCGATGAAGCCGTTGCGATGTTCAAGAAGATGGGTGAGGACTATAAGGTCGATATCATCCAGAGCATTCCTGGCGACGAAGCGCTGTCTTTCTATAAGCAAGGCGAATTTATCGATCTTTGCCGTGGCCCCCATGTGCCCAGTACCGGCAAATTCAAAGCATTTAAGCTGACGTCAGTGGCTGGTGCCTATTGGCGTGGTGACTCCAATAATGCCATGTTGCAGCGCATTTACGGCACTGCCTGGCCGGATAAAAAATCGCTTGCTGACTATCTGTTCCGTCTGGAAGAGCAGCAGAAGCGTGATCACCGTAAGATTGGTAAGAAACTGGATCTCTTCCACTTTCAGGAAGAAGCACCGGGCATGGTGTTCTGGCACCCCAGGGGCTGGTCAATTTATCAGACCATCCAGCACTACATGCAAAAAGTACAGAATAATGCCGGTTACCAGGAGATTCGTACGCCACAACTGGTTGACTACTCGCTGTGGGAGCGCTCTGGTCATGCTGACAAGTTCTCTGATGAAATGTTCAGTGTCGAATCGGAAAGCCGCATGTACGCCATCAAGCCCATGAACTGCCCTTGTCACGTACAGGTGTTCAATCAGGGCTTGAAGAGTTACCGTGACCTGCCATTGCGACTGGCTGAATTTGGTTCCTGTCACCGTTTTGAACCGTCCGGCTCCATGCACGGTCTGATGCGAGTCCGCAGCTTTACCCAGGATGATGCCCACATTTTCTGTGCGGAAGACGCGATTCAGAGCGAAGTGGCGGATTTCATGGAGTTGCTGTTTGGTGTTTACCGTGACTTCGGTTTTGATGACATCATTCTGCGTCTCTCCACACGCCCTGAAAAGCGTGTGGGTAGTGACGAAATCTGGGATCGTTCAGAAGCAGCATTGCGTCAGGCGCTGGATAACAGCGGCTTGCCGTGGGAGCTGTTGCCGGGCGAAGGTGCTTTCTATGGCCCTAAAATTGAGTTCTCACTGAAAGACTGCATGGGTCGTATCCAGCAGTGCGGTACAATTCAGGTCGATTTCTCGATGCCGGACCGCCTTGGTGCACAATATGTGGCAGAAGATGGCAGCCGTCAGGTGCCGGTCATGCTGCACCGTGCCATCCTCGGCTCTTTTGAGCGATTTATCGGTGTTTTGATCGAACACTATGCCGGTGCGTTGCCAACCTGGCTGGCACCAGAGCAGGCCGTGGTGCTCAATATTACTGATAAACAGGGCGAATATTGCGAAAAAGTTCGTAAAATACTGGCAGAAAAGGGTTTTCGAACCAGTGCGGACTTGAGAAATGAGAAGATCGGCTTTAAAATCCGCGAGCACACTATGCAGAAGGTACCTTATCTGCTGGTGGCAGGTGACCGCGAGATGGAAAATGGCCAAATATCGGTCAGAACACAAGACGGTCGTGACTTGGGGGTCATGAGTATTGATGAGTTTGTTGCGCACATTTCAGCTGACGTGGCACAACTCGGTCGTACACAGGAAGCCCAGAGTCACTAAACAAAGACTTATACAGGAGAGAAGACGCTGTCTAATATGAAGAGCAGTTCCAAAAAACCGATCATTAACGAGAATATTGACGCAACGGAAGTCAGGCTGGTGCTGGCTGACGGTGAGCAAAAAGGAATCGTGACGATCGATGAAGCGCGTGAAGCTGCGGCTGATGCCAAGTTGGACCTCGTATTGATAGCGCCAGAAGCTCAGCCTCCAGTCTGCAAGATCATGGACTATGGCAAGCATATCTTCGATCTGAAGAAGCAAAAAGCTGCTAACAAGAAGAAGCAGCGCAAGACACAGCTGAAAGAAATAAAGTTTCGGCCAGGGACGGAAGAGGGAGATTATCAGGTAAAACTACGCAACCTGACACGTTTCCTGACTGATGGGGACAAAGCCAAGGTATCACTGCGATTCCGAGGCCGGGAAATGGCCCATCAGCATCTTGGACTTGAACTGATGAATCGTATTCGCACCGATCTGGAAGAATACGGCACAGTGGAACAGGCACCCAAGATGGAAGGTCGCCAGATCGTTATGGTTCTGGCACCGACGAAAAAGAAGAAGACCTGAGATTCGTTTCAGGCTTCATTTATCATTACTTAATCGCCAGTGATGGCGGAAAATGCGGAGTTGCAGTCTAATGAGCAAGATGAAAACCCATAGCGGCGCGTCCAAGCGCTTCAAAAAAACAGCCACTGGCTGGAAGCGAAAAAGCGCTAACAAAAGCCATATCCTGACCAAAATGACCACTAAGCGTAAGCGTCATCTGCGTGGTACGTCTCTGGTAGCTGCCAGCGACAAGCCATTGATCGATCGTATGCTGCGTAAAGTCTGATTTAACGTCACTCAAAATTTATTTAGGAGAAAGATATGGCTCGAGTTAAGAGAGGCGTTACCGCACGTCGTCGCCACAAAAAAGTTTTAAAACAGGCTAAAGGATATTACGGCGCTCGTAGTCGCGTATATCGCGTTGCCTTCCAGGCGGTCATCAAAGCAGGTCAGTATGCTTACCGTGACCGTCGTACGAAAAAACGTATGTTCCGCTCTCTGTGGATCACACGTATCAATGCCCAGTCTCGTGCAAACGGTATGACTTACAGCCAGCTCATCGCCGGCCTGAAGAAAGCCAATATCGCACTGGACCGTCGTGTAATGGCTGACCTGGCCGTTCATGACAAGGCAGCTTTTGCTGCCCTGGTAGAAAAGGCTAAAGCCAGCCTGGCACAGTAAGCTGGAGCTGATTCGACAGAGCCGGTTCGGGACTAGGTGCCCGTGCCGGCTTTGTGCATTCATGGTGAGGCGGAAATTGACCCATGTCAGAAGTACAGAATTTAACGGAGACGGCCCTTAAGGAAATTGCTGAAGCAGCGGATGAACGTGCGCTGGATCAACTGCGGGTTGATTATCTTGGCAAGAAAGGCCAGTTGACCGGATTATTAAAAAGTCTTGGTAAATTGCCGCCGGAAGAACGCCCAGTGGCTGGTGAGAAAATCAACCTGGCCAAGAAAGAAGTGCAGCAGGCGATAGACCAGCAGCGTGAGCAACTGATTGAAAAGGCCCTTGCTGATCAACTGGCGGCAGAAACAGTGGATGTGAGCCTCCCTGGCCGACGCCAGTCAACAGCCGGTCTCCATCCTGTGACACGGACCATCGACCGAATTCAACGTCTGTTTGAGTCTGCTGGCTATGAAGTGGCTGAAGGTCCGGAAATTGAAGACGACTATCATAACTTCGAAGCGTTGAATATTCCTGGACATCATCCGGCACGGGCCATGCATGACACATTTTATGTGCAACCCGGTACGGTATTACGCACACATACATCCCCGGTGCAGATTCGTACCATGGAGAACAGTAAACCCCCATTCCGCATGATATGCCCGGGGCGCGTTTATCGCTGTGATTCAGACCTCACTCACACCCCAATGTTTCACCAGATTGAAGGTCTGCTGATTGATGAAAATGTCAGCTTTGCGGACCTGAAAGGGACGCTGGAAGACTTTCTGCGTACCTTCTTTGAAGCTGATCTGGCCGTTCGTTTTCGACCTTCGTATTTCCCGTTTACTGAGCCTTCCGCTGAGGTGGATATGAGCTGTGTCATGTGTGAAGGGAAAGGTTGTCGTGTCTGTAAACAAACAGGCTGGATAGAGATTCTGGGTTGCGGCATGGTCCACCCGAATGTACTGGAAGCGGCTGGAGTAGACAGCGATAAGTATCGTGGTTTTGCTTTCGGTTTGGGGGTAGAACGCATGGCGATGTTGCGCTATGGCGTTAATGACCTGCGTCTCTTCTTTGAGAACGACCTTAAGTTTCTTAAGCAATTTAACTAATTATTAAATTATCCGGATAAGCTGGCAGAGCAGGACATCATGAGATTTACCAAGCAATGGATGACAGAGTGGCTGGGGCAGCCGTTCGATACGGAAACACTGGTCCGCCAACTGACCATGGCTGGACTGGAAGTTGACGAAGTTGGCAATGTAGCCTTTGATTTTAGTGACGTGGTTGTCGCTGAGGTTCTGGACGCGGTTCAGCACCCTGATGCGGACAAACTGCGTGTTTGTCAGGTGAATGACGGTGAAAGTCAGTTTCAGGTCGTCTGTGGTGCGCCAAATGTTCGTCCGGGATTGAAAGTGCCTTTTGCAAGAATCGGTGCCGAGTTGGGCAACGACAAGGATGAAAAGCCATTCCGCATCAAGAAAGCCAAATTAAGAGGTGTGGAGTCGTTCGGTATGCTGTGTTCAGCGGAAGAACTGGGTCTGGCAGAAAGTTCTGATGGCTTGCTGGAATTGGCAGCTGATGCGCCTGTAGGGCAGAACGTACGTCAGTATCTGGAACTGGATGATCAGTATCTGGAACTCGATCTGACACCAAATCGCGGCGATTGCCTGAGTATGCGAGGTCTGGCGCGTGAAGTCTCGGTGTTGAACAGTTTGACATACCAGGATGTTGAACAGTCAGCTGTCGTGAATTCAGTTGCCGATACCTTTCCAATTCAAATTGATGCACCAGAGTCCTGCCACCGTTATCTGGGGCGCGTCATTAAAGGGATTAATATAAAAGCCGAGTCACCGCTGTGGATGCAGGAGAAACTGCGCCGCTGTGGCTTGCGGAGTATTGACCCAGTCGTTGATGTGACGAATTTTGTCCTGCTGGAACTGGGACAGCCCATGCACGCTTTCGACCTGGACGAGCTTCATGGTGGCATCAATGTTCGTCATGCCAATGGTAAGGAATCATTGACGCTGCTGGATGGCAAAGTGGTGACCCCCGAATCAGATACCCTGTTGATTACTGATGCGGAAGGGCCTTTGGCACTGGCTGGCATTATGGGTGGTGAGTCCAGTGCTGTCAGCCAGGGAACTCAGGATGTTTTTCTGGAATGCGCCTGTTTTAATCCCCTGGCCATTGCCGGCAAGGCGCGTAAATACGGATTACATACGGATTCCTCACATCGTTATGAAAGAGGCGTGGACCCTGAGCTGCAAACACTTGCCATGGAGCGGGCAACAGCGCTTTTACTGGAAATAGTGGGTGGTGAGCCCGGTCCGGTTATAGAGGTCTCTGGTGACGAAGTGCCGACTCGAACCGTTTCTCTGAAAACAGGGAATGTTGAGCGTCTGCTGGGCAAGGCTTTCAATGCTGATGAAATCATTCAGGTATTGACTGGACTTGGTGTTAAATTGCTGGACCACACACAAGATCAATTGTCGTTCGCCATTCCTAGTTATCGTTATGATCTTTCGATCGAAGCGGACCTGATCGAAGAACTGGCACGCATTTATGGTTACGAGAACATGCCTGTCTGTCGCCCGACAGCGCCGATGCGACTCCAGCCACAGCCAGAAGGGCAATTACCGCTGCAGCGCATACGTTCTCGACTGGTTGACTTAGGTTACCAGCAGGTGATCACGTACAGTTTCGTTTCACCTGAACTGCAAAAGAGCGTTCAGCCTCAACCGGAACCGGTTGCATTGCAGAATCCCATATCCTCCGATATGTCAGTGATGCGCACGTCGCTGTTGCCTGGGTTGTTGTCAACACTGCAATACAATGTGAACCGTCAGCAAAACCGGGTTCGGATTTTTGAGAACGGACAGGTGTTCCTGAAGGAAAGTGGTGCCAGTGGTGAAATCAGGCAACCAGATCGCCTGGCTGGGCTGGTTTACGGGCCTCGTACCGATAAACACTGGTCAGCGCCGGTGGCAAAAGCTGATTTCTTCGATGTGAAGGGCGATGTTGAGAGTCTGCTAGATTTTATTTCAGACAGAGCTGAAGTGACCTTTATAAAAGGTGAGCATCCCGCTATGCATGCCGGGCAATGTGCCAATGTCATGCTGGATGGGGAGTGTATCGGGCAATTAGGCAAGTTGAACCCGCGTTTGCAGCGTGAGCTGGATATCGCTGATGCTGTCTACATTTTTGAGCTGACCATCAGTCCATTGCTGGCAACATCAATTCCGTCTTTCCGGCCGATATCGCGTTTTCCTGAGAGCAGCAGAGATCTCGCCTGTGTTGTTGACCGTTCTGTTGAGGTGGGCAATATGGTTAAAACGCTGACCGAACTTGCTGGTGATGATGTAACAGATGTCCGGGTTTTGGACGTATTTGAAAGCGATAAACTGGGGCAGGGCAAAAAAAGTGTGGCACTGGGCTTGACCTGGCAGCATCCTTCGCGCACTCTAGGTGACGATGAGATAAATGCGATAATTAATCGCTGTGTCAAAGGCCTGGAAGAGTCTTTTAATGCAGAATTAAGGAACTGAACATGGCAAGAGGCGCATTGACAAAAGCGGAAATGGCAGAACGCCTGTTTGATGAACTGGGTGTCAACAAGCGGGAAGCCAAAGAACTGGTAGAACAGTTTTTTGAGGAAATCCGCATTGCTTTGGAAAGTAATGAGCAGGTAAAACTCTCAGGTTTTGGCAATTTCGATTTGCGTGACAAAAAACAGCGTCCCGGTCGAAACCCCAAGACAGGAGAGGAGATCCCCATTAAAGCGCGTCGAGTCGTGACATTCCGTCCTGGCCAAAAGCTGAAGGCAAGGGTCGAGAAATATGCAGGAAGCGAGTGAAGCTCAAGAGCTTCCGCCAATTCCCTCCAAACGTTACTTTACCATTGGTGAAGTGGGTGAGCTGTGTGCGGTAAAACCGCACGTCCTCCGTTACTGGGAGCAGGAATTCCCACAATTGAAACCGGTTAAACGCCGTGGCAACCGTCGTTACTATCAACGTGATGATGTATTGCTTATTCGTCAGATAAAGTCACTGCTTTACCATCAGGGGTTCACTATTGGCGGCGCCAGGCAGCGCCTCAATGGTCAGTCCCCTGATGAGAAAGTTTGTTCTTCAGTCGAAAAAACCGAATTAAAACAGATGATTCGGGAGATTGAGAGCGCAATTTCTCTCCTTTGATCATATTCGCTTTAACCAAGGCAAATTGACATATTCGCGTTGAAGCGACCGTTCTGAACGACAAATTTCGTCACATTCTGTGAATTTTCTCTTTACAGATTTTGTCGGAGTG
>Ga0310345_10005926_pt1 | contig 10748 bp, 11 predicted proteins | sample HC15DNA20500_MG_FD_204667 | JGI IMG/M metagenome (GOLD analysis project Ga0310345, IMG submission 204667) | Marine microbial communities from station ALOHA, North Pacific Subtropical Gyre - HC15-DNA-20-500_MG | ecosystem: Environmental > Aquatic > Marine > Oceanic | place: Pacific Ocean: North...
CAAATCGTGGGTATCTTGCCTGGATTACTTGGTGCGGCCGAGTATGAATATCTCATCCAGGATGCCAACTACACGACGGAAGGTGGTGACGGTGCCACGGGTATGGGGATTCAATCCTTTCTGCATGTGGCTTTGATTCTGATCATTGTGTTTTGCAACATTGCTTTCTTTATTGATCGCAGAAACCGTTCCAATATAGCTTAGATATGGCAACACTCGGCACTCTTATCGGTATCGCATTGACGCTTTGCGTTTTCAGCTTTCTCTATAAGGATAATCCATTTTACACCTTTGCTGAACACCTTTTTGTCGGCCTTGCCGCCGGGTACAGCCTTATTGTTACGATCGAAGACGGGTTTATCGGTACCATCTGGCAGCTCTTGGAGTTATCGATCAATCAAGGCAAAACGACGGAAATGATGATAATACTGGTTGCGATCTGCACTGGTTTGCTATTCTTCACCCAATTTATACCCGACGTCTCCTGGCTGGTGCGAATTCCTTTTGCCATTACTATTGGTTATGGTGCCGGCCTTGCCATTCCGGCTACTGTCGAACAGGATATTTTCAAGCACATTTACAGCACTATTCGCTTCAACGAAACTCAATCCAGTCTTAAAGACAATATCACCGACTTGCTGAATCAGGGAGAGTCAACGGCTGATTTGCAGTTGCAGTTTAAGAATAACGGTCTGGTGCTGACACCAAAAGCTGAAATCGAAACCTTGAAAGCTAGTCGAAAATGGGAGATCCGAGATCACCTCCAACTCACTATCAACGACAGTCAAGTCAACCAAGATAAACTGAACCAGAAGGAGGTACCAGATGGCCTTAAATCAGCTTTCGCTAAGGCTGGATTTGAGTTGTCACCCACTACCAAGGTCAAGATTTGGAAGCATGACCATCGTTGGCAGATAATGGACAATCGAACTTTCGATCTGCGACGATTCAATGGTAAATTGGTCTTGGATGAGCAATGGGTCTACACTGTCAAGCGGGAGATGAAGCCCAAAGAGACACAAGTTGAAGTACTCAATGTTTATGTCGATTTCTTTCACCGCGGTGGTTGGCAGGTCTTCAACATGTGTCTGATTTTCGTAGGCGTAATTTGTACCTTAACCTACTTCTTCTTTTCGGTTGAGCATCGGGGTGTGGTAGGTGGTATCTCAAAAGTCGGCGTTATTTTTATAATGGTCGGTTTCGGAGCCGCTTTTGGCAATACTGTTATGGGGCGAGTATCGCTCTTGATTGGTCGCGTTACGTTTCTCATTAAGGCTATTCCTAGTCTATTTGGTGGTTAATATTGCAACCATTGGGACCCCAAACCGTCACTGCAAAGATGATCAGCCTTGATTATTTACTGTTTCATTGATCACTGCAAATTGTTACAATATTTATCTACTATATTTTTACCCAGAGGGAGAAGATTATGTCAGATCTATTCCAACCTAAACCTTCAGATCAATTTACCTTTGGCCTGTGGACCGTCGGCAACCCTGGACGTGACCCTTTCGGAGATGCGGTTCGCCCAACCGTTGCCCCTACCTATTCCGTCAAGAAATTAAGCGAATTGGGGGCTCATGGGGTTAATTTACACGATAACGATTTGGTACCGTTTGATGCCACAGCCAGCGAACGAGATCAGATCGTCAAAGAGTTTAAGCAAGCACTGGAAGACTGCGGTATGAAAGTGCCGATGGCGACGACCAACCTCTTTTCCCACCCTGTTTTTCGGGATGGCGCCTTTACCTCCAATAATCCTAAAGTTCGGGCTTTCGCCGTCCAGAAAACGATGTCAGCTATCGATTTGGGGGTGGAACTGGGAGCCGAGATCTACGTTTTCTGGGGTGGACGAGAAGGGACTGAAGTCGATGCGTCTAAGAATGGACCAGATACCATCAAGTGGTTTCGGGACTCGATCAACTTTCTGTGCGACTACGTCAAAGATCAGGGCTATGACTTGAAGTTTGCCTTGGAAGCTAAACCAAATGAACCGCGTGGCGATATCTATATGCCGACGACAGGCCATATGCTCCATTTCATCGAAACTCTTGATGATTCACCCATGGTTGGTGTCAACCCCGAATTCGCCCATGAAACCATGGCCGGGTTAAACTTTTTGCACGGTGTTGTTCAGGCCTTGGAAGCCGGTAAATTGTTCCACATTGATCTCAACGATCAAAAGATGGGACGTTTTGATCAAGACCTTCGATTTGGATCAGAAAACATTAAGGCGGCTTTCCTGCTCGTCAAATTACTGGAAGACGCTAATTGGGGCGGCATGAGACACTTTGATGCCCACGCTTACCGAACCGAGGACGAAGAGGGAGTTTGGGATTTCGCCGCTGGTTGTATGCGCACCTACCTGATCTTAAAAGAGAAAGCCAAGCAGTTCAATGAGGACGCTGAAATCCAAGGGCTATTATCCGAAATTCAACCGAAAGACGCTGAACTAGAAGCTCTGATTTCTAGCTACAGCGCTGACAAAGCCAGTAAATTAAGAGGCAGAGACTTTGCGCCCGACCAAATTGCGGCCAAAGGCCACGCTTACGAAAAGCTAGATCAACTGACAATCGAGGTGCTGCTCGGCGTTCGGTAGGTTAGTTGAATGAGGAAAATGCGTCCAGGCAAGCCACCGTTGATTTTTCTCAGCCTGGTTTTAGTGTTCCAGTTTGGTACCCTGATCCTATCAGTAAAGGGACACGACACTTCCTTGCCGCACCATGCTGATGATTTTTCGCTAGACCAGCGAGCGGAATTACGAACAACCGTGATATTGGCTACAATAATTTTCGTGATTATGATGGGCGTATTTATCTACTTGGCGGTTAGAAATCTACCGAAAGAGTCGGGCGACGTCGACGATTCCTCCCACAATAATTAGTTCTTATCTTGGACAAGGAGTAATTTTATGTCCCAACTCAAAGTTGGTTTGATCGGATGTGGTGGTATCTCCGGGGCCCACATGAGAGGCTACCAGGAGCTATGGCAAAAAGAGTTTCGGCTATTCGACATTGTGGCGGCAACAGATATTAATATTGATGCTGCTAAAACCAGGGCAGAACAGGCCCAGGAGATGCAAGGTGGTGATTTACCAAAAACCTACGACACCCTCGACGAGATGTTGGATCAACATCCCGAAATTGATTGTGTCGATGTCTGCACCTTGCATAGTGAACACCACAGATTAGCGATTAAAGCACTAAACGCTGGTAAACACGCGATTATCGAAAAGCCGTTGGGCATAACCATGCGAGCGGGTAAGCGAATCCTCGAAGCAGCTGAGCGGAACGATCTAATCTTGTCGGTGGCTGAAAACTACCGCTTAAGTGGGCACGAGCGCGCTAGGCGTTGGGCAGTTCAGCAAGGTATGATCGGCGACCTGAGGATGTTTTTCTGGATAGATGTAGGTGAAAGTTTGGGCAAATGGGGGTGGCGGAACTTCAAGATGCAAGCTGGCGGCGGATGGGCCTTAGATGGAGGTGTTCACTTCACCGATCTAATGCGTTTCAATCTTGGTGTTGAAGCGAAAGAGGTCTACGCTATCAACAAAGCCTACGAACCTTACCGGTACGGAGATGTTGGACAACGAACAGATGGATACGAAGTAGACGTCGAGGATTGTATGATCTCGACCATAAAGTTTGACAATGGCATTTCAGCCCAGTGGACCTGGGTTGGCTCTGCCCCAGGACAAGGCTTCAACCGTAAAACTATCTACGGGTCGGAAGGAGCATTGGATTGGGGGTCTGGTCTCCATCCGCGCGATGGAGAGTCCATCAGTACGGATGAACTGCACCAGCAGTTTATGGTTAGTCTCAGCGACGACGAAAAGGAATATTTTTTCCCTCGCGGAATTGGCGACACCATTGCCATCGAGTTGAAATACTTTGCCGACGCCATCAATCAGGGAGGGCAGCCTGAGGTAGATGGTATGGAGGGTTACCGCTCCCAGGCTGTTTGTATGGCTGTTTATGAATCGGGTTACTTTGGGCGTGCCGTCACCATCGAAGAAATCGAGAACCTGTCTCTGGAAGGCTACCAAAAAGAGATCAATGACGAATTAGGAATTGAATAGTCCTACGTCTTGTTCAATACGGCAAAAGGCGGGTTGCCATGTGGCAACTCGCCTTTTTTTTATGCCTTTAGTTTGCCGGAGGTTTTGTGATTCGGAATTACTCAACAGAAAAGTTCCAGCGTTTGAAGATTAGGCGAAAGTCTCTTAGGACTCGTTTTCTGGCCAAACCAAACTTGTGAAACGAGTTGATGCTTACTCCGGTGATTTTTAGTCTTAGTCGTATGTATGTCGATCGCTTAATCGTAGACCGTTGGATAGTTGAGATCCGGCCTTCCGTAGATTCGCTGAACTTCGCCGCAGGAAGTTGTTACGGAAGTTATTGTAATTTAAGATTATGGTTGCTCTCAGTTGTTGTCCAATTTTTTAGGGCCAGTATACTTAAGATTTAATCCTTCACAGTTTTGCTAAGGGGAGTTCATACTCAAGGTTTTTATCTAGACATAATCGTTGGTCGTAACCTTAAAGGGTCTAAGTTCTCCCCAGATCCACATCAAGCCGAAGTAAAAACCTGCAGCCGCTAAAACTCGGATCCAGATTGAGATAGAAGGGGTAAAGAATAAGCCGACCCCCATGACGGTTGTCACAATCAAGGCCTTCCAGATAAAACCGATGTATTCGAGTCTCGAGATTGAGCGGCGAATATAAATCAGGCAAAGAAGCAATAAGAGAGCCTCACTAGCGATCATAGCTATCGCTGCTCCAACGTGCTGATAGTGAGGAATCAGCATTAAATTTAGACCGAGGTTGGCTCCCACTGTTATTAGCATTAAGGTTGAAAAGGCCACACGTTTATCCGCGGCTCTTAGGACAGTGACCATCACTGTAGTTAGGAACGCCAATCCTCCTGCTATACTCAATAAGCCTAAAGCGGGGGCAATCTGTGCCCATTCTAGTTTGGGGAAAAACTGCTCGGCCACAGGCTCCGAGATTAGACCTAACCCGACGGCAAAAGGAATCCCCAGAATTACCATCCATCGAACGGCATCGGTATAAATATAGCGGAATTGAACTGTCTTTCGCTCAAAGGCCCTGGACATGACGGGGAAGACAGCGCCCATATAGGCACCTGGCAAAATGGTGAAGGCGTTAACGATGGTGAAAGCCAGGCCATACCAAGCATTGGTAGACTGCGCTTCGCGTACATCTGGAATCAGCTTCGACAGTAATATCATATCCAATCGAAAGTAGATCAAATTAAAGATGTTACCAAGTGCGAAGGGGAGAGCTTGCACCATCAGGGATCTCCAGATCTGCAGATCGAAGCGGAAAGAAAAAGGGACGAATCGAAGACGAACAATCGCCAAATTTAGAATCAGATTTAGAATACTGCCGATCAAAACGACGATGCTGAATTCAATCAGATCTGCTATCTCAAACCAGATTAGTCCACCACCAACCAGTACTACTGTCAATCTTTCGGCAATTACAGTGAACGATTCGTACTTCATCTTTTCAAAAGCCCGAAATAGGCAACGATAGAGTTGTGCCAACCCGTTAATCAGTTCGGCCACTCCTAGTAGTATAATCAGTTGAAAGGTTAGCTTCGTATACTTGAGCCAGATGCCGACTCCAACCATTAAGCAAAAAGCAATAACCGAGAGTAGAAGTCGAATCACCATCGCATTACCAACGTAGTCCCGTGCTAAATGGCGATGAAGCGTCATCTCTCGAATCAGCGGGGCTTGCATTCCAAGCTCGGTCACGCTGGCAACTAGACTGGTAACGAAAACAGCTAGAAAATAACAGCCGATGTCTGTTTCGGTAATGATGTTCGGTTTTTGTGGAAGAATAAAAACGGTCAGGATTAGCGATAGAAAGCGGGCAACTAAATGGGCCGAGAAAAGGGCTGATGCATTGCGTAGTATCTCACTATTCCTAGTGTTGTTCATGAAGGCTCTTTTGGATGGGATACGCCTTGACGAATGTAGTTGGGGACAATTGTGAAGCAGTCGTCCGTGTCTGACGAGACTAGACGCTCCAGGCCGAGCCAGGCCACATTAATGCCGCGCGGAATCCTAAAAGGTAGATCTGCAAAGCTAATAGAGTTAGATTGATCAGAACTGAGTAGATCTCCTATCCGGTCAGCGTAACGGTCCAGGCCACTACCGGAAAAGATAGTAGGGGGTGTCACACGGGTAAGTAGATCTTGGATTGGTAGACAGAGATCGTCGCTCTGTCGTTCCCATTTACCACCGCCTCTAAAGGTTGCCCCATAGACTTCGTCTCGCCGGGCATCCAACACAACACAGATCTGAGACTCGACATGGCGCAGGTTATAAGCTATTGCGGCTAGGGTCGACACCCCTACGATCGGTTTTTGGATAGCGTAACAAATCGTCTTTGCTGTCCCGACGCCAATTCGAACTCCTGTAAAGGAGCCTGGGCCAACAGATACCGCTACGGCATCGATCTCTTGGATGCTGAGGTTTCCCCATTTCAGCGTCTGGTCAATGACTGGCATCAGTCTAGCGGAGTGGTGGCGGGTGATGTCTAATGCCTGTTCAGCGATTAGCTTATCTCCGTCGATTAAGCCCACGCTACCGATCGGTGTCGAAGTTTCAATCCCGAGTATTTTCATTCCATTCCAATTTTTTCTTGCATCTAAAATTATATTTGGATAAAATATTTACTCCTCGCTAAGGAAGTATTCCTTTTGACGAGGGCCAAGGTGGGGGATTAGCTCAGTTGGGAGAGCGCTTGCATGGCATGCAAGAGGTCACCGGTTCAAGTCCGGTATTCTCCACCATTTTTCTTTCGTCCCCACATTTCTTCCTCTCATCCCTAAATCAGGATTCGCACCTAACACGAAACAGACATGGAAAAAATACGTGAGCTCTCTGCACTTCTGCAAGCGGGCATTGAAGAATACGATGAGCAACTTCAAACGCTCCAACAAGAGCGTTTGAAGTATATCCGTCTCTCGGTCACAGATGGTTTTGGCGACACTGAGGGAGATTCTAAAAACTCCTGGTTGTTGCATCTACAGCAACTGGAAGAATCTTTGGGGGTTCGATTGACAAGTATACGGCAAGCGATCCAGAATGCTGCCAAAGTGCTGGGTGACTAGCCTGTAAATCGGAAAAACCGCCATTTTCTCCCGTCGAGAAGTCGATCCGCCACGATAAAGTTTTCCCTCCATTAAATTTCCAGTCGCAGCCTGATCCAGATTGAAATCGACTGAAAATCTTTCAAAGTCGATGGTTTCATATCTCCATATCTCCTGGTAAGGCGTTTGAGGTGTTGAATCCGACGACACAGAATTTAGGACATCCTCTTCATCATGGACGAACAGGCGCAGGGAGTAACCTCCTAGTTGATCAGTTCCAAGCCAACGAAAAGTCGGATGATGTTCTAATTTGGCTTGGTCTTTGGGAGCAACAGGTGCCGGCTTCCGAATCAATGTATAAGCCACTGGCTCAGAAAGAGGTCCTTGTTGTTGATCTGCATTTACAGATGCGACCCGACAAATTGACTCAACTTCCAGTGGAGCAGTCTCATCTTCCCAGCGAGTTTGGTTTTGGCCGATCTTTGCTAACAAAATCTGCTCTCGGCCAGCACTTGTTCGATAAATCCGGTAGCTATCTAATCCAAGCTTCGGTTTGATCGCCACCGAATCAGAAGGCCGTCGGTTTCGGTTAATGGCTCGATCTGTTCAATGATAGGCGGTACGAGCAGATTTACTTCAATTACTTCTTGATCACAACTGGTTAAACATATATAAAAGACGAGTAACAGAAGATTGTACCTTGGACAAAATGACATTAGCCATTATGTAGGATACGGTACACTTGGGATATGAACACTCATCAATAACATCTCCTAGGACGACAGAAACGATCAAGGAGCTAAGCCGATTGTAGCCGAAGTGATTGTACCTTTGCAATAGTTTCAGCGGAACCATTACAATAGCTTTAAAGATTGAAAAATATAATCAACTGAGTTCGGATTGTCCGCTTGTTTTTTACTTTTTATGCCCCCAAAAGAAGCTAAAGTTTACATTGGAGAAATCAGGGGAATTTCGATTGTAGTTTGCAAATTATTCGCTGCGCTCTTGAGTTAGAGGTAGCAAATTGAAAATTGGGAGGTAGCTCATGGGTTCGTCAGAATTTATCGGTGCGGTTGAAGAACACGTAGAGCAGGTGGTTGAGCGTTGCTCCCATGGGGAGGGGCTGTTGTTGGCGGATGGGCTGGATTTAGAGACGGGGAAACCACTGGTGTGGGAAGGAAATATGCTTTCTAATTTGGCCTGCCAGCAGAATTTTTTGCGGGCACTAGAGGCGTTGGGGATATTGACTGGAGAGGATCAGTATCATCGACAGGCGAGTCGGTGGATCAAGTGGGCCTTGGAGAAGGTACACGACCCAGCGTCGGGGCTGTTTTACTGGGGGGGACACAACAGTTATGATTTATTGACGGATAGACCGGTGTTAGGTAATCACGAAATGAAGTGTGTGTACCCGCATTATGCCTGTCTCTACGGGGTTGATGCTGATCGCACAAGCAGATTCATAAAGGCTTTCTGGCACGCGCATATCTGGGACTGGTCCTCACTGCTTTTCAATCGTCACGGCAACTATGAAGCGTGGGAAGAAAAGTGGGATACAGATTTTGCAGGTGGACCTGTGCCGATTGTGGAGAATACAGCGCTCTCTTTTGTGAATACGGGAAGTGATTTAATTTTGAGCGGAGCAATGCTGTACGCACTCTCTGGCGATAGACTACCATTGCAATGGGCAAAGCATTTGCTGTCGAGATACGACGAGATCCGACACCCTGAGACAGGGTTGGCAGGCTATCAGTTTAACCATCGCTATCCCTGTCGCGTGCGTGCTTCATTTAAACCACCGTTTGACACACGAGAAGACCTCAATGAAGCGACGGTTGTAACCAATGGGGTAATTCGGGTTCGTTATGGACGCGCCGCGGTGACGTGGTTAAATATAGCTGAAGTCCTGGGTGACAAAGAGGGGCAGCCGTTTCGTGATGTGGTGGTTGCAGACCTGGAGGCGCTGACAGAGCATTGTTTTAACACGGATGCTCACTATTTTTATCCAGCTATTAATGACGGTACCCGACTGTTCCCGGAAAATACCAATGAAGGGATTGGATATTGTGCCCCTTCCAAGCTGAGAAAAGTACCGGCTGAAGGATTGATGTTTCTGTCCTATACGCGGGCGTATAAGGTAACTGGTATTGATCGTTTTCTGGAGACAGCGATTCAATTGGCTGAAGGTATGGGATGGGGCGATTTGAAATCTGCGGTGGATTTTGTATCCGGTGGTTCGCCTGAGAGCATTGAGGCGTGGGCCAATGCAGGGCAGAATGATGCCTGCGCTCTGTTTGGTTTGCTGGATTTATATGCAGCTACAGGAGAGGAGGTGTTCTTGCGGTCGGCTACGTCACTGGGGCAACAGCTACTCAATCAGTATCAGGTAAATGGTCTGATTGTTTCCGGTAATAGAGAAGGGCAGACCAATATCGATTCAGCTTTGCCGCTGGCACTGTTACACCTGGAAAGCGCAAAACAGGGCAATTGCGTACCTCTTCCCGCTTTTTATCCAAATAATACCTACTTTGATCCCAAAATTGTGATTCATCGCCAAGCTAATGAAAAGAGAGCACAGGCTAAGAGAGGACAATGATAGATGGATGCCCTGCAATTTGGAACAGTTGTGTGCGAGACTACACCTCGCTATCCGATTGGGGCACGCGGGTACACGACCCATGTCGAGTAGCTTGTTTGAGCCCTTGTTATTGGGATATTTGGGCTTAAGCAAGTGGGGCGACGATTTTGATTTCTCTTTCTGGTTTCGTGAAATTCGCGTGTTATCTTTTGGAAGATTATTTAGCCCGTGCCTAGCATGATGATAGGTGGCAGTCTGTCCAGAATACCGATGCTAACGAGGTAGCCGATAATGATTAGCACTATACACGGGATCACAGCCAAAAGCACCAACGTGATAATGCCCCGTTTCCACGCCCCTTTGATTTCATCGGATTTGAGGCCAATCGAACTAAAAATCGAAACTCCCGCCCAGCCAATGACACATAAGATGATGCAACAAACCAAGGTATAAAGAATCATTTTTAATCAGCTAAATAGTAGCAGATTTGCTCTTGAGATTGACCACAGGCTTTCTATGAGGAGTATACTGGTTTGCAGTTTGTACAGGTGCGATTTACTTGTTGCGAATGGCATCTATTGGTGCCATTCGAGCAGCTTGATTGGCTGGAAGGAAGCCAAATGTGATACCAACCAGCATGCCCACATCATCGGCCCGCTGAATATCGATTGGGGGTTAAAAGCTGAAGGCCAGGCAGCATCAAATTGAGAGGCCATCTTTTGACTTAAGATGTCACCGAGAAAAGTAGCGGCCGTTAGACCGAAGGCTAATCCCAGCATGCTGCCGATCAGGCTAATGACGACGGCTTCCACTAAAAACTGGATTCGGATTTGAAACGGATTGGCGTCAACTGCCTGGCGTAACCCAATTTCAGGCACCCGCTCTACCACCGGCACCAGCATGATGTTAAGGATGCCTATTCCGCCGATAACCAGGGGGAAAACAGCGATCAGTAAAGTTACCAATTGCACCGCAAACAAGATATTGTTCACCAGCTTGGGAGTTCCTTCCACACTGTCGATTTCATAGAACGGTTTGTCATTGTG
>Ga0310345_10005927_pt1 | contig 10746 bp, 7 predicted proteins | sample HC15DNA20500_MG_FD_204667 | JGI IMG/M metagenome (GOLD analysis project Ga0310345, IMG submission 204667) | Marine microbial communities from station ALOHA, North Pacific Subtropical Gyre - HC15-DNA-20-500_MG | ecosystem: Environmental > Aquatic > Marine > Oceanic | place: Pacific Ocean: North...
GATTTCATCTCTGAGCACGAGGACCCCCATGTGGAGCTTCAGCGCCTGAGGCTCGCTCCCGTTTTCGAGCTCAATCGATGGATCAAGATCCAGTCACAGCTGGATTTTGAAACGAGCGGCGATACGTCCCTCAAGGAGCTGGTTGCCCGTCATGACGTTCAACCGGTGTGGTGGCTTCGTTCCAGGTTCCAGTTGGGACTGGATGACAGATTCATTCGTCCCGCCCGCAGAACCAAGACCTACCCGCTCATCGGTAACGCCTTCTGGCGCGATGAGTCCCTCGCCGCTGTCTGGCAACTGTCCATTGGCCACAGGAATGGAGTGGCCGCCGCCAGGGAGCGGTTCGTGGAGAACCGTGGCCGCGCGGGCTCCAGCGGCGGTGCCTTCACCGAAGGGTTCGAAGAAAACTACTCGGGAGATGAAGACTTTGATGGTCCCGCCGTAAGGGGCCCCTTCGATTTCACCGGCAATTGGGGGGCCATCAGCGCCTTCTTCTCCCTGGGCCAGGGCTATGAGCTTGGCAATAAGGAGGTCACCTTTGACTCGGCCCGCTTCAACGACATCGTACAGGATGACCGGGAGCTCGGGGATGACCTGGCCTTCGGCGAGCTGGGGATCGGCCTCGGCTGGCGCCGCAGCTTTGAGCGGCTTGGAGACCTGGGCCTCTCGTGCTTCTACTTTAACGACCAGCTCCGCCAGGGCTCGCTCGAATTTCTCCAGGGCGAGCTGATGACCAACCGCTTCCCTGATAACTCCGTCGAGAGTGGCTACGGCATCTCGGAGGCCGACAATTCGAGCCGCTACGGATTCGGTGTCGATTATTTCCTGGCGGCGAAATCGCTCTTTCCCCGCTGGAAAAAGAACGTTCGCAAACAGGACGGTCTGCGGCTGGGCTTCCAGTACATCAACGCGGAAGATGGCGACCTGCTCCGCGATGGCTGGTATACCCAGGCTTCCTACAGATTTTCTTTCGGAAAGCTGGTGGGCAACCGCTACTTCCGCAGCATCGAGCCGCTGGTGCGCTACGGTGTCCTCAACGTGGACGCTCCCGGTTCAGGCGGCGCGCCCTTCAAGGATCCCAGCTTGCCGGGCACCTGGGATCGCCAGGCCCTCACGATAGGCGCTCTCCTGGAGGTCACCGGTGATATCTTCATGAAATTTGAATATGTCATGAATACCGAAGACAGCGGTGGGGCGGATGTCAACAATGACGAGATGCTCATCCAGTTGCTGCTGACTTTCTGACCGGTTTCCCCCTCCGCTGGCCACAGCATTTCTCTCTCCTGCCCCGTTTCTTGACATGCCGGGGTCTCGCCTTTAAGATCGAATTGTGTGTAATGCTTTGAATGTCATGGCCTTACACCTCTCACGTGGCAGTTTGAGAGTCGCGATTGGAAACGGCGGCGCGACGAAACGGCTGGCAGTAACTTCGGGGGCTATGGTTTAGCGGAGGTGGGTTCTTCCGTGCTTCAGGGCAGAAGCGAGAGTGGGCGGCTCGGTCATGGGGGACCCCGTGGATTCAGTCCGCATTTCATTCGACGTTCGGAGACGAAGTACGAACTCACCCCGGCTGAATTGGCTGTCCTTGAGGATGAACTCTCCCGCCGCCTTCCAGTCTATGAATTCAATCGGGGCTTTCCCTCTACCCATATTACGACGGTGTATTTTGATACCGCTGGACTGCGGCTCTATGAGCGGGCCTGCCTGCGCTACGACGACAACCTGAAGATCAGGGTGAAGGAGTATTACTACAGGGACCCTGGCGGGAAGAAGCTGGTCTCTCCCTATTGCTTCATCGAGCTGAAGCGCCGTCGGGAGGGGATGGTCTCCAAGCAGCGATTGAGAATCGCGAAGGAACATCTTTCGGCTTTCATCCGGGGTGAAGATCTTCGCGAGGAGCTTTGCCCGGCATCGGCAGAGCCTGGAGGATGCAAGGAGTCCCGGAAGAATTTCGACAGGGCCTATGACGCCTTGCGGGCGGAGCTTTCGAGCATCGAAGTTCGCCCTGTCTCGGCGATCAACTATCGTCGCCGGGTCTACCAGCGGGATGAAGAAGATCTGCGCGTGACCTTTGATGACCGGATCACAGTCTATTCTCCCCCCCAGGAACTCTACGACAGGCAGGCGTCTCTGTCGGCTTCCATGCTGGGAAGGCCAGTGGGCCGGGTGGCGAAGATGATCGCTGAAATTAAGTGTAGAAAATTGTCATCGGGCTCTTATCCACGTTGGCTTGAAGTTATACTATGCGGTTTCAATGCCAGGTCGCTCTCAAAGTTTACTACGAGCGTCAATTTCATTTTAAACAGGGACCGCAAAGGTTCGCGGCTGTCCAAGGCTGACGGAGAAGCCGGGGTCGCCGGCGGGATCGACGGTCCAATGGAAAATTAAGCCATGCCCGAGACTGTACCAGACAACTCCAACCAGGAAGCTCCAGGTGAGATGGCGCCTGTCTTCATCGATTTCGAGGGAATCGATGGAAGTGGAAAAACGACTCTTTCCAACCGGATTTCCCAATATCTCATCGACAACGGTATTCCAGTACACCATGCCAGGGATAAGGGCGTGTTCCGTTCGGAGATCTCCAAGGCTATACGTAACCTGACCCGGGATCCCCGCTTCCTGCGCATGTCGGACGTCACCGAGTTCCTGCTCTATGTCGCCAGGGATACGCAGATGATTGACGAATATATTCGTCCCAAGCTATTGCCCGGCAACCTCGTTTTTTGTGATCGCTACCTCTACAGCGCCATCACCCACTCTCATCACGCCCGGGGACTGCCGCGGGAGGGTGTCGACAAGGTTCTCGAGCTCGCGGCGAGGGATCTCTGGCCTGACCTGGTGATCTATTGCGATGTTGATCCGCTCACCTCCCGCCTGCGCAAAAAAATCCAGAAAGTGCGGGACAATAAGAAGGCCGGCGATTTCGGTCGCAAGGGGCTCATGGGAATCGGTTTTCGCGAAGAGATGCGCAAGGGCTTCCTCGAATTGGCTGAAGAGGATCCGGAGCATTGGCTGGTTATCGACAACGCGAACTCCACCATCGAGGAATCGCTGCAGCGTATCTTGAACCGCATCAGGCAGGTTCTTATCCAGAAGGGTTATCCCGAGATACCTGATCCGTGCTGGGCTGAGCTCAGCTCAGAGGAGAAACCCCTGGGCGAGTTCGCGGAAGCTACCCTGGAAATCTGTGAGGGCGAGGGCGAGGAGGAGCGACGGATCGCCCTGACCGAGCATTTCTATTCGGAACTCGACAGGCTCTGCGATGGCGCGCCGGGATTTACCGCGCTCTTTACCGCCGGTCTCGACACGCCCGAGTCGCACGCGCTGCGTGCGAAGGTCAAGGAGCGGGAACCGGGTATGGTGGCCAAGGGTCTTGGCGGTTTGCGATCCGAGGAGGCGATGGATCTTCGAGAAGAGCTCAAGGACACGGCTCCTGTTTACGTCGCCGGCAGTCTCTCGGGGATGGGTAAGAATCCTCGCGCCTGTCAATTGCGATTGGAGCTTGCAGATGTGGCTCCGGAGCAGATCGCGCTGGCGGTTCGCGGCAGCGACTCCGAGCACGCCTGGGAGATTCGTGACAAGATAGGCAAGAAGGTCCCGGATGAGGTGCTGATGAGCTTGCGGGGGCTGGAGACCGAGCGGGCCTGGGAGTTGAGGAAGAAACGGACCAAGGACAAGTACGCCCGGGCGCTATTGCAGAGCCTCGGCGGGATCGACAGCGACGAGGCCTGGGAGTTGCGGGATCGGTTTTCTAACGAATACCTTCCCTGGGTGCTCATCAGCCTGCGCGGGTTGAGGTCCGATCGTTCCTGGGATTTGCGCCAGGAGCATGTTTGCCGGGCGCCCAAGATCATCATCAAGACGATCGGCTCGAGCAACGATCCGAGAGCCTGGGAAATTCGCAACGATTCCAAGCCCTATGCCAAGGAGGTCCTGGATTCCCTCAGTGGACTTGATTCGGGTGACGCCTGGCGTCTTCGCATGGAGCTGAAGGATAAGTGGCCGAACACGGCCATTTCCAGTCTTGGCGCTGGCTCCCAATCGGAGAGAGATTGGAAGTTCCGCTGGGATATGCTGAGGGGACACCCCGGCAATCATCTTCTCGTCAAGCACCTGGTCAAGGCCCAGCTGAAGAGCGTTTCGAGGCGGGCCAAGGAGGAAGCCAGGAAAGAGGAGGGGGCTGTCTGAGGACGGCCTTTTCTCGAGCCGGAACGATCCCGCCTGCTACTCCTCGCAGTCCTCATCATCGCAATGGTGGTGATGATGATGGGAGGAAGATGCATCCTCCTGTTCCTGCGGACGGTTCACCCTGCGGCTCTCGAGGTCCTCCTCGAAGATCCAGCCATAGCTCTCTTCCCAGGGCGTCATGGACGGTACGAAGGGAATTCCATCAGGATTTTCCGCGAGCGACTCTATCGAGTCCTGGATACTGGTGTTTCTTCCCTCGTAGCCCTGGACGAAAATTTCACGCAGGTTGTCGAGCTGTTCGTAATCACCCAGGCGGGCGCTGGCGGCGATGGCCTCCTCCAGGGCGCGGTCGGCGGGCTCCCTGAGTTGCTCCCTGGCAATTCGCGCGCGGAGGAATTCCTTGATGTCCTCGATGTAGCCCCTCTCCTCGATGACGCCGCAGTCGCCCAGCAGGCGGTAGGTCTGCCTGCGAAGGTCGAGGCCCGGTTCCTCGTCTATCCACTCCATCAGGGCCTCGAGGGCGGGGACCCCGATTCTCAGGAGGGCGATTCCCGCGGCATTGCAGAGGCTCTCCTCATCTTCCATGGCAAAGCTCCTCATGAGGGTATGGATAGCGGTCTGGGAGCGTGCCTCGGCAAGGATCGCCACGATCCAGAGCACCGCCGCGTCCTCTCCGCAGCCATCTTCGATCGCGGTATCGAGCGCGTCGGTGAGGCGGCCCTGGAAATCTCCATCATCGAGGCATCGGTCGATCAGGGTGTGAACTGCCCTGACGATTTCCCGGCGGTCGTCGGTGAAGAGAGAGAGCAGCTCGGGTTCGTCCACCAGCTCTTTAAACGATGGGCCGTCGAGGATTTCATCCAGTTCGGAGTCGGACATGGTGTTATTCGCTGCTCACCAGGGACTCAGCGCAGATCGTCATCGTTCTCGAGTTCTTTGAGCTCGGCCTCAAGATCCTCAGGAACGCCACCCTCCTCGGGCTTCTCTTCCGTTTCCGGCTCCTCGGTCACAGCGCCGCTGACAGCTGCCTGGGCGCGGATGTACTCGATGTATTGATTCGCGTCTTTTCGAACCTGGTTGTCACCATAGAGCTTGGCGGCCTCGGCGACCTGGACGGCTTTCTGGGGTTGTGCGTCACCGGCGAGATCCTTGATCTTCTGCTCGTCGACCTCCCATTGATCGATCATCTTCTTCTCGGCCTTGAAGTAGAGCTCATCGATTTCTTTCGACTTGGTGTCGTTATACTCGTTCTCGGCTTCTCTGATCTTGTCCATGGCCGGGGCCCAGAGTCCCTGGTCGAAGAGCCTGTTGAAGGAGTCGACGAAGCTCTCGAAGTTTCCCTCGGTGCCCAGCTCGGTTTCCTTGCGGGCCGCTCTCAGCTCGCTCGCCCGGGCGTGGACCTGGGCGTAGAGTACGGCAAGATGCGCCGCCCCCGGCTTGTTGAACATGCTGGTCTCGAGCTGGCCTTCGATAGCTCCTTCGATCACTGTCGGGCTTTCGCCGGAATTGAACCGGTTGGTTTGCTTGGCGAGGTAGGTGTCGACGATTTTTCTTTGCTCTTCGTATTTCGTTTTCCAGGAGGCCTTGATCTTCTTCAGCTGCTGCTCGGCAAGATCTGCCCTGTGCGCGATGTTCGCCCTGGCCCGGGTCTTGCTGGCTCGCTGGGCGCTGAACACTACGACGACGGCGAGTACGACACCGAGTCCCGCTCCGGCCATCATGAATGGACGGATCTTCTTTCTGGTGACCGGGTAGCCCAATTGTTCTTCCACGAAGGAATCTTCGAAGATGTCTCCTTCATCACCGCGGTCGATCAGCTTTCCGGAGAGGTTTGCGCCGGCTCCGGTGAGGCCGCTCTTCTTGCCTCCGCCGGGGCCTTTCCCGGACTCAGAGCGCCTGGTCTTGCTGAAGGAGAACGATTTTTTTGAGCCGGTCGTCGTCTTGGATGATTTTCCATCGGATTTCTTCCTGGTGAAGGATGGAACCTTGCGGCCGGTCCGGGCTCCCGGTTTCCCTGGTTTTTTTCCGGATGATTTTTCCGGATCTTTCGAGGAGTCCCTGGTCTTGGAGGGCAACTTGAGCTTGGGAAGTGAGGGAGTTTTCTTTTCTTCGTCGCCGGCGGAGCTCTCCTCGGGGATTTCTTTTTTCCCTGTCTCCAGGCTTTCTTCCTTCGCCGGCAGGGGCGGGGGGGCTTCGCCGGAGGCGGCTTCCGCGTTCAGGCAGGTTTTCAGGCGGCGTACGAGCTCCGGGACGCTCTGGATGCGCTGCTCGGGGTTTTTTCGCAGGAGCTCCTGGATGGCCCGCCCTAATTCTTCGCTGATCTCCGCGCATTTTTCCGCCGGGTCGGGGACATCATCGTTCAGGTGGGCCTTGAGGATTTCCTTTGGAGAATCACCGTTGAATGGAAGCTCACCGGTGGCGATCTGGAAGAGCGTACAGCCCAGGGAGTAGAGGCTGGACCTGAAATCGCCGGGCTCTCCGCCTATTTCTTCGGGCGAGGCGTGGTGGGGAAAACTGGCTACTACCGGAAGACCGAGGTCCGTCTCATCCGAGGGTGTTATGTCAATCTTTCCGCTGGCTGTGATGACTATGCGACCGACGTGGAGAACAGGAGCCCGGGTACCCGTTTCGGACTCTGATTCTTCGCCCATCACCTTGGCCAGTTGGCAGGCCAGCCGTACCACCTGTGGACCCGGCAGGGGGCCCTTGGATGAAAGGTATTTTTCAAGATTGATACCGGCGTTTTCCGTCATTTCGAACCGTTTCCGGGGGGTTCTGGGGCAATTTCAGGGGTGCCCACTTCGGTGCCAACTATGCGTCGATACAAGGCGTTCCAGGGCTGATTTCAGCGAATCGACCCAGCCTAGCCACTGGGAAAACGCCTTTACGCTCTATTTATGATACTACGACCTCTAGGATGACCGAAGTCATAAAAACGAGGCTGACAACGCCGTTGAGGGTGAAAAAAGCGAGATTGACCTTCGAGAGATCATCCGGTTTCACGAGGGATTGTTCGTAGACAAGCAGCAGGCCCACGATGCCGACGCCACCCCAGTAGAAGGGACCGAATCCCGCCTGGTAGCCGAGACCTCCCAGCAGGGCGAGGGTGAGGAGATGGAAGAGCTTCGAGAGCGCCAGGGCGCGTCCCGTCCCGATCTTTACCGGCAGGGAGTGGAGACCTTCCTCACGGTCGAAGTCGTGGTCCTGGCAGGCGTAGATGATGTCAAATCCGGCGGTCCAGAAGGCGACGGCCAGTCCCAGCAGGATGGGAAGGAGATCCAGTTCGGCGCGAACCGCGATCCAGGCTCCAACCGGGGAGAGTCCCAGGGCGGCTCCGAGTACAAGGTGGGAGAGGGAGGTGAACCTCTTGGTGAAGGAATATCCCAGCACAACAGCGATGGCGACAGGGCAGAGATAGAGGGCCAGGGTGTTGATCGACCAGCAGCAGATGGCGAAAAGGCAGCAGGACACGATGGTCGCCCCCAGCATGAAGCCACGCGACAGCTGACCGGCTGGCAGGGCGCGTGAGCTAGTCCGAGGGTTCTTCGTGTCAAGACCGGCATCGGCCAGGCGGTTGAAGCTCATCGCCGCGGTGCGCGCGAAGACGCAGGCTGCCACTATCTTCGCAAGCAGAGCCCAGGAGGGTGTCTCCGCCGCCATGAAGAAAGCCGAGATGGCGAAGGGCAGGGCGAAGATCGAGTGGGAGAACTTGATCGATTCCAGGAAGATCCCCAGGCGTCCCGGCTGCCGGGGAGGTAGCCTGCTTTCCTGCAGATGCTCATTTCTGATCTGCTCCTGGAGGTTCATGCAGCATCATTCTCCCCAGCGATCGATCAGCTGGTTGTCAAGTTCGAGGGCGTCGAGGATACGGGAGACGATAAAGTCGACGCTGTCTTCGAGGGTTTCGGGGTGCTGGTAGAAGGCCGGGGAGGGAGGGAGGATGATGGCTCCCGCCCTCGACAGCTTGAGCAGGTTCTCGAGGTGGATCGATGACAACGGGGTCTCTCGAGGAACAATCACGAGTTTCCGCCGCTCCTTGAGGCAGACATCCGCTCCGCGGTGGATCACGTTGATCGAGACCCCGCTCGCTATCGAGCCGACGGTTCCCATCGAGGCGGGGACGATCACCATTCCCTGGAAGCGGAAGGTTCCGCTGCAGAAGGGCGCCGTAAAGTCCTTCTCGGGAATGAGCTCGAGCAGGTGCCGGTTCACGTCTCCCCACGGGTCACCATCCTTGCGCGCGGGCAGCTCCTCCTTGATGACCAGCCTGGCGGCCGAGCTCATGGCGAGCAGCACCTTGCGTTCACTTCCGAGCAGATGCCGGACGAGCTTCTGGGCGTAGACGATCCCGGATGCCCCGGTCACTCCGACGATGACCGGAAGCTCGCTCCGCCTGGTGCCGGCTGGTTTTTCTTTCGTCATGAATCCAGTTCCGTTTCTGGGCCCCCGGCGCTGGCGGAGGAATCTCTCTCGGTTTTCACGCCCAGGCTCCAGAGGAAAGAACGGTCGAAGCTGGCCGCCTCGTTTTCTCCCGACAAGAGGAGACTTCGGGGATCCGGCTCTTCGAGAAAGGCCTCGACCTGCCTGGCGCCTTCGATGTCCCCCAGCCAGTCGAGCAGTTTTATCAGCAGACCAACGTAGTTTTCGAGACTATTATCCGACTTATTCTCTTCCAGGCACGAGTAAACAAACTCATCTTTGTGAATCTTCAGGGCCAGCGGTGGGCTGTCGCAGTAGAGGGCCAGGTGGAATGAGAGTCCGTGGAGCTCCGGATCCTGGAGCCGCTCCATAAGCTCGGCAAGCCTAGCCTGGGGCGCCGCGGGCCGGGCTCCGGGAGCCGATTGGCTGAGCAGGGAGGGCTGGAGATTGCCTGGCCCCGTATTGCCATCTTCGGCTTTGTCCGCGGGGGCCGCCTCGGGAAGAAGAGCGTAGATTCTTATCCCGGCGATGCGGGATTTTTCGACAGGGGTCTTTTTCCCCCCGGGAGATGCCGCCGTGAGCTCCCGGTTGGAAAACTCGAGTCCGGAGGTTCGCAGCGGGCGAGGCAGGTTTTCAAGCTCGCCAATTTTCGCGATGGAGCTCGGCGCCCCGATGGAGGCCAGGGTGGCGGCCAGCTTCTCGAGCCTGGAGCGGGGCTTCATGATGGCAAGCAGGCCTCCTCCGTGGCGAGTGCGGGCCACGGCGTCGCTGTGGTGCATGCCGAGGTGCTTCTCCAGGGCCTCGGCGATTTTTTCCGGCGGCGCGGAGGAGGAGGGTGACAGAATGAGGGAGCAGTCTCCGGCAGCCTGTTCTTCTTCCGGTGAGTCTCCGGCCGGTTCCGCCCGGTGGCCGAGGTGGAGCGCGACGATTCCGGCAGTCATCAGGTGATGGCGAACCGAGTCGAATCCAGTCTCGCGGAGAAGGTCTTCGAGGAGCGCGGGTCCCGGGAATTCCGCCACGGAAGCCGGAAGGTAGGAATAGGCCTCGGCTCCTTGTGAGCTTCGGGAGATGATCCTTCCGAGCAGGGGGAGGATGCGGCGGAAGTACAGGGCGAACAGGCTCCGGAGGATGGCGCCGCGAGGCGGGGTGAACTCGAGCAGGGCGATTCGTCCTCCCGGCTTGAGCACCCTGCGGAGCTCGAGCAGCCCGGCCTCGAGATCGCAGAGATTCCTGATCCCGAAGGCTACCGTGACGGCATCGAAGGTCGCGTCGGCGTAGGGCAGGTTGAGGGTGTCCGCCACGATGAGGGAACAGCGTTTCTCCTCTCGCTCCAGGCGTTTGCGTTCTCCGATGGAGACCATCTCGGGACAGAAATCGGCGCCGATGACGTGTCCTCCCGAAGAGTCATCGACGTATTGGCTGATCTCGAGTGCCAGGTCGCCTGTTCCGGTGCAGGCGTCGAGGATCCTGTCGTTCTCCTCGATCGCCAGTTCGTGGGCTGTTCGCCTGCGCCAGCTGCGATCCCTGTTGAGGCTCAGCAGGTGGTTGAGGAAGTCGTAGCGCCTGGAGATCCCGGAAAACATGCTCCGGATCCGGTCTCGATCCTTCGATAAGTTGACTTCTGGATGCTGTTTTATTGAAGACTTGGACATCGGGCTGCGTCATACTTGAACGCGAAGTGTGGGCCTGCCTGAGGCCTCCGGAGAGCCGGTCGGTATCAGCAGGAAGACAAGTATCCTAACCCATGCGGAGGAAACATCCATGAGGCAGGGATCGGCAGGTCTGGTTGGTCGCGGTCGCGGGTTTTCGACTCGCCTTCGACAGGTGAGAGGGTATCTCTTTCTGGGGCTCTGCCTCGGCATCTTCAGTCCTGTCGCGGCGCTCGAGGTGAAGCCCGCAGATGGAGATGGCGGTATCGTCAAGCTCGGTGGGGTAGAGTGGACGGGGGTCGAGAGTGGGCTCGCCAGTATTCGCCAGCGCTACAAGCCGGCGCTGGTCTGGTTCACCGGGAGCTCGCCTGCCGATGCCCTTGGGCTTATCAAGAGGCTGGAGAATTCGGCTTTTCGACGCCTGGCCTCGCGGTACGTCCTCATCCGGCTGACTCCCGCCGACCTGGGCAAGAGGTATTCACCCAGGCCT
>Ga0310345_10005929_pt1 | contig 10744 bp, 10 predicted proteins | sample HC15DNA20500_MG_FD_204667 | JGI IMG/M metagenome (GOLD analysis project Ga0310345, IMG submission 204667) | Marine microbial communities from station ALOHA, North Pacific Subtropical Gyre - HC15-DNA-20-500_MG | ecosystem: Environmental > Aquatic > Marine > Oceanic | place: Pacific Ocean: North...
AGCATGCGGCGGACGCGCTCGCCATCGCCATCACCCATGCCCATTGCCGGACATCGGTGACCGCGCGGGTGCTGCGGGGCGAGCTTGCGAGGGCCGCGCGATGATCGGCAAGCTGACGGGCAAGCTCGATGCGGTGGGCCCCGACACGGTGATTCTGGATGTCGGCGGGGTCGGCTACGAGGTGACGTGCTCGTCGCGGACCCTGTCGCAGCTTCCCGGGATCGGAGAGGCGGTGAGCCTCGCCATCGACACCCATGTGCGGGAGGATGCGATTCGGCTCTACGGGTTCGGCACGGAGCACGAGCGGGCCTGGTTCCGGGCGCTGCAGTCCGTGCAAGGGGTTGGAGCGCGGGTTGCGATCAGCGTCCTGGGCACGCTTTCCGCCTCGGAGCTCGCCAATGCGATCGCGCTGCAGGACAAGGCGAGCGTGGGGCGGGCGCCCGGCGTCGGGCCGAAGGTCGCCCAGCGCATCGTGTCGGAGCTGAAGGACAAGATGCCGGCGCTTTCGCCCGCCTTCGGGCCAACCGGCGGCGGTGAGGGCGACAAACCCATCGAGATTCCGGAAGGCATGGCGGCCCAGGAGGCCGTCTCGGCGCTGACCAATCTCGGCTACGCTCACGGTCAGGCGGCGGCAGCGGTTGCGTCGGCGGCCAAAGCGATTGACGGTACGCCGAAGACCGAAGAGCTGATCCGGCTCGGATTGAAGGAGCTTGCGCGATGAGCGACCGGATGCTGGCAGGCGCCAAGCGGCCGGAAGACGAGGTGGAGCCGTCGCTCCGCCCGCAAAGCCTGTCCGAGTTCATCGGCCAGTCTAAGGCTTGCGCGAATCTCAAGGTGTTCATCGAGGCGGCGCAGACCCGTGGCGAGGCGCTGGATCACGTGCTGTTCGCCGGCCCGCCGGGCTTGGGCAAGACGACGCTCGCCCAGATCGTGGCGAAGGAGCTGGGGGTCAATTTCCGCGCGACCTCCGGGCCGGTGATCGCCAAGGCAGGCGATCTGGCAGCGCTGCTCACCAACCTGGAAGACGGCGACGTCCTCTTCATTGACGAGATCCATCGCCTGAGCCCTGCCGTGGAGGAGGTGCTCTATCCGGCGATGGAGGATTTTCAGCTCGATCTGATCATCGGGGAAGGGCCGGCGGCGCGCTCGGTGCGGATCGACCTAGCCAAGTTCACCCTCGTCGCCGCGACGACCCGGACCGGGCTTCTCACCACGCCGCTGCGGGACCGGTTCGGCATTCCGGTGCGGTTGGAGTTCTATACCGCGCAAGAGCTGGAGGAGATCGTCCGGCGCGGGGCGCGGCTGCTGGGGCTTCCACTCACGGAAGAAGGCGCCCAAGAGATCGCTAAGCGGGCGCGGGGCACGCCGCGCGTCGCCGGCCGTCTGCTCCGCCGGGTGCGGGATTTCGCCAATGTGGCGGGAGCCGAGCAGGTAGACGCCGAGTTGGCAGACAAGGCGCTGCTGCAGCTGGAGGTGGATTCCCGCGGGCTGGATGCGCTGGACCACCGCTATCTCAACTGCATGGCGCTGAACTATGCGGGCGGACCGGTCGGGATCGAGACCCTTTCTGCGGCGCTTTCGGAGCCGCGTGACGCGCTGGAAGAGATCGTCGAGCCGTATCTGCTGCAGCAGGGCTTCATCAGCCGGACGCCGCGGGGCCGGCTTCTGACTGCCCAGGCCTTCGCTCATCTCGGTCTTGCCGTGCCGGAGCGCTCGGCCGGTCAGTTCGCGCTGTTCGATCAGGGCGGCGACCAGTGAGTTCCAACTGGCCGGATCTTGCCGGGCGGATCGAGGGTCGCGTCCACATTCTGCCCGTCCGGGTCTATTTCGAGGACACGGATTTCGCCGGCATCGTCTACCACGCGAACTATCTGAAGTTCATCGAGCGGGGCCGGTCCGATTTCATCCGGCTGCTCGGCATCCATCACCAGGCGCTCAAGAACCCGGAGGACGGCGAGGCGGCCGTCTTCGTGGTGAGGCGGATCGAGATGGATTATCTGCGCCCGGCCAAGCTGGACGACGTGCTGGTGGTGGAGACAATCTGCTCGGAGATCGGCGGGGCGAGCCTGACACTGACCCAAGAGGTGAAGCGCGACGGCGTGGTGCTTGTGCGGGCCAAGGTCGTGGTGGTGCTGATCTCCGAATCCGGAAAGCCCCAGCGGATCGGCAAAATGATTCGCGGCGCGCTTTCCGACTATATGGAGAGCGGCGAGGCGAAGTAGTCGGCAGCCTCAAGGCCGATCACTTGAGGAAACCGCCTCAAGTCTTTCGAAAAACACGCAACCACTTCCAACGCTGCTTAAGTTGCGTCACATTCGGGGCTCATGTTCGCGCAGAGCCCAATAGGCTTTGTCTGTCTGAGTCTTCCATTCAGTTCGCTGTTGCTTATCCCGCGTCAACGCGTCGCGGACCCAAAGGGCCGGCTCGTATGTCAGCTGGGCACCTGAGGGGCACGCATTTCATGAGGCCAAGATGAATCCGCCGGAAGCCACCGTCGATCTGTCGGTCTTCGCACTATTCGCCAACGCGCATATCGTCGTCCAGCTGGTGATGATCGGGCTGCTGCTCTCATCCGTGTGGAGCTGGGCGATCATCATCGAGAAGATCTTCCTCTATGCGCAGTTCCGCAAGGAGACCGACCGGTTCGAGCAGGTGTTCTGGTCCGGTCAGTCCTTGGAGGAGCTTTACCAGGCGCTCTCCCAGCGCCGGAACGTCTCCATGGCGGCGATGTTCGTGGCCGCCATGCGGGAATGGAAGCGAAGCCTGGAGCAGACCTCCAAGCCGACCCATGGGGTGCAGCTCCGCATCGAGAAGGTGATGGACGTGACCATCAACCGGGAGGTCGACCGGCTGGAGCGGCGGCTCAACTTCCTGGCGACCGTGGGCTCCACGACGCCGTTCGTCGGCCTGTTCGGCACGGTGTGGGGCATCATGACCGCCTTCCAGGCCATCGCGAACAGCAAGAACACCAATCTCGCCGTCGTGGCGCCCGGCATCGCGGAGGCGCTTTTCGCCACCGCGCTCGGCCTGCTGGCGGCCATTCCGGCGGTCATCTTCTTCAACAAGTTCAACAACGATGTGGCGCGGCTGGCGGCGCGCATGGAAGGCTTCGCCGACGAGTTCGCCGCCATCCTTTCGCGCCAGATCGACCGGGGCTGAGCCATGGGCGCGAGCTTGCAGACAGGCGGCAATGGGGGCGGGCGGAGCCGGCGACGGCGCACCGCACGGCCCATGGCGGACATCAACGTCACGCCGATGGTCGACGTGATGCTGGTGCTCTTGATCATCTTCATGGTGGCCGCGCCGATGCTCACGGTCGGCGTGCCGATCGACCTGCCGAAGACCGGCGCCAACCAGATGGAGAGCGCCACCGAACCGCCGCTGGAGATCAGCATCTCCGGCGACGGCAAGATCTTCCTGCAGGAGACGGAGGTTCAGCTCGACGAAATTGTGCCAAAACTCAAAGCTATCAGTGAGAACAACTCAGAAGCGCGCATCTATGTGCGCGGCGACAGCGCGACCAATTACGGGCTCATTTCGAAAGTTCTCGGCGCGATCAACGGAGCCGGCTTCACGCGTGTGGGGCTGGTTCAGCTGCCGGAAGAATAGGGACCCGAAACGGGCACTGTAGGAATAGACGGGGCATTCTAGACCTTGGGCAGGAGCGCATTCATCTCCGCTGCGCTGCACGTGGCAATCGTGCTGTGGCTCGTGGTCGTGATCGACGCCGCGCCAATCGACGGCGAGCCGATCCGCGAGATCCCGGTGGAGATTCTCACGCCGTCGGAGCTCACCCAGATCAAGGCGGGCACTCAGGACGCGGAAAGCGATGCGCCGCTCGCACCGAAACCTGAAGAGAACAAGCCCGAAGCGGTGAACGAGAAGAAGGCGGAGCAGGAATCGGTCCCGCCTCCGCCGCCCCCTCCGGAAGAAGCGCCTCCCGTGGAGGAACCCCCGCAAGACCAGGCGGAAGAGGTGCCTCCCGCCCCGCCGGAGCCTGAGGATACGACGGAAGCGCCGCCACCGCCCGACGAGGCGCCGGAGCCGGCGGAAGTGACGGAAGACCGCCCGCCGCCGAGCGCACCTATCCGGAAGCCGCCCCCGCCGCCGCAGCCCCAGCAGGCGGAGACGCCGAGCCGGAGCAACCGGCCCGCACCCGATACGGAGAGCGATTCCAGCACCGACCGGCTGGCGGCGCTCCTGAACAAGATGCCTGACGGGGGCGAGGAGCCGACGCTGGACGAGGCGCCGCTGGATCAGGCGGAGGAGGACGTGCGCGGACAGACCAACGGCACCGAGATGACCATGTCGGTGAACGAGATCGATGCGTTGCGGTCGCGGATCGCCCAGTGCTGGAACCCCCCGCCGGGCGGCTTGGGGGCGGACCGCATCATCGTGAAGCTCCGCATGCAGCTGAACGAGGACGGGACGCTGGTCGGCTATCCGACGGTGGAGAACAGCGGCAGCTCGCCGTTCTTCCGGGCCGCGGCGGACAGCGCCGTGCGCGCCGTCTATCAGTGCCAGCCGTATCCGCTGCCGGTGGAGAAATACTCGCTGTGGCGGGACATGATTCTCAATTTCGACCCGAGCGATATGTATCGGGCGGGCTAAACAGAGATGCCCCCGACGGGGCCGGGACGACTCACTCTTCTATAGAAGCGCGCGAATGATCATGCTGAAGCATCCTCAAGACGGTTCCTCGAGCTTGAAGACCGGCCAAACAGGCGCCGGACGCCTGGCGATGGCCCTGACCGTCCTCCTGTGCGCGATCACGCTGGCGGCGGCGCCTCAAGCGGCGCGGGCCCAGCTCGAGCTCGATATTACCCAAGGCAACATCCAGCCTGTGCCGATCGCCATCACGCCGTTCCAGACGGACGGCTCGGTCGATCCGCGGGTTGCCCAGGAGATTACAGACGTCATCACCAACGACCTGGCCTCTTCGGGGCTGTTCAAGCCGATCGACCGGGGTGCGTTCATCCAGACGAACCTCAGCCCGGATCAGCCGCCACGGTTCCAGGATTGGCAGGTGATCAACGCCCAGGCCCTCGTCGTGGGGCGGATCGGCGCCAGCGATGGGCGGCTGATGGCCGAATTCCGGCTCTGGGACGTCTATTCGGGCCGTCAGCTGGCGGGCGAGCAGTTCTTCACCCGGCCGAAGGATGCACGGCGAATCGGTCACATCATCGCCGACACGATCTATGAGCGAATCACTGGCGAGAAGGGCTACTTCGATACGCGAATCGTCTTTGTAGATGAATCGGGTCCCAAGGATCAGCGAATCAAGCGCCTCGCGATCATGGATCAGGACGGCCACAACGTGCGTCTTTTGAGTTCGGGCACGAATCTCGTGGTGACGCCGCGCTTCAGTCCCTCGACCCAGGAAATCACCTACATGTCCTATGAGGGGGGCGAGCCGAAGGTCTTCCTGCTCAATATCGAGACCGGTCAGAAGGAGATTGTCGGGGCATTCCCCGGCATGAGCTTCGCGCCGCGTTTCGCGCCCGACGGGCAGCGCATCGTGATGAGCCGGCAGGAGGAGGCGGCGGCGAACATCTTCGAGATGGATCTGCGCAGCCGCCAAATGCGGAGGCTCACCAGCACGCCCGCGATCGATACCTCCCCGTCCTATTCTCCGGACGGCCGGCAGATCGTCTTCACCTCCGATCGCGACGGCAGCCAGCAGCTCTATGTGATGAATGCGGACGGCTCTGGACAGCACCGCATCAGCTCAGGAAATGGCAGTTATTCAACGCCTGTATGGTCTCCGCGGGGCGATTTGATCGCTTTCACGAAGCAGGCTGGCGGCCGGTTTCTGATCGGTGTGATGAAGCCCGACGGGACCGGTGAGCGTATCCTCACGGAAGGCTTCCACAACGAAGGACCGACCTGGGCGCCGAACGGACGCGTGCTCATGTTCTTCCGCGACTCGCCCGGCGCGCAGGGCGGGCCGAAGCTCTTCACGGTCGATCTGACGGGCTACAATGTGCGTCAGGTGCCGACTCCGTCCTTTGCCTCGGACCCCGCCTGGTCGCCGCTCATCAACTGAGCTTCGGAGAGCGTTTCAGCTCCCATCCGCCACCCCTCGAAACAGGCGTGGCTTTTGCGCATCGTTTCAAACCTATACGTGCGCTTACCACCTATTAACCAACTTGGCCGATACTCGGGAATTGGCTAGTGTAGGGGTCATGCGGGGGCCGGAAGTACAGCGTGGCATTTTCGCACCAATACCCGACAAAGTGTTGGGTACGTCTAGTCCGTTCTTGATCTGTGGGTGGCACGCCGGTATTCCAAAACTTGGCTACTGCCGATTAACCAAAGGAGAGAAGACCATGCAGGGTATGAAGGGCGTTATCGTCGCCGCCACGCTCGTGGCCGCCGCCGTTGCGCTGGGCGGCTGCTTCCATCATCATGAGAAGGCCGTTGTGACCGAGCCGCTGAAGCTTGGTTCCGCCGTGGTGCTGGAGCAGGTTGCTCGCGTCTAACGCGAATAACCCAAAGAATTTTCTATCGAGCAGAACTTCGGGTTCTGCATGATGGATCTGGATGCCGGGACGCTGTGGCTTATTTGTTACAGCGTCCCGCAACCGGGTCTTTTTTTATGTCTTCATTTTGCCACCCGCGGCGCCTAACTGTGACCCGCGAATTTATGACTAGTTAAGCATTTAACTCTAACGCTTTGCTAAGTCTGTTTAGCGGGAGTTTCTGTCGATGCGCTTCACCGAAGTCGCGAGACGGACGGGGCATATCGCCTGCGTCCTCATCATTGCCGTCACCATGGCCGCCTGCGCCCGTCAGACCCCCAAGGAGTATGGGGGTGCCAACGGTCTCGGGAGCTCGGGACCTGCCACGCCGGGTTCGAGCCAGGATTTCGCTCAGAACGTGGGTGACACGGTCACCTTCCTGACGGACAGCACGGATCTGACGCCCCAGGCGCAGAACACGCTGCGCAGTCAGGCACGCTGGCTGAATCAGTACCCGCAGTACTCGATCACGCTCGAGGGTCACGCCGACGAGCGCGGCACGCGCGAATACAACATCGCGCTCGGCTCACGGCGCGCCACGACGGTCCGCAACTTCCTTGCTCAGCAGGGGGTGAACCCGGCCCGTATGCGCACGATCTCCTACGGCAAGGAGCGGCCGGTCGCGGTTTGCGACAACATCTCGTGCTGGTCCCAGAACCGGCGCGTGAAGACCAATCTCAACATGCCGTCCATGGCGCAGCGCTAACCGCGCTCTTGCCTGACGAGGTATGAATTTTGAGCGCTCGCCGGCGGCGGGCGCTCAAACGTTTAGCGCGCGGGAAAGCTTGATTCTCGCGCCCTCCGGTGCCTTCTCTTCGAAGTGAGATCGGATGGAACGCGCGGAAGCGCGCCATCCGATAGTTCGAAGCACCGGAACGCCGGGGCCTTTCGATCTGAAGCGCCCGGCTCCGCCAACGCGGTCCAGCCCAGCCATGACGGCAGCGGAAACGCCTCTGTCGATCGACGATTGCGACGCGGCCTTTGCCGCGCTGGTCGATTATCCGCGCGCTGCCGTAGCGGTCTCGGGCGGGCCGGACAGTTTGGCACTGCTGATTTTGCTTCATCGCTGGAAGGAGGCGCGCGGCCAGGGGCCCGAGATCGTCGTGCTGTCGGTCGACCACGGCTTGCGGGCCGAATCGGCCGACGAGGCGGCGCTGGTCGCCCGGATCGCGGGTGAGATGGGTCTTTCTCACACGACGCTCCGCTGGGACGCCGGCGCGCCTAGAGGCTCCGGCGTGCAGGCCCGCGCCCGCCAGGCCCGCTACGACCTGATGGCCGCTTACTGTCACGCGCATGGCATCCCGGCGCTTCTCACGGCCCACCATCTCGACGACCAGGCCGAGACCTTCCTGATGCGGCTTGCCCGCGGCAGCGGGCTGGACGGGCTCGCGGCGATCTCCGCGCGGGGCGACTGGGCGGGCATCGCCATTCATCGCCCGCTGCTGGACGTCCCGAAGGCGCGGCTGGTTGCGACCGTTGAGGCAGCGGGGTTGCCCTACGTTCAGGATCCGAGCAATGCCGATGCCCGCTTCGAGCGGGTCAGGCTGCGGAACAAGGGCGCTGCGCTGGAAGCCCTGGGACTCACGCCCGAGGCGATCGCCCTTGCAGCCAAGCGGCTCTCCCGGGCGCGCGCCGCCCTGGATGGCGTGACGGAAGAGTTCCTGGCCGAGGCGGCAGAGCTCAGTCATGCCGGGAACGCGCAGATCGACCTAGCGCAGTTGCTCTCGGCGCCGGACGAGATCGCGCTGCGGGCGCTGCAGCGGCTTATTGCCATGGCCGGCGGCCGGCAGGAGCCTCTGAGGCTAGCCAAGCTGGAGGCGCTTCTGAGCGGCCTCCAGAGCGATCCCACGACCTCCCGCACCCTCGGCGGCTGCCGGCTCGTGCCGCAGGCGGGGTCGCTCCAGATCGTGCGCGAGGTGCGCCGGCCTGGTATCGAAGCTTTGACGCTGAAGCCCGGCCAGCGTGCCTTGTGGGACAATCGTTTCCTGGTTTCCCTTGCGAAGAGCGCGGTGTCTCCCGTGACGGTGCGGCCGCTGGGCGCTGAAGGTGCGCGCCAAATGGCGGAAGAAGCGCCCTGGCTCAACGAAATCCCCCGTTTGGCGCGGAATTCCCTGCCATCATCCTGGCGCAATCAGGCGTTGCTATCGGTCTCATGTCAGGGGCTGGAGCCGGAGGCGACGCGCCGGGGCGCAGAGTTCAGCGCCCGCTTCGTGCATCTCCCCGGCTGACGCGATTTTCAGACATCGCGAGCCAGCCTGTAGCGCGTTGAGAAAGAATGCACGGTTTCGCGCTAGTGTTCAGGCCTTTTCAGGAGCCGGTGCGACGCCTCGTCCTCGTTGTATTTGGGGTGTTCCAGGCGGTTGGCAAATGGTTCGCCCGTGCCTATCTTTAACCCTCGACGGAGGCTCTTCGGCGATTTGCTTGCAACCGAAGTAGATTGTCGGACGAGAATGCGTCCTCACCCAATCATTCAGGGCAATCGATGAATTCGAATTTCCGTAACTTCGCGATCTGGGTCTTTATCGGTCTTTTGCTGATTGCCCTGTTCAATCTTTTCCAGAATCCAGGAAGTCAGGTCCGCGGGACGGAGATCAGTTTCTCGCAGCTCTTGACCGATGTCGATAACGGCAACGTCGAGGACGTGACCATTTCCGGCAATCAGATCTCCGGCCATTACACGGATGGGCGCAGCTTCCAGACCTATGCGCCGACCGATCCCGGCCTGGTCGACCGGCTCTACAGCAAGGACGTGAAGATCACCGCCAAGCCGTCGGAGGACGACGTGCCGTCCCTGATGGGCGTGCTGGTCTCCTGGTTCCCGATGCTGCTCCTGATCGCCGTCTGGATCTTCTTCATGCGCCAGATGCAGTCCGGCGGCGGGCGGGCCATGGGCTTCGGCAAGTCGAAGGCGAAGCTGCTGACCGAGCGTCAGGGCCGCGTGACCTTCGAAGATGTCGCCGGCGTCAACGAGGCGAAGGAAGACCTGCAGGAGATCGTGGAGTTCCTGAAGGACCCGCAGAAGTTCCAGCGCCTGGGCGGTCGCATCCCGCGCGGCGCGCTGCTCGTCGGCCCTCCTGGCACGGGTAAAACCCTGATCGCACGTGCGGTCGCGGGCGAAGCCAACGTGCCGTTCTTCACCATCTCCGGTTCCGACTTCGTCGAGATGTTCGTCGGTGTCGGTGCGTCCCGCGTGCGCGACATGTTCGAGCAGGCGAAGAAGAACGCCCCGTGCATCATCTTCATCGACGAGATCGACGCCGTGGGCCGGCATCGTGGCGCGGGCCTCGGCGGCGGTAACGACGAGCGCGAGCAGACCCTGAACCAGCTGCTGGTCGAGATGGACGGCTTCGAGGCGAATGAAGGCATCATCCTGATTGCGGCCACCAACCGTCCGGACGTGCTGGACCCGGCGCTGCTGCGTCCCGGCCGTTTCGACCGTCAGGTGGTCGTGCCGCGTCCCGACATCATCGGCCGCGAGCGCATCCTCAACGTCCATGTGCGGAAGGTCCCGCTGGCGCCGAATGTCGACCTGAAGACCATCGCGCGCGGCACGCCGGGCTTCTCTGGCGCCGACCTGGCCAACCTGGTCAACGAGGCTGCCCTGCTTGCGGCCCGCCGCTCCAAGCGCCTCGTCACCCAGGCGGAGCTGGAGGACGCCAAGGACAAGGTCCTGATGGGCGCCGAGCGCCGCTCCATGGTGATGAGCGACGAGGAGAAGATGCTGACCGCTTATCACGAGGGCGGGCACGCTCTGGTGGCGCTGCATCAGGAATATTCGGACCCGGTCCACAAGGCGACCATCATCCCGCGCGGCCGTGCGCTGGGCATGGTCATGCGCCTGCCGGAGCGGGACGTGCTGTCCCACACCCGCGGCAAGCTGATGGCCGACCTCACGGTTGCCATGGGCGGGCGCGTGGCCGAGGAGGTGATCTTCGGCTACGACAAGGTGACCTCGGGTGCCGCCTCCGATATCAAGATGGCGACCAATCTGGCGCGGGCCATGGTCACCCAGTTCGGCATGTCCGATAAGTTGGGGCCGCTGGCCTATGGGGAGAACGAGGAAGAGGTGTTCCTGGGCCATTCGGTGGCGCGGCAGCAGAACCTTTCCGACGACACCCAGGCCATGGTCGACGAGGAGATCCACCGTTTCGTGGACGAGGCCCACGAGCGGGCGCGTAAGATCATCGACGAGAACCTCGACGATCTGCACACCATCGCCAAGG